>Ga0209371_1000495_pt1 | contig 38270 bp, 30 predicted proteins | sample AgamicAtAmrz_FD_187165 | JGI IMG/M metagenome (GOLD analysis project Ga0209371, IMG submission 187165) | Agave microbial communities from Guanajuato, Mexico - At.Am.rz (SPAdes) (version 2) | ecosystem: Host-associated > Plants > Roots > Rhizosphere | place: Guanajato, Mexico | collected 2012-06-07
CATGCCCGGCGTCAGGATCGTTACCTTAATAGGATCGAGGTACATATGATCGGCGTCGGCATCGTTAAAGCCGTGCCAGTCTTCCTCGCCCGGCTGGATAGGCCAGCACTGCGGCTCGTCGACGCCTTCCGGCTGCCAGATATCGAAGAACCAGCCTTCCGACTCTTCCCGCAGCCGCTGAACTTCGCGCCGGAAATGCAGCGCGCGCTCTACGGAACGATTAATCAGCCGCTTGCCCGGATTGCCGCGCAGCATCGCCGCCGCCGTTTCTATCGACGCCACGATGGGATAGTTCGGCGAGGTGGTGGTGTGCATCATATAGGCTTCATTAAAGGTTTGTTCGTCGTACTCCCCTTTAATATGGATCAGCGAGGCCTGCGAAAAAGCGGCCAGCAGCTTATGGGTGGACTGGGTTTCGTAGATGATCTTACCCGGCGTGCGGTCGCCGCTCATGCCGCTCAGCCCGTTATAGATAGGATGGAAATTGGTGTACGGCACCCAGGCGGAATCAAAGTGGATCGACGGCACGTCCAGCGTCTCTTTGATGTAGCGGGTGCTGTAGAGCAGCCCGTCATAGGTGGAATTAGTGATAACCGCGTGCACCGGCCAGCTGGCGCGTTCGGTCTGCTCCACCTTTTGCGCTATGCTCTCGCGGGTAAACTCCCGCTTAGGGATGCCGCCAAGAATGCCCAGCGCGTTGCGCGTTGGCTTCAGCCAGATGGGTACGATATCGCTCATCATCAGCAGGTGCGTTAAGGATTTATGGCAGTTGCGATCGATCAACACCGTGCTGCCCGACGGTGCGGCGTACATGCCGACGATTTTGTTGGAGGTCGAGGTGCCGTTGGTCACCATATAGCTTTGCTCGGCGCCGAAGGTGCGGGCGACATACTCTTCCGCCTCCAGATGCGGGCCGGTGTGGTCAAGCAGCGAGCCCAGCTCCGTGACCGAAATCGACACGTCCGCTTTTAACGCGTTGCCGCCGAAGAAATCGTAAAACAAACTGCCGACCGGGCTTTTCTGAAACGCGGTGCCCGCCATATGGCCCGGCGTGCAGAAGGTATATTTCCCTTCTTTCACATAGGTGAACAGGGCCTTCGTCAGCGGTGGTGTAATGGTATCGATATATTCATTGGTGTACTGGCGGATACGCTGCCCGATATCTTCCGCCGCGCCCAGACCATATTCAAAAAACCAGATGGCCATGCGCATCTGATTAACGCTGACGTCCATCGTCGAGTGCGTATTAATAAACGCGTACAGCGGCAGATATTCATTCAGCTGATTTATTTCGCTGCACAGATCGAAGCCGTGCTCGTCCCAGTCGAAAATTACGCCGCAGATACGCGGATTGTGTTCAATCAGCTTGAGCAGATCGCCAGCGTCTTTAGGATAAATAGTTTGAAAACCCTGGGCGGCCAGCGCGCCATCCAGTTCGCGGATGGGTTCATCCTTATAGAACGCGTGGTGCGGTCCCATAATCGCGATAATATTCAATGCGGACTCCTTACAATAACGGCAAGGGGTAAGCATAGCGAAGTTGAACAGCGGAGGCAGAAAAATCGCCTCCGCCGGGGTTAGCTCCTGTCGCGCACCTCTTCGGAAGGCGCATTGGCCCGTACGGACTTAATGCCGTTCAGCGCGCCCTGCTTGCTGGCGTACATCTCGCTGGTGGCGATAATTTCATGATTGTTGGCGACCAGCACAAAATACCAGGGCTGATCCGTCTGCTTGTCTGATTTTCTTACTTCGTAGTGACCCATATTTCCCTCCTGTTTTTACTGTTCCTGACGCTATAACAAACAGCTTCGCTCACGGAATCAAGCCAAAACATTAGAAAAGTTGATCTGTTTAACTTTTTATTACGCAGAGAAAGTCGGAGAGACTGAATAAGAGGCGTGATGAGGCAGAATAAAAAAAGCCCGAAGCGAAAACGGTATTAATGTTTCCCTTCGGGCTGTAGCGAACGGTCAGGCGTTAGTCGACCTGCTTAACGTCCACGCGCAGTTCTTTCGGCACTTCAAACACAATATTCTCTTCACGGCCGATCAGCTCGATGGCCGCTTCGCCGCCCAGCTCGCGCAGACGCTGGATAACCTGCTGCACCAGAATATCCGGTGCGGAAGCGCCCGCCGTGACGCCCACGCAGCCGACGTCCTTGATCCAGGCTTCCTGAATATCGTCCGCCGAATCGATCAGCCGCGCCAGTTTGCCCGCGCGCTGGGCCAGCTCGGCCAGACGGTTGGAGTTGGAAGAGTTGCGTGAACCGACCACCAGCACCACGTCCGCATCCTTCGCCAGCGTGCGTACCGCTTCCTGACGGTTAGTGGTGGCGTAGCAGATATCATCTTTACGCGGCCCGACGATCTTCGGGAAGCGATCGCGCAGCGCATCGATCACTTCGGAAGTGTCATCCACGGAAAGCGTGGTCTGGGTCATAAAGCAAAGGTTATCTTCGTTTTTGACCTGGAGCTTGTATACGTCCGCAGGCGACTCCACCAGATACATGCCGCCAGCCGGATTGCTGTACTGACCCATGGTGCCTTCCACTTCCGGGTGCCCGGCATGACCAATCAGGATCGCTTCCGTGCCCTTACGGCTGGCGCGCGCCACTTCCATATGCACCTTGGTCACCAGCGGACAGGTGGCGTCAAACAGCATGGTCAGGTTGCGCGCTTTGGCTTCCGCCCGCACCGCTTGAGAAACGCCGTGCGCGGAGAAGATCAGGATCGAGTCGTCCGGCACTTCGCTGATTTCTTCAATGAAGATAGCGCCGCGCTCGCGCAGGCTGTTAACCACGTAACGGTTGTGCACCACTTCATGCCGCACGTAGATAGGCGCGCCGTACATCTCCAGCGCGCGCTCTACGATGCTGATGGCGCGATCGACGCCGGCACAAAAGCCGCGTGGATTAGCCAGCAGGATTTGCATGGTTCGCCTCCAGTACCGGATCGATTCCCAGCACTTCTACATCAAAGTGAATCGTTTGTCCGGCCAGCGGATGGTTGAAGTCCACGGTAATCGAATCCCCGGAGATTTCGCGGATTACGCCCGGCATTTCGTTGCCGTCCATGCCGCTGAACAGCATGATGGCGCCGACTTCCGGTTCGCCCGCTTCCGTAAAGTCACGGCGCGAAAAATACTGGATCAGATCCGGGCTGGCCTGGCCGAAAGCGGCATCCGGGCCGAGCGAAAACGCTTTTTTGTCGCCGGGCTTCAGGCCCAGCAACTGCTCTTCCAGCTCGCCGGAAAGGCTGCCGTCGCCCAGGCTGAACAGCGCGGGCTTGCCGTTATCCCGCGTTGATTCCGCCGTGGAGCCGTCGGCGAGTTTTAAGGTGAAATGCACCAGCACCGCGCTGTTACGCTGTACAGAATCAGTCATGCCCTGCCCTTTTCGCTTTGCCGGCGGGCGTTAAAAAGCCCTCCAGCACGATCAGCGCGGCACCGATACAGATGCCGCAGTCTGCAATATTAAACGTGGCAAAATGCCAGTCGCCCACGTAGAAGTCGATAAAATCGACCACAAAGCCGTGGTAAGCGCGATCGAACAGATTGCCCAACGCGCCGCCAATAATCAGCGCGTAAGCGATATTGTTCAGCTTCTTGCTGGCTTCGGTGCGGTACATCATCACCAGCAGCGCGACGGCAATCGCCACCGCAATCGCGGCGAAGAACCAACGCTGCCAGCCGCCTTTATCCGCCAGGAAGCTGAACGCCGCACCGTAGTTGTGCGCGTAGAAAAAGTTAAAGAACGGCATCACCGACATCGACTCGTGCAGCATCAGCGTATTCATAATCCACTGCTTGCTGCCGAAGTCGACGGCGATCACCACCAGCACCAGCCACAGCCAGCGCAGTCCGGTCGAAAAAATCGGCCTGTTCATCAGGCGAACTTACGCTGTTCGCCAGCGCCGCTGACGTTGGTGACGCAGCGGCCACAGATTTGCGCTTCCCGATCGATATCGGTCGCGTAGTGCCAGCAGCGCGGGCACTTCTCGCCTTCCGCTTTATGCAGCGCGATCTTCAGGCCTTTTACCAGCTCGCTTTGCTGAGCTTCGGACGTGGCCAGCGCATAATCCGCGACCTGGGTGCCGGAAGTCAGCAGCACGAAACGCAGCTCGTCGCCCAGGCTGGTCAGCTTCTGCGCCAGGTCGGCGTCGGCATACAGCGTGACGGTCGCTTCCAGCGAGCCGCCCACGCGCTTGTCGGCGCGCGCCTGCTCAATGACCTTGTTGACTTCGCCGCGCACTTTCAGCAGCTCCGCCCAGAAACCATCGTTCATCGACTCGCTTTCCGCCAGACCAAACAGCCCGTCGAACCACTCTTCGGTAAAGACATACTTCTCACGTTTGCCCGGCAGCTCGTTCCAGATTTCATCCGCGGTAAACGACATGATCGGCGCCATCCAGCGCACCAGCGCTTCCGCGATGTAGTAGAGCGCGGTCTGGCAGCTGCGACGCGCCAGGCCGTCGGCTTTGGCGGTGTACTGACGGTCTTTGATGATATCCAGGTAGAAGGAGCCCATCTCAACCGAGCAGAACTGCATCAGACGCTGCACCACTTCGTGGAAGTCGTAGCTGTCGTAAGAGGCGACAATCGCATCCTGCGCGGCTTTCGCGCGGCCTACGGCCCAGCGATCCAGCACCACCATCTCTTCCGGGCTGACCATATCCGTTTCCGGGTTGAAGCCGTTCAGGTTAGCCAGCAGGAAGCGCGCGGTGTTACGGATACGACGATAGGCATCCGCAGAGCGCTTCAGGATTTCGTCCGATACTGCCATTTCGCCGGAGTAGTCGGTAGAAGCCACCCACAGGCGCAGAATATCGCCGCCCAGCTTGTTCATTACGTCCTGCGGCGACACGGTGTTGCCGATCGACTTGGACATCTTGCGGCCCTGACCGTCCACGGTAAAACCGTGCGTCAGCACCTGGCGATAAGGCGCCTTGCCTTTCATCGCCGTGGAAATCATCAGCGAGGACATAAACCAGCCGCGATGCTGATCCGAGCCTTCCAGATACATATCCGGCGTGTGGCCTTCAAATTCCGGACGCGCATCCACCACCGAATAGCTGGTGGAGCCGGAATCGAACCATACGTCCAGCGTATCCGGCACCTTGACGTAGTTTTCCGCGTCGTCGCCCATCAGCTCCTTCGCGTCCAGATCCCACCAGGCCTGGATGCCGTCCTGCTCGACGCGCTGCGCCACTTTTTCCATCAGCGCCAGCGTATCCGGATGCAGCTGCTCGGTCTCTTTATGCACGAACAGCGCCATCGGCACGCCCCAGGTGCGCTGGCGTGAAATACACCAGTCGGGACGGTTGGCAACCATAGATTCGATCCGCGCCTGGCCCCAGTCCGGGATCCACTGCACGCCTTTGATCTCTTTCAGCGACTGCTCGCGCAGGCCTTTCTGATCCATGCTGATAAACCACTGCGGCGTGGCGCGGAAAATGATGGGCGTTTTGTGACGCCAGCAGTGCGGATAGCTGTGCAGCAGTTTTTCCACGTGCAGCAGCGCGCCTTTTTCACGCAGCAGCTCAACGATCATATCGTTGGCTTTAAAGACGTTTACGCCATCCAGCGTCGGGTAAGTGCCCGGCAGGTAGCGTCCATCCGGGCCGACCGGGTTGGCCGCTTCGATACCGTATTTCTGTCCGATAACGTAGTCGTCCGGGCCGTGGCCTGGTGCCGTATGCACCGCACCGGTACCCGCTTCCAGCGTTACGTGCTCGCCCAGCACCACCGGAGAAGTGATGTCGAGAAAAGGATGACGGAAAGGCTGCAGCTCCAGCGCCGCGCCTTTGGCTTCGCCCAGCACCTGCCAGTCGCTGACGCCGGCACGTTTCATCACGCTTGCCACCAGATCTTTCGCCAGGATCAGCGCGCGCCCTTCGATCTGCACCAGCTGGTAGTCAAATTCAGGGTGCAGAGAGATAGCGCGGTTAGCCGGCATGGTCCACGGCGTGGTGGTCCAGATAACCAGCGAGATCGGGCCTTCTACGCTGTCAGCGCCGAATTTAGCACGCACGGCATCGGCATCTACCGCGTTGAACATCACGTCGATAGAAGGCGAGGTTTTGTCGTAGTACTCCACTTCTGCTTCCGCCAGCGCGGAGCGGCAGTCCAGGCACCAGTGCACCGGCTTGGCGCCTTTATGCAGGTGGCCGTTGCCGATGATTTTGCCCAGCGCGCGAATGATATTGGCTTCGGTCTGGAAATTCATCGTCAGGTAAGGACGATCCCAGTCGCCCAGCACGCCAAGACGGATAAAGTCTTTTTTCTGGCCTTCAACCTGCTCTGCCGCATAGTTACGGCACGCCTCGCGGAATTCAGCCGCCGTGACCTTCTCGCCCGGCTTGCCGATCATCTGCTCGACCTTGTGTTCGATAGGCAGACCGTGGCAGTCCCAGCCCGGCACATAAGGCGAATCGAAGCCCGCCAGGCCTTTGGACTTAACGATAATGTCTTTCAGAATCTTGTTGACGGAGTGACCAATATGAATGCTGCCGTTCGCGTAGGGAGGGCCGTCATGCAGGATAAAGGTTTTTTTCCCTTTTTTGGCTTCGCGGATGATGCCGTACAGATTGTCAGCATACCAACGTTGCAGCATTCCCGGTTCGCGTTTGGCCAGATCGCCACGCATCGGGAACCCCGTTTCCGGCAAATTCAGGGTAGATTTATAGTCACTCATCAGATTCTCGATTCCGTATTCCGCTTCTGTTTAAACCGGTGCGCTCAGCCCAAAAAAAGTTCGGGCCGCCACCACGTCTTTAGCAATTTGCTCTTTGAGCGCGTCAAGCGAGGAAAAACGCTGCTCGTTTCGTATTTTTTCGCACAGCACCACTTCTATATGGCGCCCGTACAGGTCAATTGCAACGTCCAGCAGATGCACTTCCAGCTGCTGACGTATGCCCGCTACCGTGGGGCGCGTGCCGATATTGGCGACGCCGGGCAGCGGCTTGTCGCCCAGGCCGCGGACCTCGACGGCATACACGCCTTTTACCGGCGAAACATAGCGTCTTAACGGCAGGTTAGCGGTGGGAAAGCCGATGGTGCGGCCCAGCGCGTCGCCGTGCACTACGCGGCCGGAGATGCTGAAAGGGTGCCCCAGAAGCGTGGCCGCCAGCGGCAGATTGTCTTCCGCCAGCGCCTGGCGCACCGCCGTGCTGCTGATGCGCTTGCCGTCGTCGCAAAAAGTCTGGGTGCTGATAACGTCAAAACCGTAGTCGGCGCCCGCTTTCTGTAATAACAGGAAATCCCCTTCGCGACCAGCGCCAAAGCGGAAATCGTCGCCGACCGCCAGCAACCGTACGCCCAGCTTATCGACCAGCAGATCGGCGACAAAACTGTGTGCCGACAGCGCGGCAAAGCGTCGGTCGAAACGCAGGCAAAGCACCGCGTCCACGCCCGCCTCGTCCAGGTAGCGAAGTTTTTCGCGCAGTCGCGTCAGCCGCGCAGGCGCTTTATCGGCCGCAAACAGTTCCAGCGGCTGCGGCTCGAACAGCATCACCACCACCGGTAAATTACGTTTACGCCCTTCCTCGCGCAGCCGGGACAGTAGCGCCTGATGGCCGCGATGTACGCCATCGAAATTGCCAATGGTGAGAACGCAGCCGCGATGCTGCTCCCGGAGGTTATGTATGCCGCGGATAAACTTCATGGCTGGCTCAGGTTCGTGGAAATCGGCGGATTATACCAACTACCACCAGGAAGGTTAACCCGCGAATGCGCCTTTACCGCGTTAATGCGGGCTTTTTCTGTCGCGGCTGACGGGCGATACCATTTTTCTTGTGAATAAGCTGTATTCATCGCCATGAAGCTGGTAGAATCTTGCGCCATCGAAACGTAACCAGGTGTCGTTGTTTCAGCGGCGCTTATTTGCACAAATCCATTGACAACCACGGGCTAAAGAGGCATATTCCTCGGCCTTTGAATTGTCCTCATAGAACTATTTGGGAGTTGGACCTTGGCTAATATCAAATCAGCTAAGAAACGCGCCGTAACGTCTGAGAAGCGTCGTAAGCACAACGCTAGCCGTCGTTCAATGTTGCGTACTTTTATCAAGAAGGTATACGCGGCTATCGCTACTGGCGATAAAGCAGCTGCGCAGACTGCATTTAATGAAATGCAGCCTATTGTGGACCGTCAGGCAGCTAAAGGCCTGATCCACAAAAACAAAGCGGCACGTCATAAAGCAAACCTGACTGCTCAGATCAACAAACTGGCTTAATCGCCCGTCTGTTAATCAGCTTTGATAAAGAAACCTGCTCAGGCAGGTTTTTTTATGCCCGGCGTTTGGCTCCGGGCTTTTTTATGTCCGCCATTCGGCCCCGGCCTGAGTTTGCCGCCTCCTGAACGCCGGCCTTAGCCGCAAGAGACAACGGCAAGCGGTGAGCCTGCCGTCGTCCTCAATCAGCGCAGCTTGATACGCAGCAGCGTATAGCCTACCAGCGCAGAAACAATCGAGCCGGTAAGAATACCCAGCTTCGCCAGCGTCACCATCTCCTCATGCTGCGCATCGAAAGCCAGCGAGGCGATAAATATCGACATGGTAAAGCCAATCCCGCACAGCACGCCGATGGCGCAAATATCCTGCATACGCGTGTTTTCCGGCAGCGCCGCGATGCGCAGCCTGACGGCCAGCCAGCAGATTAGCGTGATACCTAACGGTTTGCCGATAAACAACCCTAAAATAATGCCCAGCGGCACGGCGGAGAACAAACCGTCCAGCGAGACGCCGCTCAGCGAAACGCCGGCATTGGCGAAGGCAAACAGCGGCAGGATCAGCCAGCTGACCCAAGGCGCAAGCCCGTGAGCCAGGTGGATAGCCGGAGAATGGCCGTTCTGTTTCTCCAGCGGCACAAAGAAGCCGACAATCACGCCGGCCAGCGTGGCGTGCACGCCCGACTTCAGCACCGCTACCCACAGCACCATGCCAACCAGCATATAAATAGCGATATTACGCACGCCCAGCCGGTTCAGTAACGCCAGCACCACGATAGCCCCGGCGGCCACGCCAAGCGAAGCCAGCGACAGATCCTGCGTATAAAAGAAGGCGATGATCAGGATAGCGCCCAGGTCATCAATCACCGCCAGCGCCATAAGAAACATTTTCAACGCTGGCGGCACGCGGCTGCCCAGCAGCGCCAGAATACCCAAAGCAAAAGCGATATCCGTGGCGGTAGGAATAGCCCAGCCGTGAACGGCCAGCGGATCGTTATGATTGAGCAGGGCAAAAATCGCGCCGGGCGCGATCATGCCGCCAATAGCCGCAATCAGCGGGAACATGGCCCGTTCACGCGTGGCCAGCGAGCCGGAAACCAGCTCGTGTTTGACTTCCAGCCCAATCATCAAAAAGAACAGCGCCATCAACGCATCGTTGATCCACAGCAGCAGATTTTTGCTGATATCCAGCGAGCCAAAACGGAATTCCACCGGCATGGCAAGAAGAGACTGGTAGGCTTGTTGGGTGCCGGCCGAATTGGCCAGATACATAGCGATAGCGGCAGCGATAATCAATACCACGCCGCCGGTTGCTTCATTATTGAGTAATCGCTTAATCGCGGATTTCATTGCAATCTTTCCTGATAAACAAATCGTGCGGCCTGACAGCATACGCGTTTCTGACGGCAGGAAAAACGGTTTGCGGTGGTTTATCGGGCAAAAAGGCTGCCGGAGAAATTATTTACGAGGCGCGCTGCATCGCGCTGTTAACGCCCTTAACCGGATAAAACGGGCATGACATGATGTCGGCATTATTTTTCTGATTCAGGATCGATGATGAAAACCCTTTCGCCTGTACCGCATGATGGACTATTTAAAACTTTTCTGACTAATACCGACACTGCGCGGGATTTTCTGTCGTTCTATCTGCCGCCGGAGCTGCTTGAAATCTGCGATATCACCACCTTGCAGCTGGAGTCGGGCAGCTTTATTGAAGAGAATTTGCGGACTTATTTCGCCGACGTGCTCTATTCATTGCGGACCAGTAACGGCACGGGCTATATCTATACGCTAATAGAGCACCAGAGCAGTTCGGATAAGCATATGGCCTTCCGCCTGATGCGCTACGCGATAGCGGCTATGCAGCGACATATAGAGGCGGGACACACGGCGCTGCCTTTGGTCGTCCCGCTGCTGTTTTGTCATGGTCGCGCCACGCCCTGGCCCTATACCACAGACTGGACGGCGCTGTTCGCTGAGCCGGAGCTGGCCCGACGGCTCTATACGCGAAGCTTTCCGCTGATTGACGTCGGCGCGATGGATGATGCGGATATCATGAAACACCGCCGGATGGCGATGCTGGAGCTGCTGCTGAAGCACGCCAGAACGCGCGACCTGGCGGAGCTGACGGAACAGTTGGTGACCCTGTTGCTTGCAGGTTATACTACGAACGAGCAGTTAGTAACCTCAATGAACTGGATGATGCAAACCGGCACGGCGGGTAATCCGGAAAAGCTGCTGCAGGAGCTGACCAGCCATTTATCGTCACAGGAGGACGTGTTGATGACTATTGCAGAATACCTTGAACAAAAAGGATTAACTAAAGGGCTTCAAAAAGGGCGAACCGAAGGCGAGCGCGAGGCCACGCTAAAAATTGCCCGCGCCTTGCTACAGAATGGCATTGCCCCCGACACGGTATCGAAAACAACCGGCCTGTCGGAGCAGGAACTCACCAGCCTCAGCCAGGCTAACCCAACGGCGTAGCCCCGGCGCTGACCCCTTTGCGCTTGCCATAAAAAACGGGCGGTTTAAGCCGCCCGTCTGGTTCTGCACGCTATAAAGGCTAGCGGGTCAGATCGTCAAAGAATTTCTTCACGCCGTCGAAAAAGCTTTTCGAACGCGGACTGTTCTTCTCGCCGCCCACGCCGCCAAAGCTCTCTTCCAGCTCGCGCAGCAGGCTTTTCTGCTTCTCGCTCAGGCTGACCGGCGTTTCCACGACCACACGACACAGCAGGTCGCCCTGCGCGCCGCCGCGTACGGATTTAACGCCTTTGCCGCGCATACGGAACAGTTTACCGGTCTGCGTTTCCGCAGGCACTTTCAGCTTAACGCGCCCGTCCAGCGTCGGCACTTCGATTTCGCCGCCCAGCGCCGCCATTGCAAAGTTGATCGGCACTTCGCAGTACAGGTTATTCTCTTCACGTTCAAAGATAGGATGCTTGCGCACCTGCACCTGAACGTAAAGATCGCCCGCTGGTGCGCCGTGCTCGCCCGCTTCGCCTTCGCCTGAAAGACGGATGCGGTCACCGGTATCCACGCCTGCCGGAATTTTTACCGACAGCGTTTTAGAACGCTCTACGCGGCCATGTCCATGACAGGCGTTGCAGGGATCTTTGATAACGGAACCGCGACCGTGACAGGTCGGACACGCCTGCTGCACGGTGAAAAAGCCCTGACGCATCTGGACCTGACCCTGACCGTGACAGGTCGGACAGGTTTGCGGCTGCGTGCCCGCTTTGGCGCCGCTGCCGTGGCAGACGTCGCACTCTTCCAGCGTAGGGATGCGGATCTCTTTGGACACGCCGCGGACGGCTTCTTCAAGCGTCAGCTCCATGTTGTAGCGCAAATCGGCGCCGCGCGCAGCACGCTGCTGACGGCGTCCTCCGCCGAAGATATCGCCGAACACGTCGCCAAAGATATCGCTGAAGTCTGCGCCGCCGCCGCCAAAACCGCCGCCGCCGCCACCCATGCCGCCCTGTTCAAAGGCTGCGTGACCGTACTGGTCATAAGCCGCACGCTTCTGCGCATCGGTCAGAATTTCGTAGGCTTCTTTGACTTCTTTAAATTTTGCTTCTGATTCTTTGTCGCCCGGATTGCGATCGGGGTGATGCTTCATCGCCAGGCGTTTATAGGCCTTTTTGATTTCGCGCTCGTCCGCCGATCGCGAAACGCCCAAAATCTCGTAGTAGTCTTGCTTCGCCATTATGGTGATCCTGCCCTAAATATGCGTGAACGGGCGTGGAGAACACTCCGACGCCCGTAGGTTTCACTGGGGGCCTTGCGGCCCGCCGTGCCCGCTCAAGGGCGATTATTTTTTGTCTTTAACTTCTTCGAACTCGGCGTCGACCACGTCGTCGTCTTTCTTCGCGGAAGCGTCGGCTGCATCAGCTGCGCCGCCAGCGGCCTGCTGCTGCTGAGCGAACTCCATCAGCTTGCTGGAGACTTCCATCAGCGCCTGCATTTTCGCTTCGATTTCCGCTTTGTCTTCGCCTTTCAGCGCGGTGTTCAGATCGGTCAGCGCGGCTTCGATTGGCGCTTTGTCGTCCGCAGGCAGTTTGTCGCCCGCTTCGTCCAGCTGCTTACGGGTGCTGTGCGACAGATGATCGGCCTGGTTGCGAACCTGTACCAGCTCTTCAAACTTACGGTCTGCTTCGGCGTTAGCCTCGGCGTCGCGCACCATTTTTTCGATTTCATCGTCGTTCAGACCAGAAGAAGCCTTGATGGTGATCTTCTGCTCTTTACCGCTGTTTTTGTCTTTCGCAGAGACATGCAGAATACCGTCGGCGTCGATATCGAAGGTCACTTCGATCTGCGGCATACCGCGTGGCGCTGCCTGAATGCCGTCCAGGTTAAACTGGCCCAGCGATTTGTTGTCCGCCGCGCGCTTACGCTCACCCTGCACCACGTGAATGGTTACCGCAGACTGGTTGTCTTCCGCCGTTGAGAACACCTGGCTGTGCTTGGTCGGGATAGTGGTGTTCTTGGCAATCAGCGCGGTCATCACGCCGCCCATGGTTTCGATACCCAGGGACAGAGGAGTAACATCCAGCAGCAGCACGTCTTTCACGTCGCCTGCCAGTACGCCGCCCTGCACCGCTGCGCCTACCGCTACCGCTTCGTCCGGGTTCACGTCTTTACGCGGCTCTTTGCCGAAGAACTCGGCCACTTTCGCCTGCACCATTGGCATACGAGTCTGACCGCCGACCAGGATAACGTCGTTGATGTCGGAAACAGACAGGCCAGCATCCTGCAGAGCCACTTTCAGCGGCTCGATAGAACGGCTCACCAGATCTTCTACCAGCGATTCCAGCTTCGCACGGGTCACTTTGATGTTCAGGTGTTTAGGACCTGTTGCATCAGCAGTGATGTACGGCAGGTTAACGTCGGTCTGCTGTGCGGAAGAAAGCTCGATTTTCGCTTTTTCTGCCGCTTCTTTCAGACGCTGCATCGCCAGCGGATCGTTGTGCAGATCGATGCCCTGATCTTTCTTAAATTCTGCTACCAGATAGTTGATCATACGGCTGTCGAAGTCTTCGCCGCCCAGGTGGGTGTCACCGTTGGTCGCCAGCACTTCGAAAGTTTTTTCGCCGTCAACTTCATCGATTTCGATAATAGAGATATCGAACGTACCGCCGCCCAGGTCATATACCGCGATAGTACGGTTGCCCTGGCCTTTGTCCATACCGTAAGCCAGCGCGGCTGCGGTTGGTTCGTTGATGATACGTTTTACGTCCAGACCTGCGATACGGCCGGCATCTTTGGTCGCCTGACGCTGCGCATCGTTAAAGTAGGCTGGTACGGTGATAACCGCTTCGGTTACCGGCTCGCCCAGGTAATCTTCCGCCGTTTTCTTCATTTTTTTCAGCACTTCAGCAGAAACCTGCGGCGGTGCCATTTTCTGGCCTTTTACGTCCAGCCATGCGTCGCCGTTGTCGGCGCCAACGATCTGGTAAGGCATGATTTTAATATCACGCTGCACTTCTTCGTCCTGGAAGCGACGGCCAATCAGGCGCTTGATCGCAAACAGGGTGTTCTGTGGGTTAGTCACGGCCTGGCGTTTAGCAGGCTGACCAACCAGCGTTTCACCATCCTGGGTGTAAGCGATGATGGATGGCGTAGTGCGATCGCCTTCCGCATTCTCCAGTACACGCGCTTTGCCGCCATCCATGATCGCGACACAAGAGTTTGTTGTACCTAAGTCAATACCAATAATCTTGCCCATCTAAACGTCTCCCACTTAAATTCATTTCAAATCAGGTTATGCACACTTAATGCGGGCGGTTTTGGCCGTTTCAACTCCCGGCTTCACGCTTTTTTTCGCTACATAACCCTGGATGCCAAATAAGATGGGGCCTGCGCGCCCGGCATCAAGGGGCGAGTTAAAAAAAATTTCGTTTTTATCCTTATGGCAGATCAATGTCGCCCGCCCGGCGGCTCTTTATGATGCCGCGCGCTTTGCAGGAAAGCGGCGGTCAGCCGCCCTGCCCGCGCCTCTTCTTAATTTCTGTTATAGCTGAGGACTTATGCATAACAACAAACTGGCCAATCCTGGGCCGCTGGGCCTGATGGGGTTTGGGATGACCACCATACTGCTGAACCTGCACAACGCAGGATTTTTCCCGTTAACGTCCGTGGTGCTCAGCATGGGCATTTTTTTTGGCGGCCTCGCGCAGATCCTGGCTGGCCTGCTGGAATATAAAAAAGGCAACACTTTCGGCCTGACGGCGTTTACCGCCTATGGCTGCTTCTGGCTTAGTCTGGTCGGCATGCTGCTGCTGCCGTCGCTGGGGCTGGCTGCGCCGACGGATGCGGTTTTTCTTGGCGTCTGGCTGGCGCTGTGGGGCATTTTCACCCTGTTTATGTTCTTCGGCACGTTGCAGGCCAACCGCGCCTTGCAGTTTGTCTTTGCCAGCCTGACGCTGCTGTTCGCGCTGCTGGCGACTGGCAATATCAGCGGCAGCGAGCGCATTCTGACGCTGGCCGGTTTCGAAGGCATTATTTGCGGCGCGAGCGCGATCTATCTGACGGTGGCGGAAGTGATTAACGAACAGCTGGCGCGCAAGGCGCTGCCAATTGGCGAGGTAACGCGAGCATAAAAAAAGCCCCGTGTGGATAATCACGGGGCCTGTCTTTTAGCGAATGCTGACCTGATTTAATAACGGTTGCCTGTCGCTACGCAGCAGCCAGCCGCCCAGCACAAAGCCCATCGCCGCCAGGCTCAGCACGTACCAGAGCGGCGCCATGGGTGTCAGCTTCATGATAAAAGTGACGCAAATGGGCGTCAGCCCACCAAAAATGGCGTAGGCGACGTTATAGGAGAACGAAATGCCGGTGAAACGCACGTCCGCCGGAAACGCTTTCACCATAATAAAAGGCGTGATGCCCACTACCCCTACGCACAGGCCAGCCAGCGCATAGGCGGCATAAAGATACTGTGGCGCAGCCGCGGCCACGTAAAAAAAGCAGGCGCTGCCGCCCGCCAGCAGCAGGCTGCCGACCATCAACGTCTTACCCGCGCCGAAACGATCTGCCGCCGCGCCCGCCACCACGCAGCCGATAAGCAGCATAACGGTCGCCAGGCTGTTGGCCTGTAAAGTTTGCGCCGCCGGTAGCCCATAGGTTTTTTGCAGCAGCGCGGGTGCCATCAAAATGACCACCACAATGCAGGCGGAAAGCAGCCAGGTAAGCAGCATGGAAACGATCACACTCCGACGATGCGCCCTGACGATGGTTTTCAGCGGCAGCTCCTGCGCCAGCGCCTTGCGTGCCTGCATTTCCGTAAAGACCGGCGTTTCATGCAGCCAGCGGCGCAGATAAAGCGCGATCAGGCCAAAAATCCCGCCCAGAAAAAAAGGAATGCGCCAGCCGAATGTCGCGATGCTTTGGGCCGACAGCGTGGTGGCGATCAGCGTGGCAACCAGCGATCCCAATAAAATACCCGCCGTCAGTCCGGCGGTCAGCGTGCCGCAGGCGAAACCGATCCGTTTTTCCGGCACGTGCTCCGCCACAAAAACCCAGGCACCGGGCACTTCGCCGCCGATGGCCGCGCCCTGTAACAGGCGCAGCAGCAGCAGCAGTACGGGTGCCGCCACGCCCAGCGACGCATAGTCAGGCAGCAGCCCCATCGCCAGCGTCGGCAGGGCCATCAGCAGGATGCTCAGGCTGAACATTTTCTTCCTTCCCCTGCTGTCACCAAAATGCGCCATGATAATGCCGCCAAGCGGCCGCGCCAGATAGCCTGCGGCAAAGATGCCGAAGGTCTGCATCTGTCGTAGCCAGTCGGGGATATCAGCCGGAAAGAAGCGTTCGCCTATGACCGCCGCGAAAAAAACGAAGATGATAAAATCATAGAACTCCAGCGCGCCGCCCAGGGCGGCCAGAGAGAGGGTTTTGTAATCCTGCCGGTTCAATCGGCGAGTGCTGTTATTGTGCATAATCGTCGCGCAGCCAGAAGTGAGGGAATAAGAGCGTGTAAAGCCAGCATGACTATACCGTTCATTTTCCGCTACACCAGCAGCGCTGAACTTTATGCCTGAATCCGGAAATTTTTAGCTGTTTGTTTCGCGTCTGGCGCTTTTAGGACGAAATGCTGCTACTACCGCCTCATGCGTTTCCACATAAGGGCCATCCAGCAGCTGGATGCAGTAGGGCACGCTGGCGAAAATGCCGTGCACTTTCGCTTTGCCGTCCGCGTCCTTTAAGCCTTCCAGCGTCTCTTTGATCGATTTTGGCTGCCCCGGCAGATTAATCACCAGTGACTGCTTGCGGATCACGCCAACCTGGCGCGAAAGGATAGCGGTCGGCACAAAATTCAGGCTGATCTGACGCATCTGTTCGCCAAAGCCCGGCATTTCGCGATCCGCGATAGCCAGCGTAGCGTCTGGCGTCACGTCGCGTCTGGCCGGCCCGGTTCCGCCGGTAGTCAACACCAGATGGCAAAACAGCTCGTCCACCAGCTCGCAAATGGCGTGCTCAATCATCGGCTGCTCGTCGGGCACCAGCCGTTTCTCAACGGTAAAAGGCGTCGCCAGCGCCGTAGAAAGCCAGGCTTCCAGCGCCGGTAAGCCTTCGTCCTGATAGATGCCGTTAGCCGCGCGATCGGAAACGGAGATCAATCCTATGCGTAAAGTATTCATTGTGTCGTCACTGTGAGGCCGGCCGCGGGAGGGCGCGGTTTTATAAGGGGAACAGGGGAAGGATAAACATTGCCACGCTTGATGTACAGGACGCGGCCGGCGAACCGACCGCGTGAGGGAATTACAGCAGTTCGGCGAGCATCTTATCCAGCTTGGCCTGGTCAAGCGCGAAGTTGCGAATGCCCTGCGCCAGCTTATCAACCGCCATTGGATCCTGGTTGTGCTCCCACAGGAATTCCGCTTCGGTCATTTTAGCGGGACGCGCTTTGACTTCGCCGGTGTAGGAGAGCTTACGCTCCAGCGTGCCTTCGCTTTCCGCCAGCTCTTTCAGCAGCGCCGGGGAGATGGTCAGACGGTCGCAGCCGGCCAGCTCAACGATCTCGCCTACGTTGCGGAAGCTTGCGCCCATAACCACGGTTTCGTAACCGTGCTGCTTGTAGTACTGGTAGATTTCAGACACGGAAACCACGCCCGGATCTTCATGCGGCGCGTACTCTTTCTTGTCGGTATTGGCTTTGTACCAGTCCAGAATACGGCCAACGAAAGGAGAGATCAGGTAGACGCCCGCTTCGGCGCAGGCGCGGGCCTGAGCGAAGGAGAACAGCAGCGTCAGGTTACAGTTGATGCCTTCTTTTTCCAGCTGCTCGGCGGCACGAATGCCCTGCCAGGTGGAGGCCAGCTTGATCAGGATGCGGTCGTTGCTGATACCGGCATCGTTATAGAGCTTGATCAGCGCGCGCGCTTTATTGATGCTGCCTTCGGTGTCGTAAGAGAGACGCGCATCGACTTCCGTAGAGATACGACCCGGCACCAGCTTCAGGATCTCCAGACCAATTTTGACGTTCAGCATATCTGCCGCGTACTGGATCTGCTCTTCTTTGTTGCTGGTCTGCTCGCGCGCCCACGTTACGGCTTCATCGATCAGCTTACGGTATTCCGGGATCTGTGAGGCATTCAGGATCAGTGAAGGGTTAGTGGTAGCGTCTTGCGGTTGATACAGCTTCATCGCTGCGATGTCGCCGGTATCGGCAACAACGGTGGTGAGCTGGCGCAGGGAAGTCAGTTTGTCCGTCATGGTTGTCATTCTCTCAGAAGAGTTATCGGGTTCTTGAAACTGTCTGCCACGGATAATATCACGCGAGACCGACCATGCAAGGTAAGCTTGCGGCCAGGCCACTGAGTGCTAAATCGCGCCCTTTATTTAGCTAATTTGTCCGGGCCGATAGCAGTGATTTGTCGTGCCACGGCGCTTTTTTGCTACACTGCCTGCGCTTTTTTTTGCCCTCCGATGGCGTATTACATAAGGATTCTGTCATGTTGATGGTGATCTCCCCGGCCAAGACGCTGGATTTCGCAAGCCCGCTGGCGACCGCCCGCTTTACGCAGCCCGCGCTGCTGAATGATGCCAAAAAGCTGATTGACGTGGCGCGCGACTTGACGCCCGCGCAGATCGGCTCACTGATGAGCATCAGCGACAAGCTGGCCGATTTAAACGCCGGTCGTTTTCAGGCATGGCATACGCCTTTTACGCCGGATAACGCGCGCCAGGCCATTCTGGCTTTTAAGGGCGACGTTTACGCCGGACTTCAGGCGGAGACCTTCAGCGAAGACGACTTCACCTTTGCCCAACAGCATCTGCGCATGCTTTCCGGGCTTTACGGCCTGCTGCGGCCGCTGGATCTGATGCAGCCTTACCGTCTGGAGATGGGCACTAAGCTGACCAACCCTGCTGGCAAAGATCTTTATGCCTTTTGGGGCGACAGGCTGACCGAAGCGCTGAACGCGGCGCTGGCGGAACAGGGCGACGACGTGCTGATTAACCTGGCTTCCGATGAGTATTTTAAAACGGTGAAGCCAGCGAAGCTGCAAGGCCGCATCGTCAAGCCGGTGTTCCTGGACGAGAAGAACGGCAAGTTTAAGGTCATCAGCTTCTACGCCAAAAAGGCCCGTGGCCTGATGAGCCGTTATATTATCGAGCGCCGCCTGACGCAGCCGGAACAGCTGAAAGCGTTCGACGTTGACGGCTACTTTTTCGTGGCTGACGAAAGCAGCGAGCGCGAGCTGGTGTTTAAACGTCACGAAATCGCCTGATACCGCTTTCGCGGGCGAGCCGCCTTTTCAGATCCAGCCATAGCGTTTTGTTATGGTGCCGAACCGCGCCGCCGATCGCTCTACTCAAGGTTTATCTGCATCAGCCTTGAGGTAATTATGGATCGGCAAGCGCTTCTTAAAACCGTCACTGACAGGGCCTGGCACGCCACGCATCCTCCCACCGTAAACGCCGCCGCGCCCACGCTGCAAAATCCGCTGCCCGTTGGCTCGCATGCCTGGCTGCAAGCGGCAGCGGCGCAGTTTGGCGTAGACGAAAAGGCGCAGCAGCAATTTGCCACAACCGGCCTGCTCCGCCTGGACGCGCTGCATGTAGTTATGATTTGCCAAAGCGAAGATCCCGTCCCGCTGTGGCTCGTCGTTGGCTATTTGCGCACGCCCCAGGCAATCCATTCTGAAACCTGGCAGCAGCTGTTGCTGCGCGCTAACGGCGTGGCGATGGCGATGAACGGCATCAGCCTCTCGCTGGATGAACAGGGTACGACGCTGCTGACCAGACGCCTGGCTTTTGACGCCGTTGATGATGCGCTGGCGCTGGCGGCCATCCTTAACGATATCGACGCCCTTGCCGCCAGCCTGATCGATTTACTGCTGTCTCTCGGCCAGCCCGAGGCAACGCAGCAAGCAGACAAAACGCCAGCACTGCCCGGCTGGGTCATGGGCTGGCAGCAGCAGACGGCTTTAAAAATCGATGCGCTGGCGGAACAGGCGCTGGCCGCCCGGTGGCACTACCCGCTGGTGCAGCAGGCTGTCGCCGCGTTAGAACTGCCCGCAACGCAATACCAGCTCAACGGCTGCCTCTGTTCGCTACGCTTTCCCGAGCGTGAGATAGCCATTACCGCCGACGGTGACGGCCGCCACCTTTTCCTTTCCACGCCGCTTGAGCTGAAGAAGGATGACGCCCGTCGGCTGCTGGTCGCCAACGGGGATTTACAGCCGCTGACGCACTGCTCGCTGGGGCTTTATCAGGAAGAGGTCAGCCTGCTCTGCCGCTGGGATTCCCTGGGGCTGGACGGCCTTGATTTAGCCGAATGGCTGGCAAATCTGATGACCCTGACCATGGCTTTCAGTAGCGATACACAGAGAGGCGACTTATGACTGATTCAATCCAGCGCGCGCCCGCCCTACAGCAGATGACCGTGCAGAACAGCCGGGGCGATATTGAAAGCGGCCCGCTGCCCACGGGGCCAGCGCGCGCGGCCAGGGCGAGTCACGCGGCAGGCCAGTTTTTTTCCGGCCTGGCGGAGGGCGCCAGAAAAGGTTTACAGACGACCTCGGGCGGCCTGCAAACCGTTGGCAACGCGGCATGGGGCGGCTTAAAAACCGGCGGCAGCTACGCCGCCGACAAAATGACGGTAGCGGGCAAAGCGGGCTGGCAGGGCACGAAGTATGTTGGTAATCAAAGCTGGAAAGGCGCAAAAATTGCCGGAAAAGCGGGCTGGAACGAAACCAAACACTCCGCCGTCACGCTGGGGAAATTCGCCTCTGCGCCGCTGCAAAACAAAGCCTGGGGCGCGCTGGGCGGCCATGCGCTACAGCAGATGGTGACCTGCGGGCTGCCGACGCTGATGCGCGAAGAGGCATTTATCGAGGCCTATAACATGATGCTGCCGCATCTGGCCGAGAAGCATCCGGCCGCCGCCGTGGGGCTTCAGGTCGCGGTGTCGCTGGCAAACATCGCCGCGCATCACCATATCAGGGAGCCGCGTCTGGCACGCGATCCGCAAAACAATGCCGTTGCCGTGCGCGGTCAGTTTGGCCTGAGTCCGGGCCAGGCAGACGTGATCCAGCGCGATAAGCCGCAGGAATGGCAAAATATGACGGACAAACACCAGCAGGACTCACAGCGCGTAACCGGGCAGCAGGTCGCCGCCGAACTGATGAATATAGGCATGTCGGCGGCTGGCGTGCTGACCGGCAACCCTGGCTTAACCACCCGCGTGCTCAGCACCCAGCTGCGCAACGTGCTTTACGCGGCCTCGCGCGAATCTTTGCAGGCGACCGGCAGCATGGTGGCCTCGCGCGACGGCAAACCAAGCCACGGCGTCAGCGATGGCGATATGCGCACCAACGGTGCCTGGTACACGCTGAATACGCTGGCGATGGGCATGTTGCAGGACGGTCTGATCCAGAAAGCGCTGCCGCAGGGCTATACCGTTTCCGGCCCTGAAATTCGCGATGCGGCCGGGCAGCGGCTCAGCGGGAAAGAGCTGCACGCGATGGCGGCGCTGGTTTCCGGCATCCGGGCAGCCTGCAACACCGTGATTGAGACGGGCGACGCCTTTCTGGGCAAGCATTATGACGCCAAACGCGCGGGCGACTCGCAGAAGTTCTCCCCTTCCCTGCCGATGAAAGATTATGGCCGCCTGCTGGATCACTCCATTGCCCGCCTGAGCTGGAATAACTTCGCCAATGCCAGCACCCTGGCCGCGCAGCAGGTGCTGAATGCGGCGACCAAAGGCTCGCTGTCGCCGCAGCTCTCCAGCCTGCTGAACAACGGCGGCACCGCAGCCGCGTTTGGCCTGACCTACAAGATGGTGAACCAGATCTATCAGGCGCACAGTAAAGTGCGCGCCGCCGTAGCAGCTGCCACCAGCGGGCCGGTGAATATCACCGCCGCCGGACAGCCGAATCCGGCAGCGGATAGCCGTAGCCAGCAGGCGATAGCCGCGCCGCCTTCCGGGCAGCAAACGGCCGCTATTCAGCCTTCAGGGTCACCACAATCAACCGGAAACTCAGGAGAGCCCTCCACCAGCGGGACGGCATAACAGGCAGGAAAAGACCCTTACGGGTAAGGGCCAATGTTTGATGACAGACTTAAAAGCCTGCGACTCTACACTGTCGTTTTTGATAGCGACACAACCGCTTCACAGCGGCAGAGGCTGAGCGGATAAGCGGACCGTTTTCGCGCATGGACGCGCGAAACGAGCCTACATGGACGTATTCACGGCGTGTCCGTGTTCCGATCTGCCTCCGCTGCTTTCCACCGGCCCCAATGCGACTTGATGACAGAGGATGAGTGTGTCAACAATCTCAGGCCCTTATGAATAAGGGCCGCAGGCGTTATTTGTAAAGCAGGAAGTCGCGCAGCTCGGCGAAATCGGCGGCCATCTTGTGCGACAGCAGCGGCAGATCGGCGCGATCCGCCAGCTCCTGCGGCAGCGGCAGCGTCTGGCCCAGGATTTCTTCCACGCTCTCCTTGAACTTGGCCGGATGCGCCGTCCCCAGGAACAGCCCGAACTCGCCTTCCTGTAGCTGATCGCGCAGCAGTCGGTAAGCGATAGCGGCGTGCGGCTCGGAGATATAGCCCAGATCCGCCAGCTCGCGCATAGTAGCGCGGGTGGTTTCATCATCTACCGCGCCAAAGCCCAGGTCGGTCAGGCGCCAGGTTTTGCGGCGGAACAACTCCTCAACGCGCGGCCAGTTGTTCGGCTGGCTGACGTCCATGGCGTTCGACAATGTGGAAACGGTAGCGGCAGGCAGCCACTCGCCGCCTTTCAGGAAGCGCGGCACGGTGTCGTTGGCATTGGTGGCGGCAATAAAACGCTTCACCGGCAGGCCCAGTGATTTCGCCAGCAGGCCCGCCGTCAGATCGCCGAAGTTACCGCTCGGCACCGACACCACCAGCTGATTGCGTTTTTCCTGCGGCAGCTGCGCCACCGCTTCAAAGTAGTAGCAAATCTGCGCCAGCAGGCGGCTGATATTGATCGAGTTCGCCGAGTTCAGGCCGATGGCCTTCTTCAGCAGCTCGTCGTCGAAGGCCTGCTTGACCAGCGACTGACAGGTATCGAAATCGCCGTCGATAGCGATCGTCTGGATATTGCCTCCCAGCGTACAGAACAGCTTCTCCTGCAACGGGCTAATTTTGCCCTGCGGATAGAGGATCACCACGCGCACGTTGTCCATGCCGTAAAACGCATGGGCTACGGCCGCACCGGTATCGCCAGAAGTGGCGGTCAGGATGGTGATCTTCTCGTCCGCGCCGCTGACGTAAGAGAGCATCTGCGCCATAAAGCGGCCGCCGAAGTCTTTAAAAGCCAGCGTCGGGCCGTGAAACAGCTCCAGCGCAGAAATATCGTCGGTGACTCTCGCTACCGGCGCGGGGAACGCAAACGCGTTTTTCACGCGCTCGTGCAGATGATGCGCGTCGATTTCGTCGCCGATAAAAGCAGAGAGAATTTTGCTGCTGCGGCTGACGAAATCCATCTCCAGCATGGCGTCGATATCGGTCAGCTCAAACTCCGGCAGCTCCAGCGGGAAAAACAGCCCCTGCTGGCTGCCCAGCCCCTGTTTAACCGCCTGTGAAAAGCTGACCTGCTCGTTGTGATCTTTCAGATTATAAAGTTTCATGCGTTATCCCAGTTTACGTGCGCCAGCCGTGTCTAAGCGGCAAATATGGACGAAGCCTTCCTCGTTTTGCAGGTAGTGCTGGCGAAGCCAGTCTGCCATGCGCTGCGCCGTGTCGGCCTGATTACAGACGGCGAACAGCGTCGGCCCGGAGCCGGAAATGCCGCAGGCCAGCGCGCCGATATCCTGGGCGGCCTGGCGGGCATTGGCGAAGCCCGGTAACAGTTTAGTGCGGTAGGGTTCGGCGATCACGTCGCGCATCAGCTTCGCCGCCAGTTCCGGCTGCTGAGTGTGGCAGGCGTGAATAAAGCCGCCCAGATAGCGGCCGTGTTTGATGATATCTTCTTTGCGATATTGCGCAGGCAGGATCGCCCGCGCCTCGGCGGTGGAAACCTTGATGCCGGGATAGGCCATCACCCACAGCCAGTCATCAAAGCATGGCACCGGCTGGCTGATCGCGCCGTTCTCTTCCAGCATCAGCTGCAGGCCGCCCAGGAAACAGGGTGCCACGTTATCAAAGTGGACGCTGCCGGAAACCCGGCCTTCCAGCTCGCCCATCAGCGTCAGCAGCTGGTTGTCGTCAAGCGGCCTGCCGCAATGTTCGTTCATCGCCATCAGTCCGGCCACCACCGAACAGGCGCTAGATCCCAGACCGGAGCCGATCGGCATATTTTTTTCCAGCGTCATCGCTACCGGTACGCGTTTGCCTGTCGCCTCGCAAAAGCGATCCCAGCACTGCCAGACGATATTTTCCTGCGGATCGGCAGGCAGCTTGCTGACGAAGCGTCCCTCGTTGCGCAGGCTGAACTCGCTGGCCGCCTCCACCGTTACGCAGTCGCCCAGCAGCGTTCCGTCGACGGGCGAAACCGCCGCGCCCAGCACGTCGAAGCCGACGCTGACGTTGCCAATTGAGGCTGGCGCATAGATCTTAACCATGTTTAAACTCCCAACTTCCATGACAAGGTGCGTAACAGATCGGCAAACACGCCCGCGGCGGTCACGTCGTTACCGGCACCGTAACCGCGCAGCACCAGCGGTATAGGCTGATAATAGCGGCTGTAAAAAGCTAAAGCATTTTCGCCGTTTTTGACTTTATACAGCGGATCGTTGCCGTCAACGGCGTCGATCTTCACGTGGCAGCGGCCGCCCTCTTCAATCACGCCGACAAAGCGCAACACTTTGTCCTCATCGGCCGCGCGGCGTACGCGGGCGGTAAAAGCGTCGTCCAGCTCCGGCAGCCGCTGCATAAAGGTTTCCACGTCCAGCGCGTTAAACCCCTCCGGCAGCACGGCTTCGATTTCGATATCGCTCAGCTCCAGCTGATAGCCCGCTTCACGCGCCAGAATCAGTAACTTGCGCGCCACGTCCATCCCGGAGAGATCGTCGCGCGGATCCGGCTCGGTAAAGCCCATTTCGCGCGCTGTACGGGTCGCTTCCGACAGCGACACGCCCTCGTCCAGCTTGCCGAAGATATAAGAGAGCGATCCGGACAGAATGCCGGAGAAACGCAGCAGCTCATCACCGGCGTTAAGCAGGTTTTGCAGATTTTCAATCACCGGCAGGCCCGCACCCACATTGGTATCGTACAGGAACTTGCGGCGCGATTTAGCCGCCGCCGCGCGCATCTGCTGATAGTACTGCCAGGATGAGGTATTGGCCTTTTTGTTAGGCGTGACCACGTGAAAACCATCGGCCAGAAAATCCGCATACTGATCGGCTACGGCCTGGCTGGAGGTACAGTCGACAATCACCGGGTTAAGCAAATGATACTCTTTCACCAGACGGTTCAGGCGCGCCAGGTTAAAAGGCTCTTTGGCTTCCCGGAGCGCGGCCTGCCAGTTGTCCAGCGGAATGCCGTGCACGTTGGTCAGCAGCGCTTTGGAGTTGGCGATGCCGCAGACGCGCAGATCGATATGCTTGTTCTTCAGCCACGCCTGCTGGCGGGAAAGCTGTTCGATCAGCGCGGCGCCCACGCCGCCGATGCCGATCACAAACACTTCGATCACCTGGTCGGTGGCGAACAGCATCTGATGCACCACGCGCACGCCGGTCGTGGCGTCGTCGTTATGCACCACCACGGAAATAGAGCGCTCTGAAGAGCCCTGCGCAATGGCCACGATATTGATATTGGCCCGCGCCAGCGCCGAGAAGAACTTCGCGGAGATACCGCGCAGCGTACGCATTCCGTCGCCCACCACCGAAATCACGGCCAGATTTTCCATTACGTCCAGCGGCTCCAGTAGCCCGTCTTTCAGCTCCAGGAAGAACTCGTCTTCCAGCACGCGACGGGCGCGCAGCTGATCGCTTTGCGGCACGCAGAAGCTGATGCTGTATTCGGAAGAAGACTGGGTGATCAGCACCACGGAAATGCCGCTGCGGGACATGGCGGCGAACACGCGCGCGGCCATGCCGATCATCCCTTTCATGCCGGGCCCGGAGACGTTAAACATCGCCATGTTATTCAGGTTGGTGATGCCTTTTACCGGGTTATCGTCGCTGGCGCTGTCGCCGCCGATCAGCGTGCCGGGCGCCTGCGGGTTGGCGGTATTTTTAATCAGGCAGGGAATTTGAAACTGGGCGATCGGCGTGATGGTGCGCGGATGCAGCACTTTAGCGCCGAAGTAGGAAAGCTCCATCGCCTCCTGATAGGACATGGTTTTCAGCAGGCGGGCGTCCGGCACCTGACGCGGATCGCAGGTGTAAACGCCATCGACATCGGTCCAGATTTCGCAGCAGTCGGCGCGCAGACAGGCAGCCAGCACGGCGGCGGAGTAGTCGGAGCCGTTACGGCCCAGCACCACCAGCTCGCCCTTTTCGTTTCCGGCAGTAAAGCCCGCCATCAGGATCATATTTTCGGCAGGGATCTGCGCGGCGGCGATACGGCGAGTGGATTCAGGAATATCCACGGTGGACTCAAGATAGTGGCCAACCGCCAGCAGCTTTTCAACAGGATCGATCACGCTGACGCCGTAGCCGCGCGCCTGGAGCAGCCCTTCCATAATGGCGATCGACAGCTTCTCGCCGCGACAGATAATGGCGGCATTGACGCTGTCCGGGCACTGGCCGAGCAGGCCGATACCGTGCAGCACCTGCTTCAGCTGAGCGAACTCCGCATCCACCACGGCTTTCAGACGGGCGTAGGGAAATTTCGGCTCCGCTTCCGCCAGCCCTTGCAGCAAAACGTCAAAAATCTTTTCGGCATCGAGCAGGTTTACCTGCGCATCCTGCCCGCTGATGGTTTTTTCAATCATCGCCACCAGATGGTTGGTGATTTTGGCCGGCGCGGACAATACGGTAGCGACCTGTCCCTGCTTAGCATTGCTCTCCAGAATATCCGCCACGCGCAAAAATCTTTCCGCGTTGGCGACTGAGGTTCCACCGAATTTCAGCACTCGCATAATCATCTCCTGAATTTTTGCCGAAAAAAAAGCCCGCACTGTTTAAGGTGCGGGCTTTTTTTATTTTTTCCTGTATGCGTCAGCCCGCACCGTTACCTGTGGTAATGGTGGTGGTGGTAATAATGATTGTTGTCATCAGGCTGTAAGTACGCATTTTAGATTTTACTGTCTGTCTTGAATTTGTCCGCTTTCAGAAGTAAAGCAAAGCCCTGGCTAAGTCAATTTTTTTATCCGCAGGCGCAAATCGGCTGACAAAACGCCCGCCAGGGATTTGGCCTGAAAACAGATCTTAACCAAGGCGAAAGCCGCTTACCCTTAGCATGTCTTGCTATGTATAAAGCGTTAACCAGTTTTTTTATCTATAAGATTTTTTTCTATGTCGTGCAGCAGCCGGTGCAGCATAGCGGTGTCGCGCTGTTGCAGCGTGCCCAGACGCTGATCCAGCCAGTCGACCAGTTTGCGATCGTCGCTGACCTCAAGCCGCTCAACCAGCTGGCTGAGCCGCTGGCGCAGCGCCTTCAGCTGCTGACCGTCAGCCGTGACGGCCGGCACGGCGGCGACCTGACGCAGCGCCGACAGCTGATAGCAGTACACCATCACCGCCTGCCCAAGATTCAGCGAAGGATAGTCCGCCGCCATCGGAATGCCGGTCAGCAAATCCACCTGGTCTAACTCCTCATTCGTCAGGCCGGTATCCTCACGCCCAAACACCAGCGCCGCGCTGCCGATCCACTGCTGCTTTTCCGCCAGCTGGCTTTCTACCTGCTGCGGCGTGGCGTAATAGCGGAATTTTGCCCGGCTTCGCGCGGTGGTAGCGATGCTGAAGTCGATATCCGCCAGCGCGGCAGCCAGCGAAGGCCAGTGCGTAGCCTGTTCCAGGATCTCGCCTGCGCCATGCGCGACCCGTCGTGCGCCCGCTTCCAGATGCGCCTGACTGTTTACGATCCGTAATTCATCAAATCCCATGGTTTTCATGGCGCGGGCCGCCGCCCCCACATTTTCAGGTCGGGCAGGTGAAACAAGTATCAGGGGAAAACGCATAAGGGCCTTCTTAAGTTCAGTGTGGACATATCCTGAGGGTCCCGTGGCATAAGATGGACGGGAAACCTCTGCTATCATTTTAACAAATCAACAACATACTAACGACCTGTCTGACCAGCTATAATTATAAACTACGGCTTTTTTCCGCTGATTTTAGCGATAAAAACATTTATCTGACGATAATCTCATGTAGTTCAGGCAATTAAGAATTGTTAAATTTTATCTATACTCTTTGCAAAGAAAGCCGTTTATTTTTTCATCTTTGCGCGGCGCTTATCCAGCTAAATCGCCCTTTGGCGGGGCGTTTTTCAACGGCACCTCAACGTGCTACAATTGGATTGATATAAGTCAATTAAGCTTTATTTATTGGCTGTTGGTCGTGGCTTGTGCTGTTATGTTGCTGTTAATGAGGTTAGGATATACGCCATTTTTGACCTTGCCGAGACAGGGAATATACTTTTTTATCTGGTATTTTCCGGTCCATGAATGGCTTGTGAACATATTCCGTACAGCCCGCGTTACGCGTCAATCGGCGCCCGCGTATTACCCATACGGTAAATGCTGTATGCCCATATCGTTTTTTGGCAATTTTAGGTAGCGAACACATGCAGACCCCGCACATACTTATCGTTGAAGACGAATTAGTTACTCGCAATACTCTCAAAAGTATTTTTGAGGCCGAAGGCTACATGGTTTATGAAGCTACGGACGGTGCAGAAATGCATCAGGTTTTGACAGAGAACGACGTCAACCTGGTCATCATGGATATAAACCTTCCCGGCAAAAACGGCCTGCTGCTGGCGCGCGAACTGCGTGAACAGGCCAACGTGGCGCTGATGTTCCTGACCGGCAGGGACAACGAAGTCGATAAGATCCTCGGCCTTGAGATCGGGGCGGATGACTATATCACCAAGCCTTTCAACCCGCGTGAGCTAACTATCCGCGCCCGTAATCTGCTGTCGCGCACCATGAATCTGGCGCCGCACAGCGAGGAGCGCAAGCTGGTTGAAAGCTATCGCTTTAACGGCTGGGAGCTGGATATCAACAGCCGCTCGCTGATTGGCCCGCAGGGCGAACAGTACAAGCTGCCGCGTAGCGAATTCCGCGCGATGCTGCACTTCTGCGAGAATCCGGGCAAAATCCAGACCCGCGCCGATCTGCTGAAAAAAATGACCGGCCGCGAGCTGAAGCCGCACGATCGCACCGTGGACGTCACCATCCGCCGCATTCGTAAACATTTTGAGTCCACGCCGGACACGCCGGAAATTATCGCCACTATTCATGGTGAAGGTTACCGTTTCTGCGGCGACCTGCAGGAGTAAGCCGGTGCTGCGTTGAGGGGTCGTTTTTCGCGGCCCCCTCTCGCTTGCCTTAGCGGCTCCAGGGCATGATGGGAACGGCGCTTAACGCATTTTTAGGCGAGCCTTCTACCACCTTGTCGGAATAGCTAAGGTAAATAAGCGCGTTACGTTTGCGGTCGTAAAAGCGGACTACCTGTAGCTTTTTGAACACCAGCGAGGTGCGCTTACGAAACACCACTTCACCTTCTGCTTTCCCTTGGGCAATCTTGTCGCTGAGCGTTATCGGCCCAACCTGCTGGCAGGAAATAGCGGCATCCGACGTATCTTCCGCCAGACCTAACCCGCCTTTGATCCCGCCGGTTTTTGCCCGGCTGAGGTAGCAGGTCACGTTTTGTACATCGGGATCGTCAAAGGCTTCGACCATAATCTTATGATCGGGCCCAAACACTTTAAAGGTGGTATCGACCGAGCCGACCACTTCGGCGCGCACCGCAAGAGGGGTGAGCATTATTGCCGTGACCATTAACATTTTTTTCATTGTCATAACGTTACCATTGCATAGAAAATAGATGACATTGTAAGTTACCTCGCTTAGCGCTTTTACGCTGGCGGACCTGGCGTGCCCCGGTATAGCATACCGGACTAACAAAACGAAAGTTCACTCTCAGCAATCCCAGAACTGCTGCTGCACCAATATTAACCAGGATGAGGACGTTTTATGGATCAAGCCGGTATCATTCGCGACTTGCTAGTCTGGCTTGAAGGCCACCTTGACCAGCCGCTGTCTCTGGATCACGTCGCAGCCAGAGCAGGCTATTCAAAATGGCATTTGCAAAGGATGTTTAAAGAAGTTACCGGTCATGCTATCGGCGCCTATATTCGTGCACGTCGGCTGTCAAAAGCCGCGGTCGCGCTGCGCCTGACCAGCCGCCCTATTCTGGATATTGCCCTGCAGTATCGCTTCGACTCGCAGCAGACCTTTACGCGCGCGTTTAAAAAACAGTTTAACCAGACGCCGGCCTGGTATCGTCGCGCCTCCGACTGGCACTCCTTCGGCCTGCGTCCGCCGATCCGGCTGGATGACTTTCAGCTGCCCGAAGCCACTTACGTCACCCTGCCGGAAACGGTGCTGGTGGGACAAACGCAAAGCTATACCTGCACGCTGGAGCAGATTTCCAGCTACCGCGATGAGATGCGCCTGCATTTCTGGCGGCAGTTCCTGACGGAAACGGACACCATCCCGCCCGTGCTGTACGGCCTGCACCAGTCGCGGCCCAGCGTGGAAAAAGATGACGAGCAGGAAATTCTCTACACCACCGCCGTGCCGTCCGATAAGCTTTTCCATCCCGTCCCGGCAACGCAAACGGTGCTGCTGGAAGGCGGCGAGTACGTGCAGTTTACCTACGAAGGGCCGAGAACCAGCCTGCAGGAGTTTATCCTGCTGCTTTACGGTACCTGTATGCCGACGCTACAGCTGACGCGCCGCCACGGGCAGGATATTGAGCGTTTCCACACGCACGGCGGCAAAAGGCAGCCGGAACCGCCACAAGATATCCGCTGCGAATATCTGATCCCGATCCGCCGCCAGGCTGAGGAGTAAGCCGGTTCAGCCCGGCTTCGCGTCTTCGTTAGCGTTGCAGCTCGTCCAGCGCGGGCGCATCCAGATGCGACACGTCTCCCGCCGTTTCCACTACCCAACCGGACGCCAGCCAGGCGCTCTTTTGGTAATCGACGCGGGAAATGGAGCAGTTGCGCAGCCGTAGCCGACGCTCGGCCCACGCAGGCAGCCCCAGCAGCGTACTCACCAGCACGCCCAGCGCCATACCGTGGCTGACCAGCAGCGGACGGCTGCCGGCGGGCAGGTTCAGACAGGCGTTCAGCGCCTCGTGCATTCGCGCGGCCAGCTCCGTCATCGACTCGCCGTTCGGGATACGACCGTTTTCGGTGCCGTTGATCAGCGTGGCGCGCCAGCTCTCTTCTTCCGGCGTCAGCGAATCCAGCGGGCGCTTTTCCAGCACGCCCATATTCAGCTCGCGCAGACGCGGCTCCAGCGTCACTTCACAGCCGCAGGCGTCCGCGATGATTTCAGCCGTGCGTTTGGTGCGGCCCAGGTCGCTGGCGATGACGTGAGTAATGCCCAGATGTTTCATCCGTTCACCCACCTGCTGCGCCTGCTGCTCTCCTTTAGCCGTCAGCGCGCTGTCCGACTGTCCCTGAATGCGTCTCGCTGCATTCCAAAGCGTTTCTCCGTGGCGAACAAGATAGACCTGTAACATTGCTGTTTTCCGTTATACTGCGGCAAATTTGCGTAAGGGGTTCAAACAATTATGTACCATGTTGTCGCTGCAACCATTAATCCGGCAAAAATTAAGGCAATTTCTCAGGCTTTCAGCGATATTTTCGGTGAGGGATCCTGCCATATGGAGGGCGTCGAGGTCGACAGCGGCGTGGCCCTGCAGCCCCTTACCGATGCAGAAACGAGAACTGGCGCACGCCAGCGCGTGCAAAATGCCCGTCAGCTGCGTCCGCAGGCGGATTTTTGGGTGGCGATTGAAGCCGGTATTGAAGGCGAAAGCGCGTTTGCCTGGATGGTGATTGAAAACCGTCAGCAGCGCGGCGAGTCACGCTCCGCCAGCTTTACGCTGCCGCCGGTGGTGCTGAAAGGCATTGCGGCCGGACGCGAACTGGGCGAAGTGATGGCGAGCCTGACCGGCATTGAAAACATCAAGCATAAGGGCGGCGCGATCGGCGCCTTTACCGCCGGGCAGCTCAGCCGCACCAGCGTCTATCATCAGGCGCTGATCCTGGCGCTCTGCCCTTTCCATAACGCGGTATACCAGCAAAGCGCCGACGGATCAGATCTTATCTGAACCGTTCAGCAGCTGCGCCTCCAGCCAGGTTTTCAGGGCAGGCGGCGCGCTTTTCAGGCTGTTCGAGCCACGGGTGATAGTAGCGATGCCGACGCCCAGATCGTTTTTCAGCTCGCGCTGGCTCATCTCGCCGCGCATCAGCTCTTCGATAATACGCAGGCGCGTGCCCAGCGCCTCGCGTTCGTCCGGCGTCATCATCAGCTGAAGTAGCGGCAGGTGCAGTCCGTTGTCAAAAGCGTGCTGGAGCAGCACAACAAAGCGCTGCCACTCTTCGTTGTGCGGTTCCATCGTTACGGGAATGGAAGGTTCAGTCATAGGTGGCCCATACTCTTTAACTAGTACAGCAGTCTAGCACAGGCCGGACGGGATCAATAGCGTCGCTGCCACTCGCCGTCAGAGAGAATATTGTCCGACTGCCGCATAAAGTGACGATAGTAGGCATCGTAAGCCAGCACGTTTTTTACATAGTTACGCGTTTCCGAAAAAGGAATGGTTTCGATAAAAGCGACCGCATCCAGACGGCCAGCGCTGTTCCCCAGCCACGTTCTGACTCGCGACGGCCCGGCGTTATAGGCCGCCGAAGAAAAAATGCGGTTCTGGCCGAACTGTTGATAGACCGATTCCAGATACTGGGTGCCGATCTGGATATTGGTTTCCGCATCCAGCAGCTGGCTGCTGTTGCTGTAGCCCGGCAGGCTATAGACCTTCACCGTATGCTGCGCGGTCGCGGGCATGACCTGCATCAGCCCGGATGCACCAACCGGCGAGCGGGCTTTCGGATTCCAGGCGCTCTCCTGGCGGGCAATCGCCATCGCGTAGCTGACAGGGATCGCTTTGCCTTCCGTATAGCGCTTAAACTGTTCCTGATAGGCCAGCGGGAAGCGCTCTTTCAGGCTGTTCCACAGTTTGCCGGAAATGGTCGCCTGCACGCTGAGCACCCACCAGTTCTGCTCGTAGGCGTAGCGCGCCAGCTGCTGCTGCTGGCTGCGACTTTTGCTGCCGACCAGGTAGCTCCATTCGGTTCGCGCCAGGTTATCCATATTCCAGTACATCAGTTCACGCACGCGGGCGATTTCCGGCCCCTGAGTCAGGCTGCGCTCTACCGACGGCGCTTCGTCCACCTGTAAAGGGTAGGCGACGCCAAGGCGCTGGGCGGCGACCATCGGATAGAAGCCGCGCTCCTGCATCAGGCCGCGCAGAATTTTATCGGCTTCCTCTTTGCGGCCCTGCTCCAGCAGCAGATCGGCCTGCCAGTACTGCCATTCATCTTTCTGCTTGGTTTCTACCGGCAGTCGGGCGATCCAGGTGTTCAGCCCGCGACGATCGTTGTTGCCCAGCGACATCCTGACGCGGCGCTCGATTAGCGCATCGGAATCGCTGCGCATCACCACGTCATCGCGCCAGCGCGCCTGTTCCGTCGTCACGTCGCTGCCCATTAATCGCCACGCGACCGCCTCTTTCAGGCTCTGCTCTTCCTGCTCGCTCATCTTTTGCAGCCGCACCAGCGTCGGGATCATCGCGCGGGCGTTTTCGGCATCTTCACGCGCCACGCGCGCGAAAGCGATGGCGGTGGCCTGGCGGGTAAAATCGGTCGGGCCGGCGATACGGGCGAAGGCCTCCACGTTTTGCGGATTGTTTTGCAAATCTTTCACCGCGCTGGCGATGGTCTGATAATCCTCAGGAAGCTGATCCGCCAGGAAATTCACCAGGTTGCTGTTGCCGGCCACCATAGCCAGACGAATACGCTCCAGCGTGGTAATCGGCGTCTGTTCACCTGCCGCCTGCCAGGCGCTGAACAGCCTGTCGCAGCCCGGCGGCAGCGAGGTGCCGCGTAGCCAGATCGTTTTAGCGCCTTTCCAGGCCACCTGCTCCTCGCCAGTGGCCCATTTGGCGTAGTACCAGTTGCAGCGTGCGGCAACAGGTTTAGGTTCGGTCGGGCTGAACACCAGCAGGCCGCGCCAGTCTTCGCGTCGCGCCAGCTCGTTGATAAAGCTTGAGGAAAGCGCGCGAACCGGCGGCAGCGTCGGGTTTTTTTTAATAAAATCGTTGATAACGAAGCTGCTCTGCTGATCGAGGCTTTGCGCCAGCTCGCGATATTCAAGATAAGGATAAAGCGGGTAATCGCGCAGCGTGGGCATCAGCTGCGCAACCTGATCCATCTGTTTATTGTCCCAGGCCTGCTTGATTTGCAGGTAGCGCGTGCGCTGCGCATCCAGCGAATCCGCGTGCGCCGTGCCTGTTACTATCGCCAGGCAAACGCCTGCCGCCCAAAACCGCCACTTGTCCGCCATGACTTTTCCCACGTTAACGCCTCTCTTTATCCTGTGCTTACCATTAAAGCTCTTAACATGCTAACCAGGCCTGGCGACTCCCGCTATGCCGCATCGGCAAATTTACTTAACCTGACTTCTTTAAACGCCGGGTTAACAGGGCTTCGTCAGGCTATTTTGGCTGGCTAAAGGTTAATTGCGATCAACAATCCTTGCCCTGCTTTCCTTCAGCATAGCCTTCCTTGCTCGCCTCAACGCTACCCGCCTTTAGCCTGACTGGCGGAGAACAGCCATCTGACTCACTGATGTTATGACGTTGGTAGCGGGTTCTGTTATCCACTCCCCGCAAGGATTACCTGTGATGCAAAAATTAAAATCGCCGCCTGCCTGGTATCGTTATGATGCGGCTGGCGTAATAAAAAGAATGCAGAGTCATGAATCGGGGCTTTCCGCAGAAGAGGCGCAGAAACGTCTGGTCGGCCTCGGCCCCAATACGCTGCCGCCGCGCAGGCGTCGGTGCCCGCTGATGCGCCTGCTGACCGCGCCAATCTGCGTTCTGCTGTTGGCTTCGGTGTTAACCGCCGTTACCGAACATTGGCTGGATACCGGCGTCATCCTTGTCGTTATTCTGCTTAACCTGCTGGCTAACTGGCTACAGCAAAACGCCACGCAAAGCTCGCCAGATCTTGCAGACGGCTTTCCCGATCGCGCAAGCGTCAGGCGCGAGGGTAATATTCTGCAGGTGGATACCCGCAGCCTGGTGCCGGGCGACATCATTATGCTGGGCGCGGGCGATAAAGTCCCTGCCGATCTTCGCCTGATCGAGGCGCAAAATCTGCGGGTGGATGAAAGCATGTTAACGGGAGAAGCAACCGCCGTTGCCAAACAAACGGCCGCGACCGAAGGCGAACGGCCTGCGGAAGTCCGCAGCAATATGCTTTTTTGCGGCTCCACGCTGGTTTCAGGCTGCGCCACCGGTATTGCGGTAGCCACCGGAGCAAAAACGCAGCTGGGTCGCATCGAGGCGGCCCTGTGCTCTGTCAGACCGCGCCGGACGCCGCAGCTAAGATCGTTCGACAGGCTCGGCAACGGCTTCTGGCTGCTGATGGTCACGCTGATCGCTTTTCTGTTCTTCTATGCGCTGCTGCGGCACAGCCTGCCGATGCAGGGACTGATGCAGACGCTGGCCGGTCTGGCGGTTGCCGCCGTGCCGGCAGGGCTGCCGATGATTATCGTGCTGGCGCTGGCGTTGAGCATATGGCGCCTGAGGAAAATGAATATTGCCGTCCGCCATCTCTCCACGGCGGAAACGCTGGGCGCGCTGAGCGTCGTCTGCTGCGATAAAACCCACTCGCTGACGATGAACGAAATGACGGTCAGGGCGCTGATCCTGCACGAAGAAACGATCCGCGTAGAGGGCAACGGCTACCAGCCGACAGGCCGCTTTTTACAGGACAAAGACTGTAGCGTCATAGCGCCAGCCGTACACGCCCGGCTCCGCGACCTGCTAAGAAATATGGATCTGTGCAGCGACAGCACGCTGCTAAAAGATGAGGGAAAAAACTGGCGCATCACCGGCGAGCCGCCGCAGGCCGCGCTTAAGGTGGCGGCTGCCAAAGCGCACCTGCCTGAACGGGCGGCGCTGCTGCTGGATAAGCTGCCGTTTGATGAGCTCAGAAAGTATCAGGCAACGCGCCATCTGGTTGACGGTGAAAGCTATATTCTGGCGCTCGGCGAGCCGGAAGCGCTGCTGCGGATATGCGACTTCCAGCAGACCGGACAGGGTCTGGAAGCGCTGGATGTTGCCTGGTGGCAGCAGCAAATAGCGCACCACGCTGCAGAAGGCCTGCACCTTATTGCCAGCGCCTGTCGTCCGGCCGATAAAACCCAGGCCGCGCTTTGCCACGACGATTTGCAAAACGGCCTGGTTTTCTGCGGCATAGCGGCCATGATAGATCCACCGCGTCCTGAAGCAGCCAGAGCGATTGCCGACTGCCAGCGTGCCGGGATCCGGGTAAAAATGCTGGCCGACGACCCTGTGGCAACGGCGCTGGCCATTGGTCGAATGACAGGCATTGGCGGCAGCCATAGCGAGTTGACCGGCCGCCAGCTGGAGCGAATGAGCGATATCGAGCTGGCCCGGGTGGTGGATCGCTATGACATCTTTGTGGGCATGACGCCCGCGCACAGGCAACGGCTGGTCGCCGCGCTGCAAAGCCAGGGCGAAGTGGTCGGCATCACCGGCAACGGCGCTCAGGATATCCCCGCGCTCAAACAGGCCGATGTCGGAATAGCGACACAGGCTGCAAACGGCAGCGCGACAAAAGCGATCGCCGATCTCGTGCTGCCCGATAATCATTTCGCCGCGCTTATCAGCGCCGTACAGGAAGGCCAGCGCCTTCGTGACGGCCTGAAAAAAGCGGGACGCTTTATGCTGCCAATCTGCCTGGCGCAGACGCTGCTGTTTATCGCCGCCCTGCTGGCAGGAAAATTTATTCCGATCGCGCCTCTTCAGGTTTTATGGATAAATGTCGCGGCGTCGGTCACGCTTGCCGTTAGCCTTATCAGCGGAAAAACAGCGTCCACGCCTGTCTGTTTCCGGCCGCGCGAAGCGAGCCGGTCGGCACAAGGCTGCCGGTTCTGGCACCTCGGCTTTACAGGCGTAACCATTATGCTGAGCGCTTTCGTAACCGAGCTGTGGCTGCAATCACGCGGCTACGAACCAAAATTTATTCACGCCGTGCTGCTGCAAACGCTGATCGTGGCGCAATGGGTCTGGCTGCTGAACTGCCGCGAACCGGCGCGATCTTCGCTCAATACCGGCCTGCTGAAAGATTATGGTTTCTGGCTGGCGAGCGCTCTGCTCGCGCTGTTGCAGCTGGCTCTGTTCGGCCTGCCGGTGATGCAAAGCCTGTTTGCCACCGTGCCGCTGCCGCAGGAAATCCGGCTGCTTACGCTGGCCGTCGGCGCGCTGCTGTTTGCCGTATTCGAGCTGGAAAAAATGCTGACGCGGCGCCGACAGCAGTCCGCCATCAAACAGTGGCATCCGGCAGAATAATAGCGCACGGCCTGGGCGCCGCTCGCTGCGGCCCCTGGTGCTGTACGTTCCCGCACGGCCGGCTTCCTTATCGCCCCTTTTTTGTTCATTCGCTGCCCAAATAACGTGCACCCTCGCCTGATTATTTATTTAAATAGTTAATAATCAGCAAGTTATCCGTATGGCACGGCTTTTGCTCTGTTTATTCCATCTTGTATACCAGATGGAATTCAACCTATGGCTTTCACCGGTTTTACCCTGAATGACTGGCGGCGTTACCATCAGCAGCAGCCGCAGGACCTGTTCGCTACCCTTTCCTCTTTGCTGGCGGAGCTGAGCCTGGAAGATAACGCCTGGCTTTATCTTGCCACTCCTTCTCAGCTGCGGGCGCAGACGGAACCGCTGCTGGCGGCCTGGCAGAAGGATCCGCAGTCGCTGCCGCTGTTCGGCGTGCCCTTTGCGGTGAAAGACAATATCGACGTGGCGGGCTGGCCGACCACCGCCGCCTGCCCTGCTTTCGCTCACGAAGCCGCAACCGATGCCGTTGCGGTCGCCAGGCTGAAGGCGGCGGGCGCCGTGGTCATCGGCAAAACCAATCTCGATCAGTTCGCTACCGGCCTGGTCGGCACGCGGTCGCCCTATGGCGCGGTGAAAAACAGCTTTAATGCGGATTACGTCAGCGGCGGCTCCAGCTCCGGTTCGGCTTCCGTGACGGCTCGTGGCCTGGTCTGCTTCGCGCTGGGCACCGATACCGCTGGCTCAGGGCGCGTCCCGGCCGGCTTTAACAATATCGTCGGCCTGAAGCCGACCAAAGGCTGGCTGTCGGCCACCGGCGTGCTGCCAGCCTGCCGCCTGAACGATACGCTTTCCGTGTTTGCGCTGACGGTAGAGGATGCTTTCCAGGTAGCGACGTGTGCGGGCGGCTATGACGCCAGCGACGCCTATTCACGCGACAATCCGGCGCTGGCGCCCGCCGCCCTGCCTGCCGCGCCGCGCCTGGCTGTTCCTTCTCATCCCACCTTTTTTGACGATGCACAG
>Ga0209371_1000499_pt1 | contig 38097 bp, 47 predicted proteins | sample AgamicAtAmrz_FD_187165 | JGI IMG/M metagenome (GOLD analysis project Ga0209371, IMG submission 187165) | Agave microbial communities from Guanajuato, Mexico - At.Am.rz (SPAdes) (version 2) | ecosystem: Host-associated > Plants > Roots > Rhizosphere | place: Guanajato, Mexico | collected 2012-06-07
AAAATGCGCATGATCAACGACACGTCCAACCGGATGTCGGACATCATCAACCTGATCGACGCGATTGCCTTCCAGACCAACATTCTGGCACTCAACGCCGCCGTAGAAGCCGCGCGCGCTGGCGAGCACGGGCGCGGATTTGCCGTGGTGGCAGGTGAAGTGCGTCAGCTGGCGCAGAAAAGCGCCTCGTCGGCCAGCGAGATCCGCAGCCTGATCGAAAACTCCGCCGGCCAGACCCGCGAGGGCATGGAGCTGGTGGAAGAGGCGGGTGGCCTGATCGCCGGTATGGTGAAAAACGTTGACGAGATGGACGGCATCCTGAAGGAGATTGCGCAGGCCAGCCGCGAGCAGTCCGACGGTATCTCGCAGATCAATACCGCTATCGGCATGATCGACACCACCACCCAGCAGAACTCGGCGCTGGTGGAGGAGTCGGTCGCTGCGGCGGCATCGCTCCAGGAGCAGGCGCATCATCTGAAAGAGATGGTGAAAGTGTTCCGCCTGCGCGATGAAATGGCGTAACGGTATCACCGGGCTACCGGGCCTGATGCCTGTGTAGGGTGGGTAAGCGTAGCGCACCCACCTTCAGTTAAGCCGCTTTGGCGGGTACGCAGGCTTACCCTGAACTCACGAACTCCGGGCTACCAGGCCCGGTTTTTTATTCCAGCCGGGTAATCTCCAGCGCGGCACCGTCGATGATCGCCACGATCTGTTTCAGCTGCGCCGGGCTGACGTCGCCCTGATTCACTTTCAAATCCAGCACCGCTTTGAAATTTTCCAGCGCCCGCTTCATCTGCGGATCTTTGCGTAACTGATGTCCGACACAGCGCGCCTTTATACGATCGAGGATCTGCCCGAGCTGCTCGCTGTGCTCGTCCAGCCAGCGCTGGCCCGCGACGGTAATAGCAATTTTTTTACGCCCGCTCTCTTCATCGGTGATGCTGATTAACGTCTGCTCCTGCAGAAAATCGAGAGTGGGGTAGATCACTCCAGGGCTGGGGGTATAGTTGCCCTGAGTCAGGGATTCGATCTCTTTAATCAGCTCATAGCCGTGACTGGCTCCGCGGGTCAGGATATCCAGTATCACCAGCCGCAGTTCACCGTGACCGAAGAAGCGCTGGCGACGATGACCGCCGTCAGCAGAGGTTGCGTGGCGCATTATTTTACTCCATTAACAGATATATCTATTTATATCTAAAACGGTTTTTTATACAAGCTTTCATTCCTTGTTTATATAATTTGCTGTTTATAAAGGGCTTTAATTGAAGTTGGTTACACTCGCAGCGAAAGAAAGCTTGTCTAAAAAGATCTTGCATTCCGACTGGATGGCAATCATTATCATTTACACCAAATTTAGATATATCGTAATTGATCCCGATTCGCTTCACGAAGGCAGAAAAAATGACGCAATCCAGTAAGGTTTATCCGCAGCGCGTGCGTAACGAGCTGCGTTTTCGCGAGCTGACGGTGCTGCGCAACGAGCGTATCAGCGCAGGTTTTCAGCGGGTGGTGTTAGGTGGCGAGGCGCTGGTGGGGTTCAGCTCGCGCGGCTTCGACGATCACACCAAGGTGTTTTTCCCGCAGCCCGGCGTGCCGTTTGTACCGCCTGTGGTCACCGATGAGGGCATCGTCTGGCCGAACGATGTGCGTCCGGCGTCGCGCGACTACACCCCGCTGTATGATGAGGCGCGTCACGAGCTGGCGCTCGACTTCTTCATTCATGAGGGCGGCGTGGCCAGCGACTGGGCGCAACACGCCCGCGCCGGCGATACCCTGACGATCGGCGGGCCGCGCGGCTCGCTGGTGGTGCCGCTGAGCTACGGGTATCAGCTTTACGTCTGCGATGAATCCGGCATGCCGGCGCTGCGCCGCAGGCTGGAAGCCCTGCGCGCGGCGGGTCATCGGGGTGTGGTAAAAGCGATCGTCACCGTGGCCGACGTCGCCTGCCAGGATTATCTGGCACATCTCAATGATGTCGATATCGACTGGGTCATTGGTCACAGCGAGCAGGCCGTGGATGAACGCCTGGCGGCGCTGACTATCCCGGATGACGACTATTTTCTGTGGATCACCGGGGAAGGCAAAGTGGTGAAAAACCTCAGCCGCCGTTTCGAAGGTGACGCCTTTGATCCCCAGCTGGTGCGTGCAGCCGCCTACTGGCACATGAAGTAACCTGTCGGGGCGCATGTCGCCCCGCATTCTTCCCGCTTCATCTCCCACACCGTGAACCGTCTCACACTCCGATAAGAATATTATATTTCATGCTCCTGTTTATGATGGAATATTTTATTCTTGAAGGAGGATATATCCGTTCCGCCAGCCAGCATAATCATTCCAACAGGGTGAGGAGAGGTTCGCCATGCAGCATCACACCACAGCCCCCGGCGCGCACAAACGCGCGCTGATCGCCGGCTCGATCGGCAATTTCATCGAGTGGTATGAGTTTGCCGTTTACGGTTTTCTCGCCACCATCATCGCGCAGAACTTTTTCCGGCTTGAAGGTGAGGCGGAGTTAACCAGCCTGATCCTGACCTACGCCTCGTTCGCCGTGGCGTTCTTTTTCCGCCCGCTTGGCGCGGTGGTCTTTGGCCGCATGGGGGATCGCATTGGCCGTAAGCCAACGCTGATTATCGTGCTGATCTCCATGACGCTTGCCACCGCCGCGATTGGCCTGGTCCCGGTTTATGCCAGCATTGGCGTAGCCGCACCGCTGATTATCACCGGGCTGCGCATTCTGCAGGGGCTGTTTGCCGGTGGGGAATATGGTGGGGCGGTCTCGCTGATGACCGAATTTGCGCCGCGCGGCAAACGTGGGCTCTACGGTGCCTGGCAATCCTTTACCGTCGCGCTTGGCCTGCTCGCCGGAGCCGGTATCGTGGCGCTGCTTTCCGTGACGCTCAGCCCGGAAGCGCTTTATGACTGGGGCTGGCGCATTCCGTTCTTTATCGCGCTGCCGATGGGGGCCGTCGCGCTCTGGCTGCGGGTGAGCATGGAGGAGACGCCGGGCTTTGTGCGCCAGCAGCAGCGCCGCGAGGCTGGACCGGTGAAGGCCAGCGCCGGGGCAACGCTGAAAAACATCCTGCTGGCGATTGGCCGGGTGATGGTGTGGTCGGCGGCGGGCTATACCTATCTGGTGATTATGCCTACCTACCTGCAATCCGCCCTGCACACCGGCTTTAACCAGGCGCTGCTGATTGCGGTGATTTCGAATATCGGGTTTGCGCTGACCATCATTCCGGCAGGGATGCTCAGCGACCGCATCGGGCGGCGCACCGTGATGGTGGTCGCCACCGGCCTGCTGCTTATTCTGGCTCTGCCGCTACTGAAGATCCTGCAGGCGGAAAGCGCGACGCTGGCGGTGAAAGCGCTGGTAGTACTGGTTGCCGGCGGGCTGGTGGGTATCCTGGCCGGCCCTGGCCCGGCGATGCTGGCGGAAATGTTCCCCACCCGCGTGCGCTACACCGGCCTCGGGCTGGCTTATTCGCTCTCCAACGCGCTGTTCTCCGGCTGCGCTGGTCTCATCATTACCGGCCTGATTAAGCAGACCGGCAACCTGGATATTCCGGCGTACTACGTGATGGCCACCGCGGTGATAAGCATCGGCGCGCTGATGACGCTGAACAAGAATGACCATCTGAAAGCGCTGGAGTAAGGATTACTCCGGGGCTGGAAAGTATTTCAGGGCGGGTAAGCCTGCGCACCCGCGGTTTCAAAAGGTGGGTGCGCTGCGCTTACCCACCCTACGTGCTTAACTGACGGTATCAGCGTGCAAACAAGTTTTTTGTAGGGGATGATATTGATAATCTATGATCACCATCTGGTGGCAAATATTATTTTTTACGCGTTTAATAATGCAAAAGCCCTCTCTTTTCTGAAAAAAAAGTTTTATACAAAACATGCGCTCTGCAACAAACCCTATTAAATCATTGCGATAAAATAATGCTTTACTAAGGAAGCGTTTATTAAAAATCACAAGGGTGTCTATGACTACCAATCCATATAGTAAGGTTGATGAGCTTGGTTTTCCGGCATTTACTGGCTGGGATGCTATAAGGTATAAATTATTACCTGACAATCTTATTTTTCTGACGGGGGATTATTATTTATGGGCTTATAAGGCTGCATATTTAAAATATAATAAAAAAGCAATAGTAAACGCAGCCAGGGATGAAGGTATCCCCTTGCTGCTTCTGGCAGGGGTAGCGATATCGGAAGTGGGAGGCACTCCCGACCGTTTTAAATCAACTATAGTCTTGCCCTTTCGACAATTGATAATAGATATCCTTAGGAATAATAATGTAGCATCAAACAAAACATCTGTTGGACTTATCGCGATGCAGTTGCGCGTAGCTGCAGAGATTATAGGTCTTGATCCCGCCTCGCTGACGCTTTCCCAGCAGCACCAGTTAGCGACCTGCTTGATGTCGAATGAATTTAATATCCGAATGGTGGCAAAACACCTGAAGGATTTAATAATATTCGATAATCCAGAAATAAGAGATACAGTTCATCTTACTGATGATCAAATCATCATTGCTGCATCGCGTTATAACCGCGGAATCCAGAGAAACCATGCTGATTTTATAGATTCTATTTATGCGCACAAAGGAAACAATAACAGAGAGTACAGTTCTTACGGCAGACGAATCCTTGAGAAACGAAAGACCCTCAATAAGATATCAGGAGTGACTCAGTGAAGCGTCTGATGCTGGTCAGTTACTGGCTTTTTTGTATAGCCGCGATCTTCCTGTTCTCCTCTTTTAAGGAGGAGTGGTTTATTGACGGTGAGGAGATAAAAAACGCCTGTATCGCGCATCGGGCATTTGTGGTGGATGATACGCGGGATGTGATGGTCCCGTTCACGATTATTCTGCTGCTGCCCTGGCTGTATCTACTCAAACGAACCCGGCTGGCGTCGCTGCTGGTAAACACGGCAATGCTGGTGCTGGTGATATTTGCCCTGTGGCGATTCTGGATCCGTCTGGCGTTCTGTTAACCCTTAACCAGCGGCATCTTGTGTGCCGCTGCTTTTCACCATGCCAACGGTCAGTTAACGATCGTAATTACCACGCGTCCCAGCACGTCGATATCTTCCAGCGCGCAGTCGAAGGCGGTGCCGACGCCGCTGACGCGCACCTTGCGTACCGGGATACGGATAAGAGAGCGGACACTGATTTTTCCTTCGATATTCACCAGCCACTCGCCGTCGTAGATGTCGTCGAAGGTGCTATCGATAATGTACTGCGCTTTATCGTCCTGCAGGCAAAACGGCTCGGTGGGAAGCGGGACGCCCGCGCGGAAAAACACCTTATCAAACATGGCGTAGCCCGCATCGTAGAGCTGGCCGTCAACCAGCTTCTTACGCGGCAGTTTCATTACGTCAGGTTCGTCGTCGGCAAATTTTTTACCTTCCCCGGTTGCCAGCCATGCCAGCGATGCGCCGGTTTCCGCCATGCAGCGCACCACGATATCCGCAGGGAAGCCGCCGCGCTTGTAACGCGAGGAGAGGCTGCTGGCAGCCATATCCAGATGCTGGGCCAGCATCATTTTGGACGGGAAACCGTACGCCTCAATGACCCGGTCCAGAACGGACGCACTGTCGCTACTTAAATCAATTTTGAAATCAGTCACTTAAAATCCAGAACTCCGCAAAATGCGTATTGCGAATTGACACTTCGCAAAATGCGAATTATTCTGACCTCGTCTTGTTGATTATGCGAATAATGTTGGCTATTACCGAGCGCAACCGAAACGAGGAGTTTGCCTTATGCGTCCTGACATTACAATCACTATCCCAACCCCTTTCCTGCCGCTGCACGAGTACTGCCGCCTGACCGGTACCGCCATTGGCACTGCCCGGGACATGATCCGCGACGGCCGTCTGCCGATTCGTGATAAAGGCGATAAGCGCCGCGCCCGCGTTGAAGTCAACATGGCGGCGCTGACGGTGGAAGCCCTGAGCGGCTGCGCAGTTTCGCTTAACGCGCAGTAATGAATAACGAATTCGTTAATTGCGAATTTTCAGCCTGACGGGAGGCGAGATGGCAATTGAAGGCGTAGCGGCCATGGTGCCGCTGAGCGCGGGTGAACGGGCTGCCGGGCTGAACCAGCTGGCAGCGCTGCGTGCCCGACACTGGGACGACAGCGGCTGGGATGAGGTGGCGCGTTTCCTGAACGAGATGCGCGATCGCCGCGACCCGGGGTATCACGATAACTGCCGGGCGCTGGCTGCCATCTTTTACTTTGCGAAGCTGCCCACCGCACGCCACAGCGCAGCGCCGGAGGCCTTCACCCGGCAGGAGCAGCGGGCGCTGATCGCGGCGATGAACCACTTCCGGGCGGTAGTAAGTCTGTTTCCCAGACGGCTGACCCTGCCGAACTAATCCATTAATCAACAGCAATGGCGTAAACCCGCCAGGCCTGCTGTTGCCTGAATTCAGGAGAATAACCGTGGAATACATGAACACTTTACCCCATCCGGACGCTGAACAGGCGCTGGCGCTGATGATCCATGCTGCGCAAATGCAGGAGCGCAAGGGCGGGGCGCAGGCGATTGCCGGGCGTCTGGACGCGCTGGCACGCAAAATCAGTCGTGAAGCGCTGAACGGCGTCGAAGCGGCAGCGTTGTTGAGCGAAGAAGCCGACCGCTTTGCACACGAAGCCCGGGAGATCGACTGATGGCCGATGAAATTGATATCGCCCAGCAGTACGAACAGGAGGCGCGCGAACGCTACATCATTAACGCGCGCAGCCGCCTGACTGGACCGTCACGCCTGACCTGCGCAAGCTGCGACGAACCGATCCCGGCATCGCGGCGTGCGATCCTGCCCGGCGTCAGCTGCTGCGTCACCTGTCAGGAGATCGCCGAGCTGAAGCAGAAGCACTACCGGGGCGGCGTGTGAGTAAGATTGTCTGGGCCTGGCCGTGGAATGCCCCGCGTCCGGCGATTACCAGCCCCGGCCTCACCCGGGAAGAGGAGCAGCGGCGCAACCGCACTATCGTGGCGCTGCTGCGTACCCGACGCTGGCTGGCGCGCCATCCTCACTGCGTCACCGCCGGGATTTACCAGCGTATGGACCGGCTGGCAAACGAGCGCGGTATTCCGCGAGCCAACGCGGCGCTGATTTCCTTCTGCCGGCGGGTGCTGCCGCGTCTGCAGCGGGTGAGCGAACGCTATCAGGCGAGCGGCATCGAGCGCACCCTGACGCGGGATCTCACCGGCTGGCGCTTCGATGATGCGTACCGCCGCTACCTTGTTACCCGGCTGATGGATCTGCTGGCCCGCTACAACCGGCTGGCGGATCTGACTAAAGCCGACATCGATCTGCTCGCGGCTGACATTGCCAGTCTGATCCGCGGAGAAATCGACAGCGAAGCGGATGAAAGCTGGGGCGAGCTGAAAACCCTGCACGCCTGGTATCTGCGCGCTGCCCATCTCTGCCAGCTGTTTCGCATCACCCCGCCCGCGTGGGAGCGCATTACCCGCCGCTACGTCTGTGAAGAGCAGCTTGGCCCGGCGGTGTTGCGCATGTGCAACGCCCAGTGGTGGCGCAGCTGCCTGCGCCGCATCGCCAGTGCCTGGCGCGAGCATCTGCAGATTGCCGTGGGCAACGTCAGCCAGCGCGGCACGCCATACGCCAGCAAAAGCTGCCTCAGCGAATGGCGGGAGCAGAAACGCCGCACCCGTGAATTTCTCAAGGGTATGGAGCTGGAGGATGAAGAGGGCAACCGCATCAGCCTGATTGAACGCTACGACGCCTCCCAGGCCAACCCGGCGATCCGCCGCTGCGAGCTGATGACGCGCATCCGCGGCTTCGAAAACATCTGTCAGACCCTCGGCTACGTCGGCGACTTCTATACCCTCACGGCACCCTCATCCTTTCATGCCACGCTGCGAGACGGCTTCCCGAATCCGCGCTGGTGCGGTGCCAGCCCGGCAGACACCCAGCGCTGGTTCGCCTCGCTCTGGGCGCGGATTCGCGCTCGCTTACACCGCCAGCAGATCCGCGTGTTCGGTATTCGCGTCGCCGAACCTCATCACGACGGTACGCCCCACTGGCATATGCTGATGTTTATGCGCCCTGAAAACGTGGCACAGGTGCGGGCGATCATGGCTGACTATGCCTGCGAGCAGGATGCTGACGAGCTGATCGATGAGCGCGCCCGCCAGGGACGTTTTCATGCGGTTGCCATTGACGCCGAAAAAGGCTCCGCCACCGGCTACATCGCCAAATACATTGCCAAAAACGTCGACGGCTATGCCCTGGACGGGGAGCGCGACCGCGAAACCGGCGCGCTGCTTACCCAGAGCGCGGCGGCGGTATCGGCGTGGGCCGCGCGCTGGCACATCCGCCAGTTCCAGTTTATCGGCGGCGCGCCGGTCACCGTCTACCGCGAGCTGCGCCGTCTGGCTGACAACGAGGCAGCGCGCGGCCTGAGCGTGGATTTTGCCACGGTGCACCAGGCGGCGGACCGCGGCGACTGGGCCGGATACGTCACCGCCCAGGGCGGGCCGTTCGTACCGCGCGCGGCGGTGCAGGTGCGCGTCTGGTATCAGACGGACGACGCGCGTAACCCCTACGGCGAGGAAAAGGTAGCCGTGCGCGGCGTATACGATACCGGCGTAGGGCGCGACGTGCCGCTGCTGACCCGCACCGGGCGCTGGAAGATTGTGCCGAAGCTCGCCGCCGCGCAGGCGCAAACTCAGCCCTCTTGGAGTTCTGTCACTAACTGTACGGGGGCGACGCACGATCGGGACGATACCCCGTGGGATGGCGTGACGCCGCTCACCCGCAGCCAGCGGCGGCGCTTATCTGCCCGCCTGCGTCTGCCAACGGCCGTGCGGCGGCCGCCCTTTATTCCGGGCAGCGACACCGATCGTGACGCGATCCGCGAGATCCAGACGGATATTCTGTTGATGACCGGCGAAACCATTAGCGCGGGCATGGGTTTCTCATTGCTGAAGGGGACCACGGCGCGTATTAACGGCCTCTGGTGTCGGGGATCGTCCGGCGGAGAAATCTTTGGCGTTTCGCCCTGTGCAAAGCGCCAGACGGCTGCCGAACGCCAACAAAACGCCCGACGCATCCTGGCCCGCTTCGCCGCGATCCGGGCGCAAAAGTGACCCTGCACGTGACGCGCGTCATGGATGAATATTCTTTTAATTTCAGCATGATAAAAAAATGAAAGATTGGTTCGATTACACGTTTTCAAATAACCCCTGGCGTGCTACTGTATATATATACAGTGCTTTTGGTGTAGGGGAGGTCACGTGGATCAGGGGTTGAAAGAGCAGGTGATGTTAGAGCGCGTCGAGTTAATTGCGCGCCTGACGTCAGAAGGAGCCAGCCAGGAAAGAGACAGGGAAATTGCATTAAATCTGATAGCCGAGCTGGCTGGCGGGCAGATGATGACCGACGGCAATTACACCGTGACTTTCACCGTATTACCCATCGACAAATAGCGCCGTGGTAACAGGCTACGCCGCCGGGTGCCGACGCCCGCGCTGTCTTACCGCGCCAACTCAAACCATTATGCCGCCGTGATACCGGTTTTATGCCTTTGCCCGCCCGCTCCGGCGGGCTTTTTTTTGCCCGTTGTCCGGCAATGTTGTGCCTGCCTTCCTCCATCCGCCCTCGATAGCGCCCGGCTGCCCGGCGCAGGAAAATAGTCTCAGGCCCGGCGCTAACCGGGCTGCGGCGCGGTAGCTCACTGCCACGCCGGGATAACTGACCGTAACGAGGAGCGACGCCAATGAAAACCATAGCCAGCCAGGGGGACACGCTCGACGTTATTTGCCAGCGCTACTACGGCCGCACGCAGGGCGTGGTGGAGAGCGTACTGGCTGCCAATCCGGGACTCGCCTCGCATGGGGTGATGCTGCCGCACGGCACCGCCGTTGAACTGCCTGAGGTGCCCGCCTCGCCGACCCGGGAGAGCGTCAACCTATGGGACTGACCGGGGAAAGAATTACCTCATTTGTTGCCTACTGGATCAGCGCCGGACTGGCGTTCTTCGGTGCCATGACGCCGCAGGATTTCGCTGCCTGGTTCGGGGTGCTGGGGGTGGTATGCACCGTTGGCGTTAACTGGTACTACCGCCGCAAAAGCTACCTGCTGATCAAATCCGGCAGCGACGAGGTGCGCCGTGAACTCACTCGCTAAAGGCTGTTCCATCGCCACGGTGCTGGCCCTGACGCTGCTGGTGCCCGACTTTCGACTGCTGCATACCTCCCGGGAAGGACTGGCGCTGATTGCCGATCTGGAGGGGTGCCGCCTGCGTCCGTATCAGTGCAGCGCCGGGGTCTGGACCAGCGGCATCGGTCATACCGCCGGCGTAACGCCGACGCGAGATATCACCGAGCGCGACGCCGCTGCAAATCTGGTGAGCGACGTGCTGCACACCGAGCGCCGGCTGGCGAACTGCATAACGGTGTCGATGCCCGACCCGGTATACGACGCGCTGGTCAGCTTCGCCTTCAACGTCGGCACCGGGGCCGCCTGCCGTTCAACGCTGGCGGGATTTCTTCGCCGCGGAGAGTGGGCGCAGGCGTGCCATCAGCTGCCGCGCTGGATCTACGTCAACGGTGTGGCAAGCAGTGGCCTGAAGAACCGGCGTGCCCGTGAGCAGGCCTGGTGCCTGACGGGGGCGCAATGAGAACTCTGGCTGCACTAACGCTGCTGCTGCTGAGCGCGGTGCTGTGGCTGCACCATAAAAATGGCCAGCTCGCACAGGCGCTCAGCGAGGCCAGCGCCCTCAGCGCCAGCCAGAAAACCGCGATGGGCACGCTGGAAACGCGGCTGGCTGCTGCACTGACGCTGGGCCGGGATAACGAACGCGCCCAGGTCGCGCTGCGCCAGCGGCTTGAAGCTGCCGGCACCCAGGCGACCCGGCGGGAACACACCATTACGAGGCTACTCCATGAAAACGCATCGCTTCGCCGCTGGTATGACACTGAGCTGCCTGATGTTGTGCGTCAGCTGCACCAGCGCCCCGGTTACGCCAGCGCCGGTGATGATCTCCAGCGCCTGTCCACGGGTGAGCCTGTGCCCGATGCCGGGCAGCAACCCAAAGACTAACGGCGACCTGAGCGCCGATATTCGCCAGCTTGAGCGCGCGCTGATTGCCTGCGCGCTGCAGGTTGAAACCGTTAAACATTGCCAGGATGAACTCGATGCTCAAACCCACTAGCCTGCGCCAGGCTCTCGCTGCGGCGATCCCGGACCTGCGCGACCATCCCGACCACTTGCGTCTCACTACCGAAAGCGGGCGCATCGTCTCAACCCTTGCCGCCACGCTCTCGTTTGAAGCGCAGTATCAGCTCCGGCTCATCGTCTCGCCGTTTACCGGCGAACTGGAAGAGGTGGTGGTGCCGCTGCTGGCCTGGCTGCGGGTTAACCAGCCGGACCTGATGCCAGTGAACCCGGAGCAGCCCGCCGGTTTCAGCTGGCAGCTCGCTACCGCCGCAGACGGCACGCCGCAGCTCACCCTCCTCATCCCGCTTACCGAGCGTGCGCTGGTCAGTCAGCAGGGTGAGACGCTGCACGCCACCTGGGTGCCAGAACCGCCGGAGCCCGCTGCGGTAACGCGGCCGGTGGAGCTGTGGATGAAGGACGAGCTGGTCAGCCGCCAGCCCTCGTCAGGCAGCTGACGCGCTGCCGCATGGATTTTATCCCGGCGCAAGACCGCTCGTTGTGTGAGCCGCCATCGCGCCGGATGAAATGGTCGCTGAATCTCTTTTATCGCATCCTGAACCTATGAACACACTCGCATCGCTTCACGACATTTCGCGCTTACTGCGCAACCTGATCCGCACTGGCGTGGTGGTGGAAACCGACCTTGCCGCCGGGCGCTGTCGGGTAAAGACCGGCGGCATCACCACCGACTGGCTGCAGTGGCTGACCCAGCGCGCCGGACGCTCACGCAGCTGGTGGGCGCCCTCCGTTGGTGAACAGGTCATGCTGCTGGCCGTCGGCGGGGAGTTAAGCACCGCCTTTATCCTGCCGGGGATCTTTTCCGACGCGCATCCCGCGCCGTCGGCCTCGGCGGATGGCTGGCACATGGCGTTTCCCGACGGGGCCACGCTCTCTTATGAACCCGAGACCGGCGCGCTCCAGGTGACCGGGATCAAAACCGCAGACATCACCGCGTCGGAGTCGATTACCGCCACGGTACCGGTGGTGCTGGTGAAGGCCGAAACCCGCATCACCCTGGATGCGCCGGACGTGGTCTGCACCAACCGACTGATTACCGGCTCCATCGAGGTACAACGAGGAGGAACCATGACGGGCAATATTGCGCACAGCGGCGGGGCGCTGACCTCAAACGGTGTGCAGGTCGACAGCCACAGCCACGGTGCGGTACAGCGCGGCGGCAGCTGGACGGAGGGCACGCAATGACGGCGCGCTATGCCGGCATGGACCGGGCCACGGGCGAGGCGTTGCTGGATGAGGCGCACATCAGCCAGAGCGTGCGCGACATCCTGATGACGCCGGTGGGCACGCGGGTGATGCGCCGGGATTATGGTTCGCTGCTGTCGGCGCTGCTCGACCAGCCGCAGAACCCGGCGCTGCGGCTGCAGATTATGGCGGCGTGCTACATGGCGCTGCTGAAGTGGGAGCCGCGTATCACCCTGAGCGCCCTGAATTTCGAGACCCGCTATAACGGCGAGATGATCGTTGAGTTGACCGGTCAGCTGGTCGACAGCGCGGGCGACGTATCGTTAACCATTCCACTGAGCTGAGACTATGCCGACCATTGACCTGAACCAGCTCCCCGCCCCGGATGTGGTCGAGGAGCTCGATTATGAAACCATTCTCGCCGAGCGCAAGGCGACGCTGATCTCGCTCTATCCCGCGGAGGAGCAGGCGGCCATTGCCCGCACCCTGGCGCTGGAGTCCGAGCCGCTGGTGAAGCTGCTGGAAGAGAACGCATACCGCGAAGTGATGTGGCGCCAGCGTGTGAACGAGGCGGCGCGGGCGGTGATGCTCCCCTATGCCACCGGCAGCGATCTCGACGTGCTGGCGACCAACAACAACACGGCTCGCCTGGTCATTACCCCGGCTGACGATAGCGCCATCCCGCCGGTGCCGGCGGTGATGGAGTCCGACAGCGATCTGCGGCTGCGCACCCAGCAGGCGTTCGAAGGGCTGAGCGTGGCCGGGCCAACCGGCGCTTACGAGTACCACGGACGCAGCGCCGACGGACGCGTCAGTGATATCTCGGTGGAGAGCCCCAGCCCGGCCAGCGTCACCATTACCGTGCTGTCGCGTGAGAACGATGGCAAGGCCGATGCCGGGCTGCTGGCAGTGGTTGAACAGGCACTGAACGCCGAGTCAGTGCGCCCGGTGGGCGACCGGGTAACGGTGCAGGCCGCGGAGATTGTGCCCTATGCGGTGAACGCCACGCTGTTCTTCTATCCGGGGCCGGAAGCGGGGCCGATACGTGATGCAGCGGCGCAAAAGCTGCAGCGCTACGTCACCGCCCAGCACCGCCTCGGGCGCGATATTCGCCTCTCTGCCATTTATGCCGCACTGCATGTGGAAGGGGTGCAGCGCGTCGAGCTGAGCGAGCCGACCGCGGACATCACCCTCGGCAAGCATCAGGCCTCGTGGTGCACCGGCTACACCCTGCTGAACGGAGGCGCAGATGAGTGACGACCGCCTGCTGCCGCCCGGCACCTCAACGCTTGAGGTCGCCGCCGCCCGCGCTGCGGCGGAGATTGCCCGCGTGCCGGTGCTGCTGCGTACTCTGTGGAGCCCGGAAAGCTGCCCGACGCGGCTGCTGCCGTATCTGGCGTGGACGCTGTCGGTGGATCGCTGGGACGAGAACTGGCCTGAGGCCACCAAGCGCAGCGTCATCGCCTCGGCGTTCTACATCCACAAGCACAAGGGCACCATCAGCGCGCTGCGCCGCGTGGTGGAGCCGCTGGGGTTTTTGATTCAGATCCGCGAGTGGTGGCAGGCCGATGAGCAACCCGGCACGTTTCGCCTGGTGGTGGGCGTGCAGGAGAACGGCATCACCGAGGCAATGTTTCAGGAGCTGGAGCGGCTGATTAATGATGCCAAACCCGCCAGTCGCCATCTGATTGACCTGTCGATCAGCCTGAGTACCGACGGCGCGTTTTTCGTCGGGGCAAACAGCTACGGCGGCGACGAGCTAACGATTTACCCCTATGTGCCTGAAAGCATCACCGTGAGCGGGGGCTTCTACCCGGCTCAGGCGATTCATCTTGTTGACAACATGAGAGTAACTGCATGACCGCGAAATATTTTGCCATTCTGACCAATCAGGGAGCCGCCCGGCTGGCAAATGCCACCGCGCTCGGCACCAGACTGAACCTGACGCAGCTTGCGGTGGGCGACGCCAACGGCGTGCTGCCGATGCCGAACCCCGCGCAAACCGCGTTGATCCACGAGCAGCGCCGCGCGCCGCTGAACCTTATCGACGTCGATCCGGCCAACCCGGGACAAATCATCGTCGAGCAGATCATCCCCGAGGACGAGGGCGGATTCTGGATCCGCGAGATCGGCCTTTACGATGACGAAGGTTTTCTGGTTGCGGTAGCGAACTGCCCGGAAACCTACAAACCGAAGCTGCAGGAGGGTAGCGGCCGCACTCAGACCATCCGCATGGTGCTGATTGTTTCCAGCACCGAAGCGGTAACCCTGAAAATTGACCCGGCGGTGGTGCTGGCAACGCGTAAGTACGTCGATGACAAGGTTATCGAGGTAAAAGCCTATGCCGATGGCCAGCTGAAAAAGCACGTCGAGGCCGCGAACCCGCACCCGCAGTACCCGTTAATCGCTAACGCACTAAAAGAAATGGCCGACGCCGGCCTGGTGGGCGAGGTTCTCAAAAACCTTGGTTTGGGGGAGGGCTCTGCGCTGCCGGTGGGAGTGCCAGTACCCTGGCCGTCAGCCACCGCGCCAGAAGGATGGTTGAAATATAACGGTGCGGCATTCGATAAAGCGCGTTATCCACAACTCGCTGCCGTTTATTCCAGTGGAGTATTACCCGATCTGCGCGGTGAGTTTATTCGTGGCTGGGATGATGGGCGGGGAGCTGACACGAGCCGTGGCTTATTATCGCCGCAGGGTTTTGCCATGCAGAATATAACCGGGGCGCTGCATTCCAGATCTGCACCACTCACCGGGGGCGGGGCTGTCGTAAATGCTTTCGGTGCGTTTGCTCTTGCGACGAATTCAGGCGGTAGTTACGTTAATTTGGTTGGAAATAATTCCGCCTCTAACGCAGACATTACAACCATTGACGCCTCCCGCGTTGCAAGCACTGCCCAAGAAACACGCCCGCGAAACATCGCATTTAATTACATAGTGAGAGCAGCATAATGGTCGAAGCAAAGTTAGATGGACAAATGATCGCAACACAGGCTGGTTATATTACCGTATACAATTATGATGAAATGACTCGCGAATATTTATCTTCATGTGTTGAATATCTTGCTGTTGGTGTGGGCCTGCCTTCTAAATCCTGCACCGAATTTCCGGGCGATAAAAAGGATGGAATGGTTATATGTCGCACGCCTGATAATTCTGCTTGGCAATATCTACCGGATTATCGTGGGCATACGGTATACAACACTAAGACCGGCGCGCCGACAGCAATCAACCTCCCGGGTGATTATCCTGCAGGCACTACACCTACTGCGCCGATGACCCGCTTCGATGTCTGGAACGGTAGCGAATGGGTAACAGATAGCGTAGCGCAACAAGCTGCTGCCATAGCAGAGGCAGAGCGGACTAAAGCAAGCCTACGCAACTACGCTAATGATTTTATCAATGAGCAACAATGGCCCTCACGACTGGCTTTAGGACGCTTAAATGAAAGTGAAAAGATAAAATTTATTATATGGTTGGACTTTATTGACTCCCTAAACTCAGTAGATATTTCAAATTCCAGTCATATCACTTGGCCTAATATACCGGACCTTTGATTAGTTCATGATAATTATTAATTATGAGCCAGTCAGTTAGGCTGGCTCATTTTCTATTTGCAATTCAAGTGTTTTTCCAGCAAGGGTATCCATCGGCACCCGGAATTCTTACTTTACCTTCAGGTGCTTCACCTATAAAAGTAATAAAAGTATATTCATTAACATCTATTAAATCATCAGGAAGAGTCCCTGCTATGGTATATCTTCCCATAAGTTCAGCTGGGAAAAATGTGTTACAGGAAGGACTATATTTGTTTTTCATTTTAATCACCTATCGCAATATAACGAAAGTAACACGGAGACTGTTGTGTACGGTAAGTTACCGTTCCGCTTGTAGGGCTAAATTCTAGCTTTTGAGCCGTAATATTTATAGCTGTTAATCCGTTAGGTGCTACGGATGCAAATGCTAGTGATGATGTAGATGATGGATCATCATGCGAAAGCACACACTGGTAATGATGTTTTGGAAACGCAATTGGTAGCGGGTGCGTAACAATAGCATTATTTTTAGCCGTAGTTGCTCGTCCATATTGAATAATTAATCCTCCAGGTAATGTTATATACCCATCATTATTATTTAACGATTTAAAAAAACTCATATCTGGAATTTGATTGTTGCCAGTCCCCACCCCACGCTTCGCCGCTTCCCCCAAACCAAGGTTTTTGAGAGCCCACACTCTCACTCGTATTACCTCACTTTCCCGCACTCATGGCATGCTTACGCCTTTTTCGAAGGGCGGAGTAGTATGCTTATCGGCTATGTCAGGGTATCAACAAACGACCAGAACACCGCGCTGCAGCGAAATGCGCTGGAGTGCGCAGGATGTGAGCTGATTTTCGAGGATAAAATCAGCGGCAAGACCGCTGAACGGCCCGGCCTTAAGAAGCTGTTACGCATGCTCAGCGAGGGCGATACCCTGGTGGTGTGGAAGCTGGACAGGCTCGGGCGCAGCATGCGGCATCTGGTGATCCTGATTGAAGAGCTGCGGTTGCGCGGTGTCAATTTTCGCAGCCTCACCGACAGCATTGATACCAGCACCCCGATGGGTCGCTTCTTCTTTCACGTCATGGGCGCCCTCGCCGAGATGGAGCGCGAGCTGATTGTCGAACGCACCCGGGCCGGGCTGACGGCGGCGCGTGCGCAGGGGCGGATTGGCGGGCGTCGCCCGAAGCTGACCGAGGCGCAGTGGGCGCAGGTGGGCAGGCTGCTGGCCGCCGGCGAACCGCGCCAGCGCGTGGCGATCCTGTTCGATATTAGCCTTTCAACCCTGTACCGCCGGTTCCCGGCGACGCCGGGCCCGCCACACCCCGTTGTGCCATCCCTTTCCCAACCCTGACAAATAGCGCCAGACGGTGCCAGACGTGAAAATGGACTCACCCCTTAACGATGGAGTGAACCGGATGAGTGATTTTCACCACGGCGTCCAGGTCGTCGAAATTAACGACGGCACGCGCGTCATTTCAACTGTCTCAACGGCAATTATCGGTATGGTCTGTACGGCCAGCGATGCTGACGCGGCGACTTTCCCTTTAAACCAGCCCGTGCTGATTACCAACGTGCAGAGCGCGATTGGCAAAGCCGGTAAAAAAGGCACCCTCGGTGCGGCGCTGCAGGCGATTGCCGACCAGTCCAAACCCGTCACCGTGGTGGTGCGCGTGGAAGAGGGCAGCGGTGAGGATGCTGAGGCAGCGTTCGCCCAGACCGTCTCTAACGTCATCGGGACCACCGACGCGAATGGCAGCTACACCGGCCTGAAAGCGCTGCTCACCGCCGAAGCGGTGACCGGCGTGAAGCCGCGTATTCTCGGCGTGCCGGGTCTCGATACGCAGGAAGTGGCCACCGCCCTGGCTTCGGTGTGCCAGAAGCTACGTGCGTTCGGCTACGTCAGCGCCTGGGGCTGTAAAACCGTGTCGGAAGCCATCGCTTACCGCGCCAACTTCAGCCAGCGCGAGCTGATGGTGATCTGGCCAGATTTCCTGGCATGGGACACCGCTACCAATGCCAGCGCAACGGCGTTCGCGACCGCCCGCGCGCTCGGCCTGCGTGCGGCCATCGACCAGTCCACCGGCTGGCACAAAACCCTGTCCAACGTCGGCGTCAACGGCGTGACCGGCATCAGCGCCTCGGTGTTCTGGGATCTGCAGGAGTCCGGCACCGATGCGGATCTGCTCAACGAAGCGGGCGTCACCACGCTTATCCGCAAGGACGGTTTCCGCTTCTGGGGCAACCGCACCTGCTCTGACGATCCGCTGTTCCTGTTTGAAAACTACACCCGTACCGCGCAGGTGATTGCCGACACCATGGCCGATGCGCACATGTGGGCAGTAGATAAGCCGGTTACCGCCACGCTGATCCGCGACATCATCGACGGTATTAACGCCAAGTTCCGCGAGCTGAAATCCAACGGCTACCTGATCGACGCCCAGTGCTGGTTCGATGAGAGCGCCAACGATGAAGCGACGCTCAAGGCTGGCAAGCTGGTGATTGATTACGACTATACCCCCGTGCCGCCGCTGGAAAACCTGACCCTGCGCCAGCGCATTACCGACAAGTACCTGGCGAACCTGGTCACCTCGGTCAACAACAGCTAAGGAGGCTGCCCCATGGCATTACCGCGCAAGCTTAAATACATGAACCTGTTCCTGGATGGCACCAGCTATCTGGGTGTAGTGAAAGCGGTCACGCTGCCGAAGCTGACCCGCAAACTGGAGAACTACCGCGGCGGCGGCATGAACGGCGTCGCCCCGGTGGATCTGGGGCTGGACGATGAGGCGCTCTCCACCGAGTGGACGCTGGGCGGCTTCCCGGATGAGGCCATCTGGTCGCTGTACGGCGCGGTGAGCGCGGACGCGGTGCCGGTGCGCTTTGCCGGCTCCTATCAGCGCGACGATACCGGCGAGATCGTGCCGGTTGAAGTGGTGATGCGTGGTCGTCTGAAGGAGATCGACGCCGGGGAAGCGAAGCCGGGCGAAGACACCGAGGCGAAAATCGCGGCGGTCTGCACCTACTACAAGCTGACCATCAACGGCAAAACCCTGGTGGAGATCGACACCGTCAACATGGTGGAGATCATCAACGGCGTGGACCGTCTGGCCCAGCACCGTCGCAATATCGGCCTGTAACTGTCAGCCGGCCAGATCCTGGCCGGTTAATTTTCCCCTCAGCACAGAGAGAACTCCATGCAGAACGAAAACACCGTCATTCTCACGCAGCCAATTGTTCGCGGCGAACTGACCATTAGCGACGTGACGCTTACCCAGCCGAACGCCGGTACTCTGCGCGGCGTGGGCCTGGCAGCGCTGGCCAACTCCGACGTGGATGCCCTGATTAAGGTGCTGCCGCGCATGACCACCCCGACGCTGACCGAGCAGGACGTGGCGCAGCTGGCCTGGCCGGATCTGCTGGCCTTCGCCGGCAAGGTGGTAGGTTTTTTGTCGCCGAACTCGGCGCAGTAACCCTGCCGAAAACCCTGACGGTGGACGATCTGATGGCGGATATCGCCGTCATCTTTCACTGGCCGCCGTCTGAGCTTTATCCCCTGAGCCTGACTGAGCTCATCACCTGGCGCGAGAAGGCGCTACAGCGAAGCGGAAATACCAATGAGTAACGCAAACATTGACGCACTGCTCAGGGCCGTTGGTCAGGCGTCGCTGCCGTTCAAATCCATCGAGGCGGCGACCGCCTCGCTCAACGGCGATATTCGCAGTATCGGGCAGAGCCTGCGCGGCCTGCATCAGCAGTTGGCAGATGTGGAGAGCTTTCAGCGCACCCGCGAGCAGCTTGCCCGCACCGAAACCGCGTTGCAGAGCGCCCGCCGCGAGAGCCGGGCGCTGGCAGACACCTTCCACAACAGCAAACAGCCTGCGGCGGAACTGTGGGACGCGATGGCGGCCTCCGGGAATAACATCCGCACCCTGAACCAGCACGCCGCCGACCTGCAACGCTCGCTGGCAAGCCAGCGTCAGGGGCTGGAGCAGGCCGGTATCAGCACCCGCAATCTCACCAGCACGCGGGCGCGGCTCAGCGCTTCGATCCGCGATACCACCGTCCAGCTTGAACGTCAGCATGAGGTTCAGGCGCGGGTGATGCGTCAGCAGGCGCAGCTCAACGCCGTGAAGCAGCGCTATCAGGCCGGCCAGGCCCGGGCGGAGCGCATCAGCGGCGTGAGCGATGCCGGCATGAAAGTGGCATCGGCCGGCGTGACCGCCGGTACCGCGCTGCTGAAACCCGGTTATGACTTCACCGAGAAGCAGGCCGCACTGCAGGCTGAGCTGGGCCTTGCTCAGGATGCGCCGGAACTCCGCACCCTGCGCGAGCAGGCCCGCACCTCCGGGGCAACCACCGCCGCTGACGCGACCAGCGCGCAGCTGGTGATGGCGCAGGGGGGAAGCGATGCCGCCGCGATCGCAACGCTGATGCCGCTGGTGCGCAGCATGACGCTGGCCAACCACGACTCGCAGGCGACCAACGCCGGCGTGGTGATGACTGCGGTTAACAACGGCACCCTGAGCCAGCTGCAAGCCCGCTATCCCACTGCCGCCGCGCCAGGGGCCAGCGCGGCAGCGGACAGCCTCGGGGGTGATATCGCGCAGCTGAAAGCGGCTTACGAGTCCATCAGCATCGACATTTTTGCCGGGCAGGAGTCGTCCCTGCGCAAACTGGTGCAGACCGCCACCGGCTGGTTACAGAGCCTGGGGAAATGGATCGCCGACAATCAGACCCTGACCAGCACCCTCGCCATTATCGCTGCGGCGGTCGTGGGCGTGGCCGGGTTTATCGGCGCGATTGGCGCGGTGATGTGGCCGGTGATGATCGGTATCAACATCATCATTGCCGCGGCGGGCACCCTCGGCACGGTGTTCAGCATTGCCGGGGGCATCATGGCAACCGCCATCGGCGCGATCTCCCTGCCGGTAGTGGCCATTGGTGCCGCCATCGTCGGCGTCGCGCTGCTGCTTTACAAATACTGGGAGCCGGTCAGCGCCTTCCTCAGTGGGTTGTTCAGCGGCATCTGGGAAGCCGTGCAGGCGGCGTTTGGCCCGCAGATTGCGCTGTTCGGCAAGGTGGGGGAGGCCATCAGCGGCATCTGGCAGTGGCTGTCCGACCTGCTGGAACCAGTGCAGATGAGTAAAGAGGCGCTGAACAGCTTCCGGGATGTTGGCGTGCTGTTTGGTCAGTCGCTGGCGGATGCGCTGCTGCTCCCGCTTAAGGCCTTCAACAACCTGCGCAGCGGCATTGGCTGGGTGCTGGAGAAGCTGGGCGTGGTCAAAAAAGAGTCCGGCGCGATTGAAGAGGCGGCAGACAAGGTAGGTGCCCCAGCACCGGGATCTTATCTGACGCCCACCGGTGAGATGAAGGGCTATACCCGCTACCAGGCGGCGACGGCCCCGGCCAGCCGTACCAGCGTTGACCAGAGCCAGCACAGCTACAGCATCAACGTATCCGGCACCGGCCTGACCACCGCTGACGTGGTGCAGAGCATACGCAGCGAACTGGAGCGCTACGAGCAGCAGCGCCAGATGCGTAAGCAGGCCAGTATGCAATATGACGTGTAAGGAGATGGGATCATGATGTTCGCGTTAGGCATGTTTGTGTTTATGCCCCGCACGCTGCCCCTGCAAAGCGCGCAGCGCACGGTGGGCTATCGCTGGCCGTCCGGCAGTCGCGTCGGCAACCGCGCCGGTTATCAGTATCTGGGGCCGGACGTGGAGACCATCGTTCTGAGCGGTGCGCTCTATCCGGAGCTGACCGGTAGCACGCTGTCGCTGTCCGCGCTGCGCCTGATGGCGGAGCAGGGGCGGGCGTGGCCGCTGATTGACGGCAGCGGTTTTATCTATGGCCTGTACGTGATTGATAAGGTCACCGAGAACGGTTCAGAGCTGATGAGCAACGGCAGCGCCCGCAAAACCGACTTTACGGTGTCGCTGATCCGCGTCGATCCGCCGTTCAGCACCCAGCTCGGCGATCTGCAGCAGCAGGCCGAAGAGATGATAGGCAAGGCGAAAGGGATGGTCACGACGATAACCGGAGGCGTGCTGTGATTGACCTGACGCTGGCCGATGCCGGGGCCGCGCTGGCACCGGATTTCATGCTGACGCTCTCCGGGAAAGACATTACCCGCAACGTGAGCGAGCGCCTGATAAGCCTGACCCTGACCGACAACCGGGCCTTTGACGCCGATACGCTGACGCTGGAGATTGACGACAGCGACGGCATGGTTGAGCTACCGGCCAGGGGGGCGGTGCTGGCTCTGTCGCTGGGCTGGAAGGGAAGTGGCCTGATTGATAAAGGCACCTTTACCGTGGACGGCGTCACCTTCAGCGGCGCGCCGGACCGGGTCTCGATTAAAGCCCACAGCGCTGATTTTCGCGGGTCGCTTAACGTCAAGCGCGAAGCCTCTTACCACAACACCACGCTCAGTGCGTTGGTGGGGCTGGTGGCCGCGCGCAACGGGCTGAAATCGGCGGTGGCGTCGACGCTGGCGGATATCGCTATCGCGCATATCGACCAGTCGATGGAGTCTGACATCGCCTTTCTCACCCGTCTGGCCGGAAAAAATGGCGCCGAGGCAACGATCAAAAACGGCAGCGTGCTGTTCCTGCAGCCGGGGCGGGGAACCACGGTAAGCGGGCAACCCATCGCGCCGCTGGCCATCACGCGCCGCGCCGGCGACAGCCACGCCTTCACCATTGCCGACCGCATGGCCTATACCGGCGTTATCGCCAGCTGGCTCAATACCGCCGCGCCCGAGTCGCAGGCGAGCAGCGTTATCCTGCAGCGCAAGCCGACAGCGGCACCCTCAGCCAGCGTCGCGCATCCCCGCGCGCAGGCACCGCTGCCAGGCGGGCAGGGTAAACGCGAAGATTACATTATGGGCGAGCCGGCTAACGCTTTTGTCCTCACCGACAGCTTCAACAACAAAGAGGAGGCGGTGCGTGCCGCCAAAGCGAAGTGGGACGCGCTGCAGCGCTCTGCCGCCACGTTCAGCATCAACCTGGCGATGGGCCGCGCCGATCTTTATCCGGAAACGCCGGTAACGGTCAGCGGCTTCAAGCGCGTGATAGATGCCCAGACCTGGACCATCAAAAATATCGAGCACAGCCTGAGCGATCGCGGCTTTACCACGAAGGTGGTGCTGGAAGCATTACTGGATAATATTGAATATGAGGAAAGTATTAGCGAAGGGTGAATAACGTTTCTGGATGGCGAAAAACGGTGGGATAATTATTTCCATCAGTTCACCGAGGGAGAGAAAATATGTTTCATTGCCCGCAGTGCCGTTCTTCTGCACATGCCAGAACCAGCCGTTATTTAAGTGAGAATACCAAAGAGCGCTATCACCAGTGCACTAATGTAAACTGCAGTTGCACCTTTGTGACAATGGAATCCGTCGAACGATTTATTGTGGCGAAGGCGAAGAATGCGGATGCCGCAGGGGTGCGCAACGGGGTGTGACTGGATATCAAGTAAAAAAGAGCGTCGGGAGACGCTCTTTTTTTTGTTATTACAGAGGCAGGCCGGGCGCAGGGAAGGGAATGAAGCCGCTAAGGTTTTTTAATTTTCACATAGGTGGGGTAACGTGCTGATTGTCTGTTAAGTAAGCGCCGACGATACGACAGACAGAAAATAACCGAGACGATAATAAGGGTAGTTAAATAATCACCACGATTATAAGTTTCGATACATCTCACGCACAATATAAATGAAAACAGGCCTTTGATTAATCTGATAAGTGCATTGCCGGGAGACCTGAAATATACAATTGCTGAAAATAGCGCGACACCAAAAATGGTTAAAATAAATATAGCGCTCATTATAATTCCCTGCTTTCAAAATTTACGATAAGTGAACTCAATCATCCGTATTACCTCAAACCAGGCATGTATACCGATGATATGCTCTGTCACTTTGCGGCAGCCTCGCGCCAGTACAGGCTGGCCTGACGTGGGTAAGCGCTTATCATGGCGCGGTAACATCACCGTTTCGCCAGAAATTTTTGGCTTAAGCGAACCGGCTATATACACTCTGTCGCCATTTTATCGCCACGTCAGAATCAATAAATAAAAAAACCACTCCTTTGAGTGGCTTAATCATATGATTATAAAGCTAAAATTTGGTGGCCCCTGCTGGGTTTGAACCAGCGACCAAGCGATTATGAGTCGCCTGCTCTAACCACTGAGCTAAGGGGCCGTGGCGGGGGATTATAAAGTAACTGCTGGCCTCAATCCAGCCATTACGCGTCGGGTGCTGTTTTTCTAAGCAACCTGCGAACAAGGTTTTATACTTTAGGAATCCGTCAGTTATGAAAGGTTGCTAATGATACAAGATATTCTCGAACCGGGGCTGCGCGTGGTGTTCTGCGGCATCAATCCCGGAAAATCCTCGGCCCATACCGGTTACCATTTCGCCCATCCGGGCAATCGCTTCTGGAAAGTCATTCACCAGGCGGGCTTCACCGAGCGGCAGCTGAAGCCAGAGGAAGAGCGCGAGCTGCTGGATACCCGCTGCGGTATCACCATGCTGGTAGAGCGCCCGACGGTGCAGGCAACGGAAGTTAAACTGCACGAGCTGCGTCAGGGTGGACGCGATCTGGTGAAAAAGATCGAAGATTACCAGCCGACGGCGCTGGCGATCCTCGGCAAGCAGGCCTTTGAGCAGGCGTTCAGCCAGCGCGGGGCTAACTGGGGCAAACAGCAGATTTCTATCGGCGCGACCCAGGTCTGGGTGCTGCCAAATCCCAGCGGCTTAAACCGCGCGCCATTTGAGAAGCTGGTAGAAGCCTATCGCGAGTTGGATGAGGCATTAATGGTTCGCGGCATGTAATCACCTTTATCCCACCCGCAACGAGAGGCACGTCTGCCAGCCTCTCGTTATTTTTCAAATATATTATACACCCTTCAGCTAATTCCCTTTTTCGGGGGAACCCTTCCGCCGTGTCTAATTTATACGCGCAGGTTAATACTGATTCCACGGAATGACGTTGCACTTATTCAGTCGCAGAAATCACCGATGGAGGACAGTATGAATAATACAATGAGAAATGATGATCCTGACATGGATTATCCGTTGTTATTCTCCGGCTTACCCGCAATGCGTTCTGACAATGAAATCGAGCTGGTGCGATTTTGTGAATTACACCAGCGCTATGTTCTGGCATCGATGCCCTGGGCGGCGTCTGAAATCGCCGGTGTCTGCGGATTCGCAACGCTGTTTCACCTGATGTATCGCCACGGCGGGCGAAAAATTTATATGCCCAAAGACGCTACCCGCTTCGGGAAGCTGTACGGCGTCAATATTACTGAGTTCGATTATCAGAAATTAGCAAAGCGCGCAGATACATCAGGGCATATTGAGTTGCCATCTGCATGGGGCGTGTTTATTGCTATCCGCCGGGCCGCTATGCAAATGGCAATGCGGGAAAATGTGCCATCCCAGGAATTAACCCGCACCTTTGGGGTGAGCATGCGTAATATCCGTATGATCCGCTCGTCATCCGGGAAAATAAAAGGAGGTGAAGCCGTTTAAATGCAGGCCATATTATTTTACTACTCACTCATGCTTTTAAGGAAATAATTATGTCTCAGAAATACACGCTTAATTTCCATAATAATACCCGTAATTACGGCAAGATCTGCGTTTACCAGACCGCGCCGGACGTTAACGATCCGCAGCTGATGTCGCTGGCCTGGTTTGCCGAACCTGCGCACCCGACAACCAGCGTGAAATTCAGCTGGACTATCGACTACGACTTTATCTGGGATGAGACCGGGCCGCTGGTGCCGGGCGTGGTGTTTGATGCCTCCCAGACCTGGCCGGCGGATTTGACGACAGCAAACCACATTGATTTTACATCCGACCGCGACGCGCTGACCTTTGCCAACCAGCGCAGCGGCGTCAAGGCCGGCACGCTGTATGTGCATAACAGCAACACCGTGCCGTTTGATGTGGCATCAGTCGGCATCGCTATGTCCGGGGCTGGCACCTTTGCGCGTCCTGCTCAACCGAACCTGGCCTTCAGCTTCACGCCGCATCCGGTGTACTGGGTGACCTTCGGCGATTATGAAGTGGGTGAGGTGCTGGACGTGGAAGCGATCACTAATGCGCAGAAGATCACCTTCAATCCCAATATCTATAACGTGGATGTGAGCCTGAATCTCGACAACACCTGGAGCGTGCGCTAACGCGCGGCCTGGCCCTGAATAATATTCACTGGAGAATGATTATGATCGTTATTGTCTGCACCGATGATAGCCAGCTTGAAGAGATTGCCCGCCACTCTATTCGTCATCATCCGCTGGTATTTGAGCGCAAGTTTAAGGTGTTCCATAACGAATTACCGCGACTGCGCGAAGATGAAAATCTGTTTATTATTGCTCACGGCGCGTTTCAGGGTGATGAAGGCGAGCCGGTAATTGGCGATCAGCGCGCGGCGTTTTATCTGGATGGCCGGGATTGCTACCACAATATCTATTCCATATTCCCTGATAACTATACCGGGGCGGTCTATGTGGATGCGTGTGAATCAGCCGATCACTCAGAAGATATGCCGAGCTTTATTAAGACGCTGCAGTATCAGTTTTATCGCAATGGTCAGGATATTCAGGTGTTGGGGATTAACGGCGTCAGTTCGGGATTAATTCCGCTGCCGGAAAATCCAAAGTGGCAGCCAGCGGAGCTGTAATGGCAGGGTAGTGGAAAATAAAAAGCCCCGAGCATGTCGGGGCTTTTTGCGCTTCAGCAGGAAAGATTAATCGTCCAGGAAGCTGCGCAGTACCTCAGAGCGGCTCGGGTGACGCAGTTTACGCAGCGCCTTCGCTTCGATCTGACGGATACGCTCGCGGGTAACGTCGAACTGTTTGCCCACTTCTTCCAGCGTGTGGTCGGTGTTCATGTCGATCCCGAAACGCATACGCAGGACTTTGGCTTCACGGGCCGTCAGGCCAGCCAGTACGTCGTGGGTGGCGGCACGCAGGCTCTCGGTGGTCGCAGAGTCCAGCGGCAGCTCGAGGGTGGTATCCTCGATGAAATCCCCCAGATGCGAATCTTCATCATCACCAATCGGTGTTTCCATGGAGATCGGCTCTTTGGCTATTTTCAGCACCTTACGGATTTTGTCTTCCGGCATCAGCATGCGCTCGGCCAGCTCTTCCGGCGTCGGCTCGCGGCCCATCTCCTGCAGCATCTGGCGAGAAATACGGTTGAGTTTGTTGATGGTCTCAATCATATGCACCGGAATACGGATGGTGCGCGCCTGGTCCGCGATAGAACGGGTGATCGCCTGACGGATCCACCAGGTTGCGTAGGTGGAGAACTTGTAACCGCGACGGTATTCGAACTTGTCTACCGCTTTCATCAGGCCGATGTTGCCTTCCTGAATCAGATCGAGGAACTGCAGGCCACGGTTGGTGTATTTCTTGGCGATAGAAATAACCAGACGCAGGTTCGCTTCAACCATCTCTTTCTTCGCACGGCGGGCTTTCGCTTCACCGATGGACATGCGACGGTTGATATCTTTTACCTGCTCGATGGTCAGGCCGGTCTCTTCTTCGATCTGCTGCAGCTTCTGCAGGCCGCGATGCACGTCTTCGGAAACGTCGTTCAGTTTCTCAGACCACGGCTTGTTCATCGCGATAGCGGCGTTGAACCAGGTTTCGCTGGTTTCGTTGCCGGTGAACAGCGTGATGAAGTTTTTCTTCGGCATTTTGCACTGTTCAACGCACAGCTTCATGATCAGGCGTTCCTGAGTACGCACGCGATCCATCATGACGCGCATGCTGTTCACCAGGTAGTCGAACTGCTTCGGCACCAGGCGGAACTGCTTGAACACTTCAGACAGCTTGAGGATCTCTTCCTGCGCCTTCGCATGGCTGCGACCTTTCGCCTTGATGGTGTCGCGCGTTACTTCGTACTGAGTACGCAGTTCGCCAAACTTCTCACGCGCCAGTTCCGGATCGATGCTGTTGTCGTCGTCGCTGTCATCCGCGTCGTCGTCTTCATCTTCGTCTTCATCATCGTCCATCTCTTCGCTGGAAAGCTCAGAGCCGACGTGCGTGGCGGTGGGGGCGAGATCTTCTTCAGCGTTCGGGTCAACGAAGCCGGTGATGAGATCGGTCAGGCGTGCGTCGCCTGCTTCTACACGATCGTACTGTTCCAGCAGGTAGGTGATCGCTTCCGGATACTCGGCAACGGAGCACTGTACTTGGTTGATGCCATCTTCGATGCGTTTGGCGATGTCAATTTCGCCTTCGCGGGTCAGCAGTTCTACCGTACCCATTTCACGCATGTACATACGCACCGGATCGGTGGTGCGTCCGATTTCAGATTCCACGCTGGAGAGCACCTGGGCAGCCGCTTCTTCCGCATCTTCATCGGTGTTGTTCGAATTTTCAGCAAGCAACAGATCGTCGGCATCAGGTGCTTCTTCCATCACCTGAATGCCCATATCATTGATCATTTGGATGATGTCTTCGATCTGATCGGAGTCGACGATATCTTCCGGCAGATGGTCATTGACCTCAGCATAGGTCAGATAGCCTTGCTCCTTACCACGAGTGACGAGAAGCTTGAGCTGTGACTGCGGGTTTTGCTCCATAAGACGGTATCCACACTTAATTCATAAGGGTTGTGTTAGCAGGCGTCGCCGCCAACCATAACGTTTACCGTTCGTCGTTCGTATCAACCAATGCAAAAGCAGCACTGTGCATCCCCGTCGCTGTTTATTCAGGACCTGGCGGATGAATCACATGCTTCCTGCTGCGATACGAACACGTCTGGTAGTGCGGGCGCATTTAATTTAATGCCGCTGCCCGGCGGTGCGGCTGTCGGGTTCACCCGATCAATAATCGGCAATTAAGCCGCGGAATTCAGTGTCAGGTTCATAACCTGCTATGTAGATGTCATTTCTTTGCTCGCGCCAGCGTAATAATTCGGACCTCTTCACGCTCTGCAGCGCTCAGCCCTTCGGTACGCGAGCGGGCAATCAGTTCACTCAGTCTCAGATCCAGCGCGGAATCGAACAGATGTTCCAGCGCGTCGGTGAACGTTTTCTCTGCGATGTCCTTATCTGCTATATCGTCCCACATCGAGAGTTTTTCAAGGGTTGCGGCTTCATTTGTTCCGCGATACTGCTCCAGCAGTTGCCCTGTAGTAAGCCCCGGCTGTGACAAACAAGTGTTGACCAATTCCCGGAATAAGCCAAGCCCGGGCAATTTCTCTGCATTCAGCCCGGAGAGGTCTGGCACCAGCGGTGCCAGCTCTGGATTTTGCAGTAGCAATCCGATCAGTATACGCATGGTTGTGCGTTTTAGCGCCGGAGCAGGACGTGAAGCAGAACTATCTGCCTTTTTCGGCATTAAGCGCTCAAGCTGGCCGTCATCCAGAATGCCCAGCTTGTTGCCCAGTTCCTGACGCAGGTAAATGCGCAGCGTCTCGCCCGGCACCTGATTCAGCAGCGGCAGCGCCAGCGTGCTGAGCTGCGCGCGCCCGTCCGGGGTGCTCAAATCCACCTGCGGCAGCAGGCTGTTAAACAGAAACGTGGAGAGCGGCTGCGCCTGCTCCATCCGCGCTTCAAACGCTGCTTTGCCTTCTTTACGCACCAGCGTATCGGGATCTTCCCCGTCCGGCAGGAACATAAAGCGCAGCTGGCGGCCGTCGGTCATATACGGCAACGCGGTTTCCAGCGCACGCCACGCGGCTTCGCGTCCGGCCCGGTCGCCGTCATAGCAGCACACCACGGTGTTGGTGACCCGGAACAGCAGCTGGATATGATCCGCCGTGGTCGAGGTGCCCAGCGAGGCGACCGCATAGTTAATGTCGTACTGCGCCAGCGCCACGACATCCATATAGCCTTCCACCACCAGCAGCCGCGGCGGTTCCGCCTGATTCAGCTGCGCTTCATACAGGCCGTACAGCTGGCGGCCCTTATGGAAAATGTCGGTTTCCGGGGAGTTCAGATACTTCGGCTGCCCGTCACCCAGCACGCGTCCACCAAAGCCGATAACCCGGCCCCGCTTGTCGCGGATAGGGAACATGACGCGTTCGCGAAAACGGTCATAGCTGCGGCCGTTATCATTGGTGACCAGCATGCCGGCGGCTATCAGCGATTCACGGTTTTCCTGATTGCCGCCGAAGCGTTTTAATACGTTGTCCCAGCCCGGCGGCGCGTAGCCGATGGCGAAGCGTTCAATCACCTCGCGACTCAGGCCGCGCTTGTCGAGATACTGGCGGGCAGGCTCTGCTACCGGCTGCGTCAGCGACTGCTGATAAAACGCGTTCAGCCCGTCGAGCAGCTGATACAGGTTCTGGCGCTGGTGGCGCTCAATCTGGCTTGGGCCACTGCCGGCTTCATACGGCACTTCAAGGTTGTGCATTGCCGCCAGCTCTTCCACGCTTTCCACGAAGTCGAGCTTGTCGTACTCCATGAGAAAACTCAGGGCGTTTCCGTGCGCGCCGCAGCCAAAGCAGTGATAAAACTGTTTTTCACCGTTAACGGTGAAGGAGGGGGTTTTTTCATTATGGAAAGGACAACACGCGTGAAAATTCTTGCCCTGCTTCTTGAGCTTTACCCGTGCGTCGATCAGGTCGACGATATCGGTACGAGCCAGCAGGTCATTGATGAATACGCGTGGGATACGTCCAGCCATAAGCCCCGTTAGTAGCTTGTCTATCAGGCATAAGTCGAGTGGCAGGACGGCCGTGGGTGGACCCACAATCTGCAACTTGAATTATGAAAGATATAAACGAAAACAAGCCGCGCATTCCTTTCGGAAGCACGGCCTTTTATAACAACAACTCGGTCTGAATTAAGGGCGCAAGCCCTCAATCAATTAGTACAGACGAGTGCGGCGTGCGTTTTCGCGAGCCAGTTTCTTCGCGTGACGTTTCACAGCAGAAGCTTTAGCGCGTTTACGTTCGGTAGTCGGTTTTTCATAGAACTCACGACGACGAACTTCCGCCAGAACACCTGCTTTCTCGCAGGAACGCTTGAAGCGACGCAGTGCTACGTCGAACGGCTCGTTTTCACGTACTTTAATTACCGGCATGTGCCTCTCACCTTTGATTAAATCGGTTTGCTGCTGGCATCAACGCCAGCTTATTTCAAAATGGTGCGGAATTTTACTGCAACTGCTGCTGCTTTGTAAAGCACCGCCAGGCGTTCCACGTCATCTTTTACACTGCTGCCGTGCTGCAGCCGACTATTCGCCGGGGTTACTAAAACCTGCGTCAGTCATGGCGCCGTTCCAGGGGCGAAGAGTATACACGACACTCGCGTTTGGGTGCGCAAAGTTTTACAACTTCCGCGCTGCGGCATACACTGCGCGGCAGTTAACAGAGGTAAAAATCAGCCATGCGTGTACTGGGAATCGAAACATCCTGCGATGAAACCGGCATTGCCATTTATGACGATGAGAAAGGTTTGCTTGCCAACCAACTGTATAGTCAGGTGAAACTGCACGCTGACTACGGCGGCGTGGTGCCTGAACTCGCCTCGCGCGATCACGTGCGCAAAACCATTCCGCTGATCCAGGCGGCGATGAAAGAGGCGAACGTGGCGGCAAGCGAAATTGACGCGGTGGCCTACACCGCCGGGCCGGGTCTGGTCGGCGCGTTGCTGGTGGGGGCGACCATTGGCCGCTCGCTGGCGTTCGCGTGGGACGTGCCGGCCATCGCAGTGCATCACATGGAAGGCCATCTGCTGGCACCGATGCTGGAAGACAATCCGCCGGAATTCCCCTTCGTTGCGCTGCTGGTTTCCGGCGGTCACACCCAGCTTATCAGCGTCACCGGCATCGGTCAGTACGCGCTGCTGGGCGAATCTATTGACGATGCGGCGGGTGAAGCCTTCGATAAAACTGCGAAGCTGCTGGGGCTGGACTATCCCGGCGGCCCGCTGCTGTCAAAAATGGCGGCGCAGGGCGTGGAAGGGCGTTTTACTTTCCCGCGTCCGATGACCGACCGCCCAGGGCTGGACCTCAGCTTCTCCGGGCTGAAAACCTTCGCAGCGAACACCATTCGCGATAACGGTACCGACGATCAGACCCGGGCCGATATCGCCCGTGCGTTTGAAGATGCGGTGGTGGATACGCTGATGATCAAATGCAAGCGCGCGCTGGATCAGACCGGCTTTTCGCGTCTGGTAATGGCCGGCGGCGTGAGCGCTAACCGCACCCTGCGCGCGAAGCTGGGGCAGATGATGGAGAAACGTCGCGGGGAGGTGTTCTACGCGCGTCCGGAGTTCTGTACCGATAACGGCGCGATGATTGCGTATGCGGGCATGGTGCGCTTCAAAGCGGGCTGCGTGGCAGATCTGAGCGTGTCGGTGCGTCCGCGCTGGCCGCTGGCGGAGCTGCCTGCCGCCTGAGTCTGTTGTGATGCAGCCCTGGCGGCTGCATCCTCTCTCTGCGCTTACGGCGCGTCGCCTTTCCCTTCTGCTTTCTTACGCTTCAGCTTTTTCCAGATCTTACTCTCCTGACCGCGCCACAGGCGCTGAATGTTATCGTGATGACGCATCAGGATCAGGCAGGAGAGCATGGCGACCGGGAAGGTGAACTGCGGCTTGAACCACCAGACGTAGAACGGCGCGATAAGCGCGCTGACGATGGCCCCCAGCGACGAGTAGCCGCTCAGCAAGACGGTTAACAGCCAGGTGCCGGCCATTACGCCGGTGAGATCGAAGCCGATAGGGGCGATGGCGCCAAACGCGGTAGCAACCCCTTTGCCGCCGCGAAAGCGGAAGAAGACGGGCCAGATGTGGCCAAGACAGGCCGCGATGGCGATAAGCCCCAGCCAGAACGGCGTCACGCCCAGCGCATACGCGCCCCACACCGGCAGCATGCCTTTCAGCACGTCGAATAACAGTACCGCTACGGCTGCTCCCTTGCCGCCAATTCGTAATACGTTGGTCGCGCCGGGATTACCGGACCCGCTGACGCGGGGATCGGGAAGTCCCGCAAGGCGGCAGACCAGAATGGCGCTGGAGATTGAGCCGCAAAGGTACGCGAGGATCATCATCCCAGGCGCGATTGCACTCATAACGCTGTTCCGTTTTGAAAATGTCGTTGTATTCTCTGCATCTGTGGATAATACGCATATTTAGTCGGAAGTGGTATCCCCGCCGTTCAGCATGGCGCTGGCAACGCGCGCGTACCGGGCTTCCGGCATAGCCAACCCTCAGGCAGGTGATCGTGGACATTGTATTTATAGAGCAACTTTCAGTAATCACCACTATTGGCGTTTACGACTGGGAACAGACCATCGAACAGAAATTAGTGTTCGATATCGAAATGGCGTGGGACAACCGCCGCGCGGCGAAAAGCGACGACGTGAATGACTGTCTGAGCTATGCCGACATCAGCGAGGCCATTGTCGGCCACGTGGAGGGCAACCGGTTCGCACTGGTGGAGCGTGTGGCGGAAGAGGTGGCCGACATCCTGCTGAGCCGCTTTGCTTCGCCCTGGGTGCGCATCAAAGTGAGCAAACCTGGTGCGGTGGCACGCGCCGCCAACGTGGGCGTAATCATTGAGCGTAGCAATAATCCGAAAGAAACCATTTAGTTTTCATATTCATTAAACCAAACGCGGGGTTACGGGTCATACTGCGTGGGCATTTTGCAGCCGCTGCGTCAGCGCGCTGCTTTTATTCTTTTTGAATATTTTTAGAGGGTCATTTGATGAGTGATATGCACTCGCTGCTGATCGCGGCGATACTCGGTGTGGTCGAAGGCCTGACCGAGTTCCTGCCGGTCTCCAGCACCGGTCACATGATTATTGTCGGGCACCTGTTGGGGTTCGAGGATGAAACGGCAAAAACCTTTGAAGTGGTGATCCAGCTCGGCTCGATCCTCGCCGTGGTGGTGATGTTCTGGCGTCGCCTGTTTGGGCTTATCGGCATCCACTTTGGCCATCCGCCGCATGAAGGCACCGGCAAAAATCGTCTGACGCTGCTGCATATCCTGCTGGGCATGATCCCCGCCGTGGTGCTGGGTCTGGTGTTCCACGACACCATCAAATCCCTTTTCAACCCCATTAACGTCATGTACGCGCTGGTGGTGGGCGGCTTCCTGCTGATCGCCGCGGAAGTGCTGAAGCCGAAGGAGCCGCGTGCGCCGGGACTGGACGACATGACCTATCGTCAGGCGTTTATGATTGGCTGCTTCCAGTGTCTGGCGCTGTGGCCGGGCTTCTCCCGCTCCGGGGCAACCATTTCCGGCGGTATGCTGATGGGCGTGAGCCGCTATGCGGCCTCTGAGTTCTCTTTCCTGCTGGCGGTGCCGATGATGATGGGTGCCACGGTGCTCGATCTCTACAAGAGCTGGCACTTCCTGACCATGGCCGATTTCCCGATGTTCGCGGTAGGCTTTGTGACGGCGTTCCTGGTAGCGCTGGTGGCGATTAAAACCTTCCTGCACCTCATCAAACGTATTTCGTTTATCCCGTTTGCCATCTACCGTTTTGTGGTGGCGGCCGCGGTATACGTCGTGTTCTTCTGAGTAACGCCCCGCACCGGCGGCGATAACCCGTCGCCGGTGCCTGGGGTCAGCCCTCGGCCTGCGGCTGGGGGCAGTGTGTTTCCTTCCATATGGCCACGGCGCGCACCCGGCGTCTGGTCAGCTCCTCGCGGATCTCCGCCCCCTGAAAACCGGCTGCCACCACCTCTTTGGTCGGCACGGCCTTCGCCACCTCAAACGCTGCCCGCAGCATCCGCCCCTGCGGATAGTCATTGGCTTCAAACCCGGTGCGCCCGCGCACGTCCGCCTCGCTGGTCAGGGCGATCTGCTCCACGCGCTGCGGCTTACGCCAGGCATCAATGCTATCGAACAGCTTCACGATGGTTTTGGGCTGCAGGATCGTAAAGGTGTGGATCAGGTCGTGATACTCCGCCACCAGCTTCGCCAGATCGCGAATGTCGTTCGGCACGCGCAGACGCTGACACAGCTTTTCAACCAGCCGCACGCCCGCCGGGCCGTGGCCGTGATGGCGTGGCCAGAGGTGCTTCGGCGTCAGTCCCTTGCCGAGATCGTGGCACAGGGTAGCGAAGCGCACGTCGATCTCCGGGCTGAGCATTGCCGCCATTGAGAGCGTCATCAGCACGTGGATGCCGGTGTCGATCTCCGGGTGCCACTTCGCCGGAGCCGGTACGCCAAACAGCGCATCGAGTTCCGGGAACAGCACCTTCAGCGCCCCGCAGTCGCGCAGCACCTGGAAAAACACCTGCGGGTTACGCGTGCCGAGCGCGCCTTCGGTCTCTTTCCACACGCGCTCCGGCGTCAGGTGTTCCAGCTCGCCCGCCTCGACCATGCTGCGCATCAGCGCCTGAGTTTCATCGGCAACGCGGAAGCTGAGATGGGCATAGCGGGCGGCGAAGCGCGCCACGCGCAGCACGCGCAGCGGATCTTCATTGAAGGCAGGGGAGACATGGCGCAGCAGACGCTGGCGCAGATCGTCCTGACCGTGATACGGGTCCACCAGCGTGCCGTCGGTGTCCCGGGCGATGGCGTTGATGGTCAGGTCGCGGCGCAGCAGATCCTGTTCCAGCGTCACGTCCGGCGCGGCATAGCAGGTAAAACCGGTATAGCCCTGGCCCGATTTACGCTCGGTGCGGGCGAGGGCGTACTCCTCGTGGCTTTGCGGATGCAAAAACACCGGGAAGTCGCGCCCGACCTGCTGGTAGCCGGCATCCAGCATCTCCTGCGGTGTAGCGCCCACGACGACCCAGTCCCGGTCTTTGACCGGAATGCCCAACAGCTCGTCGCGTACTGCACCACCCACCAGATAGATCTTCACCTGCTACTCTCCCGTCGTTATTAAGCCCACGATAATACGTAAGTGTAGAGGAGAAGGCGATGTAAAAGGGAAGCCGCCAGCGAGCGGGTGCAGCGCCCGTCCAGGCGCTAAAACGGCGTACCGTTTGGCTAACACCTTGTTTATGTGCAAACTTATTACATCCACTTAACGTAAATCGGAGGTGAGGTATGCACAGAGATGTTCAGGCATGTATTGATACATGCTATGCATGCGCGGCGGCGTGCGACTACTGCGCGGCGTCCTGTCTGGCGGAAGACGATCAGGGGATGATGAAAGATTGTATCCGCATGGATACCCAGTGTGCGGCGATATGCCGCCTGTCGGCCCAGTTTCTGAGTCTCAGCAGCGATTTTTCAATAGCGGTGTGCCGGGTCTGCGTGGATATCTGCAAAGCCTGTGCGGAGATTTGCGCCCGGCACGACAACGAGCACTGCCAGCAGTGTGCCAGAGCCTGCCGCGCCTGCGCGGATGCCTGCCTGCAGATGCTGGCTCGCTTAACGTCTGAACCAACGCTGGTGCAGTAATGGCGAGCGGCTGGGGGAGTTTTCCCTTCAGCCTGATAAAAAAGGGCGGCTCACCCTGCGGTGGCCGCCCTTTTTTATTGCGCCCAACAACGGAGCGCGTGAAATCAGTTCATCCAGCGGTCTTTACGCTTGCGGCTTGGGATCATGTGCGGCAGCAACAGACCCAGCAGCAGGCCAACGCCCGCGACGCCGCCGCCATACATAAACCACTGCATGATGATGGTGCGCTGTTTGTCATCCAGCTGAATATTGGCGGCATCAACCTTCTTCTTCGCCACAATCAGCTCGTTTTTCAGCTTCTGATTTTCTTCCTTGAGACCGTTGATCACGCTGTCGCTCTGCGCCACTTTCTGCTGCATATCCGCAGTGCGCTGGTTCCAGGTGGTGTCGATATTGGTGAGCTTATCGGTCAGGGTTTTGACCTGGTTTTCCAGATCCGGCACCCGGGTGCGCAGGCTGGGCTGGTTGCTCAGCTGGCCGAGCGGGATCCACACGCTGCGCCCCTCGCTGTCGCGAACCTGGCCATATTTTGTTGCCTCGTTGCTCTGCAGCAGCGTCACTTCTTCACCGGCATTGAGCGTGCCCACCAGACGATAGTTATCGCCAGGACCACTGCGGACCCAGGTATTCAGTTCATCGGAAACGTAACGTTTTTCTTCGGCATGGGTAACGGTTGAAACGCTAAGCACAAGTAAGGTAAAGCAAATATGGCGTAATTTTGGCATCAGATGTCGGTGTCGTCGTTAAGCGTGGAACGATAGTAGTGGCAACAGTCTGACGATGCAAAACTGAAACCTGAATAAGAATCTTCCAGGAGGTTTTACCCGTGAGACTGGCCACTTGCTGCGTGTGGCACCCCGTTACCCCGACGGCTGGCAGGGAACGAGACGCAAATAAATCAGGTACTTTCCGCGGCCATCGCCCATTGTCAAGGCAGTAGCGGGAGGGCATAGTTAGGCCATTCCCCGCTAACCTCACGCCGGGGGAGGCGTACGTTGCGAAAGTTGCCTGTAGTACTGACAGACCGCAGGCTATTTAGTTCGCAACGAATGTTCCCCGGTGTGACAGAACAAAAGTAAATGACTATGGCCCAGGAAATTGAACTGAAATTTATTGTCCAGCATGAGGCCGTTCCGGCGCTGCGCACGCTGCTGGATTCGCTTAACGGCGCGCATCAGGCGCCCCGCCAGCTGCACAATACCTACTATGAGACAGCGGACAATCTGCTGCGCCGCCACGACATGGGGCTGCGCATCCGCGGCGATAACGATCGCTATGAAATGACCATCAAAGCGGCCGGGCGAGTGGTCGGCGGGCTGCATCAGCGTCCGGAATACAATATTCCGCTGGAGCACAACGCGCTGGACCTGGCTCGTTTCCCGACGGAGATCTGGCCGCAGGGCGTAGAGGTTAGCGTGTTACAGCAGGCGGTACAGCCGCTGTTCAGCACCGATTTCCTGCGTGAAAAGTGGGTGGTCACTCACGGTGAGAGCGAGATTGAGCTTGCTCTTGATCAGGGGGAGGTGAAATCCGGCGAACTGAGCGAGCCGCTGTGCGAGCTGGAGCTGGAGTTGCTTTCAGGCAATACCGCCGACCTGCTGAAGCTGGCGCGCCAGCTGGTGGCCGAGCCGGGTATTCGTCAGGGCAGCCTGAGCAAGGCGGCGCGCGGGTATCACCTGGCGCAGGGCAATGCGCCGCGCCAGATCAAACCGCTCGCCATCCTGAAATTGAAACCAAAAGCGACCGTTGAGCAGGCGCTGGAAGCCTCGCTGGAGATGGCGCTGGCGCACTGGCAGTACCACGAGGAGCTGTGGG
>Ga0209371_1000504_pt1 | contig 37459 bp, 30 predicted proteins | sample AgamicAtAmrz_FD_187165 | JGI IMG/M metagenome (GOLD analysis project Ga0209371, IMG submission 187165) | Agave microbial communities from Guanajuato, Mexico - At.Am.rz (SPAdes) (version 2) | ecosystem: Host-associated > Plants > Roots > Rhizosphere | place: Guanajato, Mexico | collected 2012-06-07
CTCCTCGACGCAGCCGCCGGAAAGGGAACCGCTGTAGCGCCCATCGGCGCGAATCACCATCATCGCGCCCGGCGGGCGCGGCGATGATCCGTACGTGCTGAGCACGGTACACAGCCACACCGGCTGTGCTTCCGCCCACTGCTGCGCCGTTCTGATAACCTGCACGTCAGGGTGATGCATGCCTCTCTCCGCTTAAGGTGTTGTGCCATTTTTACTGATGCTGCAGGCGCTGCGTCAGGCTGGCGGGTTAGTGTCGCGCATCCTGTCATTCTGTGATCACCGACTGTCCGGGTCAACGTGTGGCAGGAATCAGACCCGACAAGCGTAACAGCGGCAGGATGCTCCTGACGCATACGTTATGCCGTGTCATCCGGTTCGCTGTTGCGATCGGCATACAGTTTAAATAGCTCAGAATCAGAGCCGAGCCCCAGTTTTTTCTTCGCTGCCTGTTTATGACCACTGATGGTTTTGGGGCTGCGCTGGAATTTGTCCGCGATTTCAGTGGTGGTCATATGGTTAAGAAAACAGCGAATCACTTCAGCCTCGCAGGGCGTCAGCAGGTGGCTCAGGCGCTGATACAGGGGACTGACTTTACCGGACGGGGAATTTTCGCTGGCCTGCACGGGCAACTGCAGGTTAAGACTGGCAGAAACATAGCGCTCACCGGCGGCCACGGTATGAATCGCGTCAACATAGCGCGGGCTCTCCTCACCTTTATGAATATAGCCTTTAATTCCTGCCTGGAAAGCCGCATAGACAATCGCCCGACTGGCCACCGACGAGACCAGTAAAACAGGCATATCGGGATGAGAGGTGAGAATTTGTGGTATTAGCACCAGCCCGTCAGGCTCACTTTCATCAAGCCGGTAATCCAGTACGACTACATCCGGCGTCGTCCGCCGTAAGTGTGCCAGTAATTCATGGCTACGGGTAAAACATCCCGTGACGTGCAGCGACGGATGTTGAAGTGCCATTATCTCAAAGGAATAATGGATCAACGGATGATCATCAAGCAGAGCAACAGAGATTTTTTTATTCCGGTTAATTAATGTCATCACACAGCCCTATGACGCCCAGTAATAATGCCATCATAGCGATCGCGGCATTTAACCCGGCTCATCCAATACTTATCTTGCTGTAAGGAATATCTTACCTGCCCTGTTCTGCCCGTTAAGTCAACTTTCTCCCGGATGATTTATTCAATGCTCTCTGGCAACATTATTCATTCAATGTGCAATGCCGACTGCGCGTATTCAGGGCTATTTTTACACCAGGCGAGTTTATGAAAATAATTATTTATGATGCGCATCCCCTCATGCGTGATGGACTTGAACATCTGGTTTTAAGCCGGGGTGACACGGTGATCGCTTCGACTTCACATGCCGGCCCTTTAGTGGCGGCGGTGGCGGCGGGTCAGGCCGATCTGTTGATTATCGATCCCCTGTCGCTGCCGGCGCTGGCACTGGACGAACTTCGACACAGTGCGCTCAGAGGAAAAGACCTGCGCTGTCTGGTGTTTACTGCGACAGAGAGTGCCGCCTGGCTGCTGCGCGGTGCCCGCATTGTCCTGCTGGGTTGCCTCAACAAAAGCGCGGGTATCAGGGCCATCAACGCTGTGCTCAACAGTCTGGCCGGCAACCGCCAGGCGGGGTTACCCGTGGCGCGTTCCCCACAGGAGCCGGGAGAACGCGCGCTGGCTGAGCGAGTTTTACTGACCACCCTGACCCGGCGGGAACTGCAGATTTTACGGCAGTTAGGGGTGGGCTTTACCAATAAGATGATCGCGGACGAAATGGGGCTGAGTCCGAAAACCATCAGCACTTACAAACGCAATATCATGCATAAATTAAAAACGCGCAATGCCAGTGAGTTACTTCGCTTTGCTCAGCAGCATGGCTTCTGAGAAAACGCAATGAACCTCCTGCGCGTGCTGATTAGTCATTTTCTTCCGTTACGTCAGCCAGTGTGCTGGCATGGCGCAAACGCAATAAATAGTCCTCAAGCCGCTGCTGCAAAGCCTTGTACATTACGTCCAGAACCGCCGTTTTGGTGGTGCCATGGCGGCATTGCGCTTCAAAATGCAGACAGGCCTGTGCCAGGCGAATCTGGCGGGCAATGCGCAAGCTGCCCGTAATGCGATGAACCAGATCGGCGACCCTGATGCTGTCGTCTGGCAAACTGAGTTGTTTCATTTTTGCCAGGTCCTCTGTCAGCGTCGCGATCATTAACGCCATCATGGTGTGTTCAATCTGGCGATCTATCATCAGCCTTGCCGCCTGTCATTATGGTTTATGTCGTCATTTTAACATGGGTCTGGTTATTGACGCTGTCAGTTAAAGCAGCTGATTGCGTCGGGCAAAATCAATTAATTCGATGACGGTTTGCGCATTGAGTTTATGCTTCAGACGATGCTTATACGTACTGATGGTTTTTTCACTTAATAACAGCCGATCGCCAATCTGTTTATTGCCCAGTCCTTTCGCGATATGAATGAGCACGCTTAACTCACGGTCGGAAAGATTATTAAGCAGGGTGCTGTCACTGCACTCGCCCGCTGTTGGCAGCGGCGTGGGTTGATCATAACGGGGAAAATAGCTGTAGCCGCGCATCACCACCCGAATAGCATCGGTGAGTTCGCTGAGGCCATCCATTTTGGTGATGAAGCCATCGGCGCCGGCCTGCTGACAGCGCTGCGCAAAATGGGCGCTGACCTGTGACGTCAGGACCAGAATTTTTAAGGGCAACGCCAGGGCGCGCAATCGCTCTAAAACCTGTAATCCATCAATTCTGGGTAACCCGATGTCCAGCAGCACCAGGTCGGGTAAAAGATCGCGGGTTTGCTGTACCGCATCCACACCATTGTCGGTTTCTGCCACCACCAACATCTCCGCTCTTTCCAGCAGCGTTTTGACTGCGAATCGAACCACAGGATGATCTTCCACGATGATCACTTTTTTCATTTTGGTCTGATGCCCTGGCATTAAATGAGACAATTAGCGCGAATGAAGGGTCGTACTAAGTCAGGCTACGATAGCGACACAACCCGGAATAATCTGTAGGAGATCGCTTATTATTGTTTTGTTCTGGCCTGATGAAGAAAACATTAACGCCATGATATAAAAGCATTTATGACAAAAATAACGGATATGTTCCAACCATGTAACATCAGGATAAGGAATAATGGGAAAAGATAATACTTGCGTTACAGGCGCAGCAGGCGCATTTTCGCCCGCAGTATTGATAATGAATAACTAACATTATTCACCGCCCTGACGTGAAAGTCAGGGCGACAGGTCGACAGTAATGCCATGATTGTTGTTTTTTAGTGAAACCTGGCTTAATAAGCGGAATTTCAGAACTAAGCAGCACCGGTAGAACACAGGTAATATGTAGTCAGCATGACGATGAGAAAATATACAGCGCAATGCCCTGCTGACGTTTCCTGCACCAGCTATTTCACCCGCTGGTGCTGTTCACTCTCCCCCTCAGATTAACTGCAGATTGATGTTTTCGGTTTCGACTTCGTAGCGTGCACCAAGACACAGATCAAAGGGCTGGGGCGACCACTTTACCAGGGCATGAATCGTGAAGCTGATAATCCCCTGCTTTATCGGCGCGCGCCGCTCGCCATTCAGGCTGACGATAATGCTGTCCGCCAGCAGCCGGGGTTCAAAACGAATCAGTGCTTCGCGGATGAGATGCTCAAGTCGGTTCCAGTTATGGGTATTTGAGTAGCTGCCGACCTGAGGCGAAACGCCGTAATTGAGCACCGAACGCGCCACTTCGCGATGGATACCCTCATCGAGCTGCGGCTCAATATTGGCGTTATTCAGGATCTCACTGATATTGGCCAAAATTAACGTCTTGATTTTACGCTGGTCAAAATGGAATTTGTCCCAGGTTTCCTCACTCTTTCTCGGTTCGTCATCCAGCAAACGTTCCAGCAGGCAAGGCAAATACGGTTTTTTCTCTTTCATCTCATCTTGCCCACTTAGCGATGAATGTCGCCTGCCTCAAACAACGCGTATTCACCGCTGCTGGTGATCCACATTTTGCGGCCGTGGCCGGTAAAACGACCGTGTGCATTTTCATGCCAATCGGTCAGTGTCCCGAGTAAAAAACGCGCATCGCTGTCGCTGGCGAGCGGATACCGCGCCGGCATATAGCCCTTATGGCTGCGTCCGTTCACAACCAGCGTAGCCGGTGCCCAGACGAGATCGGTCAGCGCCGTGGGTTTTTCCACGCTCAGCCGATCGATTTCCGCAAACGGCACCCAGCGATAACCGCCGGCTGAGATAAATTCACACACCGGACCCAGCCGATCGTCCCCATCAGCAATCCACTCAAAGTGATCCATTTCATCACTGTAGCCGGCCAGCATACTGGCCGCTTCCAGCGCGCTCTGCCTGACCTGCTCACCTTCCCCACCCTGACCGGCATGGTAAAGTGCATTGGCTTTGCTCAGCAAACCACACCACTCGGGGAGCGCATCGCCCAGGTTGCCGGCTTCACGCTCGCCCGTCAGCACCAGGCCACGTAATCGCTCGCTCAGAATTAAGTTTTTATACAGCTCACACTGGCGTATCGCCTCAGCATCGGTTTTAGCCACAATCTCCAGCTGGCGGAGCGCGCGGTCCCAGTCAGCCTGCAGGCAATAAAGTTTACTTAGCTGCATGCGTAAATCGCTGCTGACTGGGTTAGCTTTCACCGCCGCCACCGCCTGCGCCAGAGTCTGTGTAAGAGCCTGCTGGCCAATCAATCCGTTAATATTCATCTCTATGTCCCTCCGGTTTTATAAGTGGCTGTCCAGCCCCAGTTTATAAAGCTCACGATAAACCAATTCAGATACCGCGCGTTTTTCGATCTGTTTAAGATGCTCCGGGGCCAACTCCCGTAATAACTCAATGGAAGTCACCGCTTCATCTTCAGGCAGATCCTGCGCATCGATCATCAGATCTTTAAATATGCGCGCCATCATGACGCTGTTATCGATAACGCATTCTGAAACCGTCTTATTTTTTATTCCGTCCTGAATATGCAGGCTGTCACTGAAACGCTGGGGTGCCGACGTGTTATACGGCTGATTGTCACGCGCGATATTTGGCTGTTCGCCCCACAGCAAATAGTGCTTATATTCCTGCGCCAGTGATTTCAGCGGATCATCATCACTCACGCCTTCGCTCGCATACCCGGCTACCTCACGATAAGGGGTATAATGCCCACCGTGATTGATCAGTGATGCCAGATCCGGAATCGTTTCATCAACGGGCAGCAAGTGGCTAATCCCGTCTTCAGCGGGATCGTCACAGACCTCCAGCAGAAATTGTCCTGCCTGTATCCGCGCCCCTACTTGCAGCGTCAGGGTTTCCCCCTGGGCGAGCGGCTGCCCCTCCACCAGGCACACATACTCCTGCGCTTCTGCGCCAATCATCAGCCGCTGATGACGCAGCCAGAATAACGTCTGACTGGCATCGGCCAGTCGCTGTTCGCTAAATTGCCCGGTTATCACATCGAAACACAGCGGCTGATGAACATTATGGTGCGGCAACAGCGCAACGCGGCCGGGCAATTCTGGCCAGACGATCTTAATTTGCATGTTATCCGCCAATCAGCACATTGCCGGAACCCGACACAATCGTGGCGCCGCATGCTGTCGAATCTGACAGACGCCCGGCGGGCTGGTTATTGATCAGCACCGTACCCGATCCCGAAGCCACCACGGTTGAGCCATCAATGCTGCAGACTGCGTTACTGATGCCGACCGGGGCCGCAGGCAGACTGTTGATCATTACATCACCTGAGCCACTGACAATGGTGCCTCCATGGCTGATAGAGTCGCTGACACGGGCAGCAGGTTTCATTTTATGCTTCCTTTGCATGAGGGAGATAAAGGGGGAGGAAAGCCCCCCCTGGCGCGGTACAGATGCACCGTAGTGATTACGGCTCCGGTGTCGCCGAGCCCGTTGGTGTCGGTGTTGGTGTTGGCGTTGGTTCCGGCGTTTCTGTCGGCTCCGGCGTCTCGGTCGGCGTCGGCGTCGGTTCCGGCGTGTCTGTCGGCTCCGGCGTCTCGGTCGGCGTCGGCGTCGGCTCCGGCGTGTCTGTCGGCTCCGGCGTCTCGGTCGGCGTCGGCGTCGGTTCCGGCGTGTCTGTCGGCTCCGGCGTCTCTGTCGGCGTCGGCGTTGGTTCCGGCGTGTCTGTCGGCTCCGGCGTCTCTGTCGGCGTTGGTTCCGGCGTTTCTGTTGGTATCGGCTCCGGTGTTGCGGAGCCCGTTGGTGTTGGCGTCGGCGTCGGTGTTTCTGTCGGTGTCGGCGTTGGCTCCGGTGTCGATGTTGGCTCTGGCGTCGGTGTTGGTTCCGGCGTCTGCGTCGGTGGCCAGACCGGCAAGACCGGAAGTGGCAGCGGTAAAGCAATGCAGCCCAGGATCGGACGGGCTTTAATCAGCCCGCCTAGCCCTGCCAGTCCGGCCAGACTGGCCAGTCCCAAACCGCCTCCCGCAACCGCGGCGCAATCGCCTGGATTAATTTCAACAATACCGCCCTGAATCACCACGCGTGATTTGCCCACAATCTTAACGGTATTCGCAGTGAGAATGGCTTCCCCGCCCGCGCCAATGCTGACAATACCGCCGACCGCCAGGGTAGCCGCACCGCCTACGCTAATCATGTGCGCCCCCCCAACGTTGGTCAGCATCGCGCCGCCAACGTTGACCATCTTGGCGCCCCCCACGTTGGTGGAGTGTGCTGCGGCCACCGACATGCTGTAGGTGCTTCCGACCTGCACACTGGCACTACTGCCGATCATTTTGGTGTAAGCACTGGCGACCGTTTTTGAGTAACTGGAGCCGACAATGACGTCGCTGTTTGCGCCAATCTGCAGGCTGGAATTAGAACCGATGGCGTAAGTCGCGTTGGCCCCGACATTTTTGCTGTAATCGGTTCCCACCACTAACTTACGATTCGAGCCAACGCTGATATCTGAATCCACGCCAATGGTCTGCGTTTCATTGCGCTTGGTCAGGCGATCCATATCGCGTTCGGCCTGCTCCCAGTAATACTCCTGACCGGGCTTGTCCTCAAAACGCACGCCATTGTAATTGGCTTTGCCGCCACCGATGGTGCGGCTGATCAGGCCGCTCTGCGTCGCGTTGACCGGCAGATCCCACGGCGGCAGGGTAACGTTGTTATACAGATTGCCCATGATCAGCGGACGATCGGGGTCACCGTTGATAAAATCAACAATCACCTCATGACCAATACGCGGGATATAGATGCCGCCAAACTGGTTACCGGCCCACGCCTGACTGACGCGCAGCCAGCAGGAGTCGGATTCGCGGTTTACGCCATAGCGGTCCCAGGTAAAGCGGACTTTTACCCGGCCATATTCATCCGTCCAGACTTCCTCACCCTCTGGTCCCACAACGATGGCATTTTGCGGTCCGTAGGTGCGCGGTTTTCTGACCGTTTGCGGCTGGCGATAAATTTTGCTGGTGGGCTGCACGCTGAACTGACAGTGAACGCTATACGTCGCCTCATTGGTGACCTGGTTGATTTCCTGAATCTGCAGGGCACTGGAGATCACCATGTATTCGCGGTTGACCTTCTCAACCGGGTAGCCCACCAGCGAGAACCGGGTCCCGCACACAATCCCCCGCAGTTCACCACTGCCAGACGAACGTGAACCTCTGCAACCGCGCTCTTCAGCCCGAATGCGCGCCAGCTGTTCGCCAATCGCGGGTTGCTCATAATCTCCCGGCCAGTGAAAAACCTCCATATCGTTAAAGCTGGTTTTTCTCGCTTTGACATCCACCGAGAGGATATCAGCGCGCGATTTGGTGAAGTCATAATCATTGGTCACCCAGCGGCCGCTGGTCAGCATCTCCTGATGTTCAAACACCGCGATATACTCTGCGTCGGCCTTCGGTTCATCGGGCAGATAATCGATGACGTGATAAGCGGCACTGTCGGACGCTTTGTGCGCCCCGACATGGTCGACCAGTATCAGCTTGTGTTTCTGCTCCTGATGCTCATAAAACCAGTAGATGCCCCACTCTTCCATCAGTCGTTCAATAAAATCGAAGTCGGTTTCACCGTACTGCACCTGATAATCCAGCGTCGGATATCGGGCGGTGAGGCGCTTTTCAAACGAGAAAGCGTAGTCAGCCAGCACATCCTCAATAATTTCGACGACATTTTTTTGCTGGAAAATTTTAAAGTCAGTGGTGAGCGTGGTCAGCCACAGCCACGGACGGATAACAATTTCAAACAGCGCCTGATTGGCATCACGCCCTTTATAGCGCGCTTTCTCCACCAGGCCGGAGAGTTCACGCCTGCCGCGGCCGACGCCGGAGCTATTGCCCAGACCGTTACCATCGAGTTCGATGCAGACGGTCATCTCTTTACCAATCAAAGCTTTAATATCCACATTCGAGGCTGACTGCCAGGGAATCAGTGGATTTGCCGGCGTTTTCACCAGCAGCGTATAGCTGTAAAGGGTAGAGAACGCTTCTTCGCCCTCTATGCGGTTTAAAATCAGCGCCGGTTCACCCAATAACATGGGCATCGCCGGGCTGCTAAGTGTTATCGTCCTCGACATAGTCATTCCTGATATACGATGGGTAGATCAAGCGCCTCGGCGCTCATGTCACGGGGTTAGCCAGCGATTTCCGCTGCGATTCAATCAGTTGTCCATGGCGGTTTTGCCGCCAGAGCCAGAGATAGCCGGCTGGTAACAGGCAGTCAGGCCAGTGTCGCCAGGGCATGACATCGCCTCCCCTTTTTCCTTCCAGCACAAAATCCGTCTCACAACGCAACTCACTCAGGCGCTGGCGCAGCTGAGACTGTCGCGTTGCTGGCCGGAAGGGGGGCTGCCAGCGTGGCACGGTCATGCACGCCAGCAGCTCGCGGCAATCCGTGGCAATCTGTTCGTTCACCGCCACCTGTTCGCCATCCTCACCCCCTGCGGCCAGCGCACGCATCATCCAGAACGGCAGCCCGGGCTCCTGTTTCAGCAGGCGCACCAGATCGGTGCCACGCAGCAGGACGGCGACCATCGCCCTCGCGCTTTGCCCTTCCGCGGTCACACACGCGCCGGTCAGGTACAAGCCGGGTGATACATGGTGTGCGGGCATGACGAAACACCAGGGATATCTCACCAGCGCCGGCTGCGGCAGCAGTGAGGGCATGGCCAGACTGAGCGACGAACTGAGCCGTGCTATCTGTGCCGCGCCTTTGCTGCCCGGATTTTGTTCATCAACAATCCCGGGCAGCAAAGCCAGCAAACGCTTAACGGGAACGCCGCGTTTCATCCACATTTCCGCGTGCTCTCCTTACCCTGGGCAACGCATGCCGCGCAGGATCTCCTGCAGGGTGTGTTTACCGTTGCCGAGACCAGCAATCTCCAGTTCCACCGGCTTGCCACCCAGCGACCATTGATAGATTTGCCCCTCTCCGCGCTGGCTGGCGCTGACACGCTTTGCGCTGTCCAGCCAGCGCAGCACTGACCATGCGCCGCCGAAAGTGAGGTCGGGCATGGCTGAAGAGGGAAGCCGCTGGCCTGTCATTCTGACGGAAGAGTGCAGCCCGCCGGCCGGCCAGTGCAGCGCCTGCGTAATAACCGGGCCATGCGAATAACGCAGCGTTTCTTCGCCAATGTTCAGCGTCAGCTGGGAGATTGCCGGTGACAGGTAATGCACCTGCGTCGTCAGGTTGATTGATACCCTGCGCCCGCTGGCATCAAAGAAGGCGTCGCGTATCGCCGCCGCCTGCTCAAAGAAATCCAGCCCCTGTCCGCCTTCGCTGCCTTTGTAGCGCCATGGGGAAGTGGATGTATCGACTTTGTCAGCAAGATGCTGTTTGAACCAGCCATCCACCACGCCGTCTGTCGCAAAGAAACGCTCAAATTCCGCCAGCGAAACTTCCTGCCGGCCCGGGGCAAACGGATAACGTCCCTGCAGGGTGTTACGACACATCTGGCCGATGCCATTGTCGATCGCCGTCACGCTCAGTTTGACAATGCTTTTCCGGATGGTCTCATTGGAACGCCCCAGCAGCGGCATCAGGATGCCTTTGACCGGCTCCGGCCAGGTGCGCGACTCTGCCGCCAGTCTGGCACTGTCCGGTCCCATCACCGGGATATCACCCTCATCCAGCGCGCTGTTATAAACCACGTAGCGGGTATACTGATCGGTCAGCAAATTCATCAGCCTGTTCAGCCCCACGGTCTGATTGGGGTTGACCCCGCCGCTGCTTTGTTCGCCGCCGACAAAACGACGCAGCGAGCTGAACGGAAAGTCCACATACTGATTCACCAGGCGCTGCTCGCGGAAATCGATACCCTGTTTGACCCGCGTCGCCTGCTGCACCAGCCGGCCGGTGCGGATTTCATGCTGCAGGGCATCCTGCAACGCTTTATCGCGGCTTTCCGCCAGCGTGGTCTCCATCACCGCGCGCTCCAGCAGGCTGCGCAGCGGAGAGTTATCGGCCACCAGCGTTCGTAAAAGCGCCACGTCCAGCGTGAGATTTTGCTGCCCGCTCATAGGAATGAGCCGGATGGCCGACAGGAAACGCTGCCAGTGCTGACTGTACTCCTGCAGGTAGAGCGTCAGAACCTCATCACGCAGCGTCAACGGATTGACCACCACCGCCGGCTTTCCCAGCACCCAGCTATCCTCACGCTGTAAACCGACCAGCGACGTGGCGAGCTGCTTTTTTACCAGGTTACGCCAGCCATCCAGGGTAAACAGGCCCGGCACGCCATCATGGTCATCTGCCGGCGGCATCAGCTTAAAAATCATCGGCGCCTGCGGGTCGACCATCGCCTGTAGGGTGACATTGGGGGGCGCTTCCGCCATCATCTTTTGTTTGAAATGTTGCCAGATGCGGGTGGTTTGCGGGCTCTGCGCCAGCAGGTCTCTGGCACGTTTCACCAGCACCGGATCGAGCTGGCGGGCTTTCTCCTGCCAGCCGCGTGAGGAAAACAGCGCATTCAGGTGACTGTCAAAAGTGGATTGCTCGCCATAAGCCTCAATCTTGCCGGACGCTTTCCACTGCTGGTTGATCTGCGCGAGCAGAAAAGTGCGATCGCTATCGCCCTCCCCCTTGAGCATCAGGTAGAGCTTCAGAGCATCCCAGGTGGCGCCGGTATCATTTTCAGCAATCGCGTGGCTTAACGTGGTGGCCGCCTGATCCTGCAGTTTAGGCAGTAAGGCATTTTGTAAAAAGAAGGTGTAGAGCTTGTCTGCACGCCGATCGATGGTGCCCGGGGTATACAGACCATAGCGCCAGTTCAGCGGCGGGTTATCAATATCCAGCCCCAGATACTGATCCAGCGCCTGAGTACTGTACAACACGCCAGGTAACAGCTGCTGTTCCGGATGCGTGACATAATCCTCTACTTTTTCAGTGAGTTGTGTTGTACGTACCGCAAGGGTGGCGAGGTAGTCGCGGTTGAGCTGAAAACTGGTGACGATGCCCCAGACCAGCCAGACCGTGAGTAACACCGCCGCAAGATGCCCGGCCAGGTTTTGTAAGCGATCCCGCGTGCGCATCCGCAGGCTGGATCGGACCAGATCGCCATCAGCACTGATGACCTCGGTGAAAAGCTGGCGCAGAAAGTAGTGTTTGCCCCAGGCGGCAGCATTGATGACGCCCGCTTCTTCCCGCTTAATACTGTAAGTGGTGGGCGTGTCGGGAGACTGGTTGTTCACCACATTACGCCAGCGCTGTACCACTGTATTGTTATTGAACAGCCCTTTGTCATCCGGCTGGCAGCTGCTGATAAAATAGATGCCGCGCAGCGTGGTATTAAACTGGGTTTCGTCGTAGCGCGAGGATAAAAACAGATGCTGTAACATCTCCGCCACGCTGTGTGCCAGTAAACGAAAGTCCTGCGGTAAGGCATACATCTGTTTGCGATCGGTAACGTCATACTCTTCCAGCTGGCGCTGGCACAGTGCGCTGCTCAGACGCGCTTCCAGTTTACTCAACGCGTTGAGGATGTCGTTGCCCAGCTCAGCGGCGCTCACCGGTGACTGACGATCAAAAGGCAGCGTGACACCCAGCACCTGTTCCCGCTCTGCGGCCGTCAAATCGCGAAAATAGGCGCTAAATCCGGTCAGCATATCCATATGCGTGATGTTGACGTAAACAGGAAAACGCAGCCCCAGCTTTTCGCGTGCTTCACTCAGGCGCGCACGCAAGGCCGCCGCAATAGCAAGGCGCTCCGCCTGATTCCTGTGCAGGATATCGGCCACGGAGAGGGCGACCACCACGCCGCTGATGCTGCGTTGCGGGCGGTATTTTTTTAAGGCAGCCAGCACACCCTGCCACTCCTGCCGGGCTTGCGGGGTATCCAGCAGATATTTGCCGGCGGTATCCAGAAACAGAGCCTCGTTGGTGTACAGGCACTCGATATTTTCTGTTGGTGGGTTTTCGCGCCCCTGACGATTAAGTTGATCGGGTAACGGAAAATCCAGCCCGGAAGAGAACAGCATGGTGGTTTTGCCTGCACCTTCGCTACCCAGTACCATAAACCACGGCAAGCGGTTTTTGCTGTCTGTAAAGCTGAAAAAGCGGCGCCACAGCGGCAGCGCGCGATGAATACGCTGAGTATATTTAACGCCGGCAGCGATGGTCTGATTGATGGCGCGCAGATCGGGTTTATTCCCGGAGGTCACGCGTTGGCTGCGAAATTTATTCAACAGCTCCGGATTGACCGCCAGCGCCTGTAAAAGGCGCCACAACCCCCACAGCGCAGTCACCACCAGCAGCAGCGCTATCACCGTCCAGCGATGCGCCGGGCTTTTTAACGGGTAGCGTTCGCCCACCATGACGTGCGGACCGATGATCCACACCAGCGTCATAACCAACAGCGCGACATCCACAAACAGCGGCAGGCGGTACCAGCGCAGGAGCAACATCACCAGCAGAAGAACCAGCATAATGACACGGCTCTCAACACTGGCCCAGGGCGTCACTTCGCCAAAGCCAAACCAGGGCCCGAGAAACCAGACTGCCGCCGCCAGCACCGCAAAACACGCGATAAGCGCGAAGCGTCTTAAGCCTGTTCCTGAAAATATTCGATTCAACACTGACATGTTTTGTCCATTAATAATTGACTAATATTTCGACGCGGCGGTTCTGCGCTCGCCCTTCTGGCGTGGCATTGCTGGCAACGGGATCGCTGTCTCCCTTGCCTTCAACCTGAATGCGATCGGCCGTGATACCGGCTTTCTCCAGCCATTGCGCCACGCTGGCGGCACGCTTTTCAGCCAGAACCTGGTTATTGGGAATGCCGGGCTTATTGATGGGCTGCGAGTCGGTATAACCGACGATCAGCGCTTTACCCTTCACGCGATGAATTTCTTCTGCCACCCGACGCAGGACATCCCGGGTGCTTTCCATGACGTCGAAGGTCCCGGTTTTGAACATGCCGTCGCCGCGGAAGATCACCAGGCTGCGTTCCGGCGTTTCGTCCACACTCACCAGCTTGCGTGCAATCTCTTCCTGCAGCAGGGTGGCCAGCCTCAGGCGGGCAACCGGCTGAGGTGGAATCACTTCCGGCAAGCGCGCGGCAGCATCAATGCGCGTGATAACCTGGCTTTCGGGGATCAGAAGATGGTATTTCGCATAGATGAAACTGCCGGCAATGATGACGCCGGCCAGTAACGCGCTGATACGCACCGGAATGGCATAGTCAAAGCGCTTAGCGCCGCCCCGCAGCGGGATGGCATCAGGCGCCAGCAGTGCGCCGCGATCTTCACGTGCGCTTTGCAGTAACGTCAGCAAGCGCTGGCGAATACGGTTAAGCTGGCGTTCACCGTTCTCAACAATGCTGTAGCGTCCCTCAAAACCCAGCCCCAGAATCATCAGCTGGATTTCCAGCACATCGGTATATTCCTGTGGCGACATAGAGAGCCGGCCAACCAGCAGGAAGAACTTAACGCCGCCGTCGTTATCACCTTCGAAATGGTTCAGCAGGTTGCTCTGCGACCATTTCACCTCCTGACTCCACGGTAATGCGAGGATGGCTTCATCCAGCGCGGTACACAGGCAATAGCGCACGATGGCCATTTTTTTCCATGAGATATCCGCTTCATCACAGACCACGCTGAACAGGGTAATCTCTCTTTTCAGCGTCTCTTTCAGCAGGCTGGCTTCCTGATGGCCTTTAACCTGTTCGGGGATTTCACTCAACGCCCGCAATAACGGCAGCGCGGCTTCCAGCAGCGGCGACGCCGCGCTTTTCACGCGATTCACGCGCTCATGAATGCTTTCACTGCGTAACCGGCTGCTGTCGTAGCGCTCGCTCGTCGCATCCGGCTGAGGCACCGCGCCAGCCGTGACATCAGCGAAACCGCCGGAATCATCGAGTAAGAAATGCCCCAGCCCCTGACTGCTGCCCTCACCGGCAGGCGGCGCATCAAACAAGCGGTGGTTGAGGCTGAAATCGTTGTGCTCGCTCATCAGTCACGAATTCCCCACAGTTCTATTTTCAGGCCGGGGAAATCGCCTGCCACGTGCAGGGCTATCGCGCCGCTGCTGGCGATACGATCCCAGAAAGGTCCGCTCTTGATCAGTTCAAAATAGACATGGCCGGCACTGTAGGGAATCTGGCGTGGCGGCACCGGAAGCGGCTGAATTTCCAGTCCGGGTAAATGGGAACGGACCAGCTCATGCAGCTGCTGCGGCGCACTGAACTTGGCCTGCGACAGATACTGGTGCTGCAGGACATCCATGGGCAGCTGAGCGGAAACCGCCACCACCAGATTACTGAAACCGCGCAGTTCATTCGGCAACACATTCGCCGACCAGACGCCATTGCCCCGTGCTTCCAGCGTGATCATCTGACCAGCACGAACCAGAATCTGGTTAAGCTGTTCATGGATATCATCCACCAGCGGGCGGATGGAGGTGTACAGACTGTCATGCTTATAACCCGGAGCCGGGTTTGGACGGCGCGTTTTTACCCGGATGAAGGTAGAAAGTTCACCGGCAAACTTCGCCAGTTCCTGATACAGCATGATGGGCGGCAATTCGGGGATAGTGCGCAGATGGTCGAGCAGCGGTTCGTACTTATTGAAAATCTGCAGCAACAGATAATCGACAATTTCTGCACTGGCGCTGGCCTTGCCATCGCTGTTTGACAGGCGTGTAGCCAGCATGCCAGCACGAATTTTGATTAAGCCATTGAGGTGGGTCAGCCATTCGTTCAGCAACGCATTGGCACCGTAGCCGGTGACCGGGGGGATATGATCTTCGGTATGCAGTAAGACGCTACCATCCGGCTGAATGGCGCGAACCCGCGTGAGTGGCAGGCCAATCCATGACTCGGTCATTTCATGCTCTGCCACCAGCCGTAACCGCAGCTGTGCCAGCTGCACCGGTTTCGCACCCTGATGGATAGCATTGGTGTCACTGACTTCCATTTCGCGGCCGCAAAAGCGCGCCAGCGAACTGTTGTCATACTCATCAAAAATGGTTTCATTGCTGTTATCCAGACGCAGCGGCACGGCCAGATAAATCATTTTGCCCAGATGCTCAGGGGCAATAGTCAGCGGCAGCGGTAACTCCGCATGCCCCGGCATATCAAACGGTGTGCCGTCCGGCAGCACGCCGCTGGCGGCGCGCAGCACCAGCTTGCCGTAAGACAGCGCTTCCCGGTCAATTTCATAGGCTGAAAAACCCCAGAAAAAGGGGGTAATCGTCATTGCCCGCTTATGGGAGTAGTATTCCAGATAACGTTCCTGCTGCTGGAAAAGCTGCGGACGCAGAAATAAGCCTTCACTCCAGACAACTTTATTAGTTCTCATCTTTAATTTACCGTTTTAACTGAAGTGGTCAGGTTATCCATCCTGACAATAATATGCGGCAGCCAGGCTTTCTCACGATAAAAAGGGCGCAGCAGCTGATGATACCAGCGAGGTTCAGGCTTAGCAGGGAGGATATAATTTACCTTCCAGAGTGAATCCGAAATATCCCGATAAGCGGTGATAATGCCTAACTGTTCAACCTTATCGGAAAGATCAAAAATCTGGTTTTTCTTTTCGCCGGGTAAAATGATGGTGTCATAAAGCAGCTGAGCCTGGCGCGACAGTTCAGGATCGCTATTCTCTGTCAGCGTAATAAAATCGCTGGACATAAAGGCCTGCGGCTGAGTGAGCTGATACACCATAATCCGCAAAGGATTCGCTTCCCCTTCGCTGTTTTTATTAATATTTCTGGCGGCAACAAAAGTGATCTCAACCGATTCCGCGCGTTCACGGTTAGGATGTTTATCTGCACTTTGACAGGCCGACAGGATGCTTATTACAGGAAGGATGAAGATCATCACAAGCCAATGCCGGAGGGAGGCGAAATTATGCTGCGTATTGTTATTCATCATTATATCCTCCTCGATCTGTATAAAATATCTTTGATGATGCACGTAAATAACCCTGCCACATGCAGGGTGGCAGGGCTGAGACCACGCTTAATTAAGCGTGCTGATTGGCCTTAACATCGTAAGAGGCGGAGATAACGCCCGACTTATGGCCTTCTGCATTCTGCGTCACGTAATCTTCAGTCACTTTCGTGAAGGAGAAACGCACTTCTTCACGTGGACGCGTTTCATCCTGATGTGAACCGCCCATCGCCACGGAGGTGATGATGACGTCAGAGAATTTCAGAATCAGATATTCCAGTGGATTGCCACCGGCTTTACGCACGGTGAACACGATATTTTTAATATGCTTACCGGTCAGACAGTAGCTCACCAGGTTTGGACTGGCTTTATCGGTATAGTGCTGGAAAACAAAGTCCGCAACCGTTGCACGGCCGGAACCGCCCCCTGAACCACTGTGCATATTAGACGGCTGACGCACATCCCAGTTCCATTCCAGAACCTGGATTTCATCCTTATGCACGGCATCCAGAGATTCGCCATCGATGCCATCAATTTTAATAAAAATATCTTGTGCCATAATTTCCTCTCAAGCACTGGTCGTATATAAATAATTCAATGCCTCGCATTGAATGATAAAAGAGTGCCGCGCCAGATAATCCGACGTGCATTCTCATTGAATGCAAAGTAATGTCTTACTTTGACTCTTAAATATCCGGCTCAGACATTGTCCTTAATGTCCATTGTCAAACCGGATAGTTAATTCAGGCGCCGCTTTTTACCGACGGCAGTTTGGCAACCATACGCAGCGATACCGTTAACCCTTCCAGCTGGAAATGCGGACGCAGGAAGAATTTGGCGCTGTAATATCCCGGGTTACCCTCAACATCTTCAACCACGACTTCAGCCGCGGCCAGTGGACGGCGGGCTTTTATATCGATCGAGGAGTTAGCCGGATCGCCATCGACGTAATTCATCACCCAGTCATTCAGCCAGCGCTGCATATCATCACGCTCTTTGAACGAACCAATTTTGTCGCGCACGATGCACTTCAGGTAGTGGGCAAAACGCGAGCAGGCAAACAGGTAAGGCAGACGCGTAGAAAGCATGGCATTGGCCGTTGCATCGGCATCAGGATATTCCGCCGGTTTTTGCAGTGACTGCGCGCCGATAAACGCGGCGAAATCCGTGTTTTTACGGTGTACCAGTGGAATGAAACCGTTTTTAGCCAGCTCTGATTCACGGCGATCGGAAATCGCGATTTCGGTAGGACATTTCATGTCTACACCACCGTCATCCGTCGGGAAGGTATGACAAGGCAGACCTTCAACCACACCGCCACTTTCAACACCCCGGATCATGGTGCACCAGCCGTTCTCTTTAAAGGAACGGTTGATGTTCACCGCCATCGCATAGGCTGCATTAGACCAGACATATTTGCTGTGATTTTCACCGTCGGTATTCTCTTCGAAATGGAACGCGTCCACCGGATTGGTGCGCGTGCCATAAGGCAGGCGAGACAGGAAACGCGGCATGGCCAGACCGATGTAGCGCGAATCTTCCGACTGACGCAGGCTGTTCCAGGCGGCATATTCCAGATTCTGGGTAAAGATTTTCGTGAGATCGCGCGGATTTGACAGTTCCTGCCAGGAGTCCATCTGCAACACATTGGGCGAAGCACCCGCAATGAATGGCATATGCGCTGACGCTGCCACTTTACCGATTGAAGAGAGCAAATCGACATCGGCAGCGGAATGGTCGAAGTAATAGTCCGCCACCAGACAGCCATAAGGTTCGCCACCCAGCTGGCCATACTCTTCTTCATAGATTTTTTTGAATAGCGGACTCTGATCCCACGAAGTGCCTTTATAGCGCTTCATGCTGCGGCGCAGCTCATCTTTTGAAACATCCATGAAGCGTAATTTCAGCTTATCATCGGTTTCAGTGTTGTATACCAGATGGTGCAGGCCACGCCAGGCGCTCTCCAGCGACTGAAATTCTTCGTGGTGCAGAACCAGGTTAATCTGATCGGATAATTTGCGATCAATTTCAGCGATAATAGCGGCAATACTTTTATAGGCATCATCAGACACCGTTACGGTATTTGCCAGCGCCTGCTCGGCCAGGGTTTTTACCGCGCCTTCAACGGCAGCTTTGGTCTGATCGGATTTCGCTTTAAATTCTTTATTCAGCAGCGAACTGAAAGCGCTGGCCTGGGCGGCAGCATCAACGACTGCGCTGTTTTTTTCCATTGTTTGTGAAGCAGACATCTTATCTCCTTATTTATATCGCAGCGGGGTTGGCGTCCGTGCTGTCACTGTGCTTTTTTGGCGCAGAAGCCAGAGAATTTAGTAGCGCTTTGTCTTTCAGCAGCGTCATCACTAATTCTTCAGCGCCCGCTTTACCGTCCATATAGGTCTGCAGGTTGGCAAGCTGTGTGCGTGCTTCCAGCAGCTGGGAAAGTGAATCCACTTGTCGGGCGATAGCATCCGGTTCAAAATCACTCATGCTTTCGAACGTGACATCGATCATTAACTGACCTTCACCGGTCAGGGTATTCGGTACCGCAAAAGCCACACGGGGACGCATCGCTTTCATGCGCTCATCGAAGTTGTCAATATCGATGTCCAGGAACTGACGGTCGGCCACCGAAGGTAACGGTTCAAGCGGCTTGCCAGACAGATCGGCCAGTACACCCATCACAAATGGCAATTCAACTTTTTTTTCAGAACCGTATATTTCAACGTCATATTCAATCTGAACGCGTGGCGCACGGTTGCGCGCAATAAATTTTTGCGAACTATTCTTGTTAACCATAATAACCTTTCTGTATTTTTAATTTAGGTATACCCGGTAAACGCCCGGAACCAGTAGGTGCTCATTCTATTGCTGTTATTTGTAAGTCAGGTCAATGGTGGAACGTGTTTGCACTCGCCCCGCATTCACGGCGCCATTACTCTTCGCGTAATAACTGGCAATAAAGTACTGAGTCACTTCATTACCGCTAGCAGGAATGACATATTCCTGATAACTGGTATTATCGTCGATACGCATTTGTGTACCGGCAATATTCCGTACCCGTACCTGTACATCCCGACTAAAATCATTACCGGTGCCATTAATTAAATTCTTTGTAACGGTGTCAGACGCATCGCCACCGCGGGTGGTGAAGCGCATTTCAATGGTGCGGTTCACCGGGCAGTTCCGGAGTGCGATGGGAAACGGGGTACTTCCAACCTCGGCGCCGCTTTTTTGCAATGATTTTGCCGACACCGCCGGCAGATTTACCGTACCTGCTATGCCACCGTTATTGACATCCACTTCACAGGTGCGCCCCAGAAACGTGCCGGTGAAGCTCACCGCAATCCTGCAGCTGCCTGATACGGAACAATCTGTGGCGCTGACTGAACACGACGTCGCCAGTAAAACGAAAAGAAGCCGCGCCAGATACCGGTCAGGGCGATGAGTGCCGATCAGTTTTTCAGACATACCACCTCCATGGTAGAGATAGACAGGACGGTGGCGGCTTCTTTCACCACGGGTGCCGCATTCTGTGCCACACATTTCAGTTTTTCGCTGCCCACCTGCGCCAGTAATGGGTTCTGCGCCGGGTTCCAGCCGCGAATAAAGGCCTGTCCCCCCTGACCGACCACACTCTGGTTCAGCCCGTTGCTGTCATTCAGCTCGGTACCGATAGGCAGATAGTTATGCGCACCATCCCGCACCGTCAGAATCAGCGGAGCACCTGAAATGGTGTTCATCTGCACCGCTATCGCTGCGCCCTGACGCGGATAAATTCGCGCCTCGTTGTCCAGTACGTCGACCGTTTGCGGCAAGCCTTTCGCGTCCAGCTGTACCGCATTTTCCCGGTAGGGATAGAGCGAAGGCTTAATGGCGTAGCCGAACCGGTCAACCTTCGCCCCCTGTCCGTTTAACAATCCGGCACCGGTCGCCCCATCGGCATGGACGATGGCAAAGGCCGCATCATTGATTGCCGGTCCGAGGGTAACGCCACCGGCATGGGCCACCATACTGCCGCGCATAAAGCCGGCCAGCTGCGACGTGTTACGATCCACTGTGGTGCTAACCCCTGCCTGGCCGTACGGTGACTGGTATTGCAGATTACCGCTGGCCGCTTTGCCACGTCCGTTGGTGCCCGCGCTGACGCCCATACCGTAAGTCAGTTCATTCTGATCGCCCTGATAACCTGATGCATTTGCCTGGAACTGCGTGCCGTTCAGATTACTGTTACTGACCGAGCTATACAGCGAACTGAACAGTGGCTTATTGATTGAGCTGAAGCCAAGCGGCACACTGACTGACAGCTGAATGATATTTTCATCTCTGCCATTGCCCGCCCGGGTGCGGGATCCGGTAATGGCATAACTGAATTTTTCCAGCGCATGATTAAAGCTCACCGAATATTGTCGCGAGTTGGCCTGCTGATTCCAGTAACTGGCGAGACTGCCAATAAACCACAGCGATTTATTTTCATCGAGACGCTGATTAACGCTGGCGGTGAAGCGGTTTTGGGTGCGGTAATCAACGTAGGTATCCTTAAAACCATTGGTTTCCCCCGCAACGAATCCCTGCCGCGCCAACGCCGTTTCCCGAAACGTATAATAGCCTTTCGAGGTGTAGCGATACGCAGCCAATGTAATATTGGTATCCGTCGGCCCCAGATATTTGCTGTAATTTAGCTGATAGCTGTGCCCTAACCGTTGAATATTGTCTTTCAGCACGCTGCGGGCATTGATAACGTCAAATGAGATGCCGCCCAGCGCGGTATTAAACGCCTGGCCGATACCAAAGGCTTTGTAATATTCACCAATCAGGGCCCCACCATACAGGGTCCAGAAATTCATTACGCCGCGGTGATAGGTTGCCTGGAAGACATCCGGGTGCGCTTTGATATCGGTTTCATCCAGTTGGCCAAGTGACACCGAGAAACGCGATGCCCCCTCACGTAATAGCATCGGCGGTGCCGAAAACGGAATAACCTGCTGTCTGGTTCGACCATCCGCTTCGGTTATTTTCATGATCAGTTCACCACCGTAACCCATGGCACCCAGGTCGGTAATGGCGAAGGGGCCGGGCGGCACTATAGTTTCATACAGCGTCTGCCCGCGCTGCGTAACCGTAATTCTGGCGTTGGTTTCAGCGACACCGCGTATTATCGGTGAGTAGTTGCGCATTTCCGTCGGCAGCATGCGCTCATCTGTTTGCAACATCACACCCCGCAGACTGTAGCTGTCAAACAGATTACCGTTGCTACTGGTCTGCCCTGCCGTCAGTACGGCTTTTAATGGGGTAATATCCCGCTGCACATAGGTGTAAAGATTTTGCACAGACGACGGAGCCCGATTACTCCAGTTAACGTTTGAGCGTTTACGCAGGCGCCATTCGCCAACATTAACTCCGCCGGTTACCGCCAGGTTACCGCTGCTGGTTGCACTGCCTTTGCCTAATCCCCAATTGTTGCGCCAGACATTGGCAGCATAGTCGAGGTAGCCGACGGTTTCGCCAGTCTGCCACAGACTGGGATCGACGTAATCATCGCTACGATGACGGACATACAGCTGGGGCACGGTTAAATTGAGTTCGAAATCGCCGCCGTTATAATAACTTTTTGTTCCCGGCACCCAGCGCTCAAGAATAAAGCATCTGTCGTTACCGTCCGGCGCAATGCGTTTTAGCTGCTGCAGTTGTTTTTCATCAGGAACAATCCCCAGCTGGCTTAGTTGACCCGCACTAAAACAGGCCTGCACCTGATTATTTGCATTTTGCTGGACAAACTGAATTTTCAACCTGCCGCGGACATTCTCATTCACATACACGATGACGTCATAAACACCGGGTAAAGTGGCGTTTTGTTGCGAGAAGCGCGTAATATCAATGTTAGTTCCATGCAAAAAATCACTGTTAAAATCCATTGTCGCTGGCTCTGGAGAACCCGAGGTGGAATGTGGCGCATCCTGTGCCATTACCGGGCCTCTGGTTATGATGGCCATCAGTAAACTCATTTTGATCAGTACGCTTAATTTTTTTAAGCGACCGACAGCATTGACTCCTGAATTTTTGCCCAGCTTCACCGTCAAAACTCCTTTTAGCCCCGCTTTCCAACCCTGAAAGACCCATCACCATCAACAACCAGCAATTATTCTTTTATGTTTTACTTTGCCTGTTTGATAAATTTTCCACCGTTCAACCTGAGCCGGGTAAGTACGGCCCCGCCATAATCATTCATATACTGGAAGTCCATTGAGGTGACCCCGGTGACTGATTTCTTATTCTCAGGGAAATAGGTCTGCTCAGAGTGAGGCGCGACCATGTCAGAATTCAGTTCAGTAGTTTTCCCGCCAGATAGCGCATTCACAGAGTTAAAAGAAAAATAGTACGGCGTCGGGTTTTTAACTTTTATCCCCTCACCTTTATTAATATCCCGTACCAGACTCCACTCAAGTTTATCTACCTCTGTTGCAGGTGAACCATTGAGCAGCGCTTTGGGGCGATAAAAAATTTTAATGCGCGTGCGGAAGGCAATTTCCAGCTTTTGTCCCGATTGATCACCCGTTGCTTTCGGCGGTATCTCTAACAGGTTGAACCAAAACAGCGACTCTTTATTCTGTGGTAAAGCCATGCCGTTATAGACCATACGAATGCTCTGGCCTTTATTGGCTTCAACGCGAAAAACCGGTGGCGTTACAATAAAGGGAACTTTACTTTTTTGTACGTCGATCTGCGCATTACCTTCATCAACCCACACTTGTGCCAGTGCAGGATTCTTATTCATATTCATTGTGCGCACATTCACTTCATTCTGATCACCGGGGAAAACAATGCGCGTCCCGCTTATCACAATGGAAGAAAATGCCGGGCTTACTGCACTGACTAATAGCGATGCCAGCAGAATTTTTTTAAACATAACCCTCATCCCGATACGTGGCTAAATACACAATTGCAGGAATAAACTGGTGCTAATACAGTGGCGCCCTTTGCGGGCAGCCACTTTTATCAGGCTTATTTATAGGCCAGGGTGTACAGCACTTTCGCATATACCGGACCGACGGTAGAGGCACCTGTCGCGTAATAACCACCCGCGTAAGTGGTGGTGGCTTTACCATCATCACTGATGTTGAAGTATTTACCGGTGCTGCCCACAGGCAGGAAGCCGGTGCTCACCCCGTAGTCATACAGGCGAACTTCGACATTCTGCGCTTTATTGGCATCCGGTGACGCGTTGGTGAGGTTCTGCGTTTCCGGGTTGGCGCCCGAGCTGCCGTTAGCTTCAAAGTGAACGGCAACCTGGGTTGGACGATCAGCCGTACCACTTACCGGACAATTTTCAACGCGAATATTAAATGCTGTTGATCCCGTCTGATCACCCGCTTTCGCCAGCGCAGAACGGTTCACCGTTGGCAAGGGAACCTGCAGCGCTTCATCACCGCTGACGATGCTACAGGTGTTATCCGTTACTTTACCGATAAATTCGACATAACCGTTATCCACAGCGGCTGCATTACCCGCAGCCAGCAGAGCCAGAACGGCAATTGACGTTTTCAGCTTGCGCATGTTAACTATCCTTAAATTTTTTTGCGTTAAAAATAAGTACGTTTGACATTCCATGTCAGGTATCACCTGACTAATGAAATTCTTTGCCGCTGTGCCGCTTAATGTTTTAGCGTCACCACATATTCATCGTCGTTTCTGTCCAGCGTAATAACGTTATTTTTCAGGCTCGCCTGCTGGGCAAGAATGGCTTTACCCAGTAAGGTGGTAATCGTCTGCTCAATAATACGAATCAGTAGCCGTGCACCGGTTTCAGCTACGCGACACTGCGCCACAACATATTCCACCACGGCATCGGTGTAGTGCAGCTCACATTGATATTGTCTGGTGACACGATCCTGAATACGCGCCAGATGTAAACGAACAATTTGACCCAGCGAACCGTGCTGTAAAGGCAGATAGGGCACCACATTTACCCTGCCCAGAAATGCTGCCGGAAATATCTTCAGTAATTCCGCTTGCAGTGCGGCCAGCAGTCCTTGCTGATCGGGCGCCGTTTCTTCATCGCTATATAACTGAGTGATTAATTCGCTGCCGGTATTGCTGGTCAGCAACAGCACCGTATTTTTAAAATCGATACTGCGCCCTTCGCCATCCTCCAGCTGGCCTTTATCGAACACCTGATAAAAGAGTTCATGCACATCCGGATGCGCCTTTTCAATTTCGTCCAGCAGAACCACGCTGTAAGGGCGACGACGTACGGCCTCGGTCAGTACTCCGCCTTCGCCGTAGCCGACATAACCCGGCGGCGATCCTTTAAGCGACGAGATGGTGTGTGCTTCCTGGTACTCACTCATGTTGACCGTAATCAGGTTTTGATCGCCACCGTACATGCTTTCTGCAATCGCCAGTGCGGTTTCGGTCTTGCCGACACCCGATGGCCCAACCAGCATAAACACGCCCAGCGGTTTGCGTGGGTCAGCCAGGCCAGCGCGTGCCGTCATAATGCAATCGCTCAGCTGAGCAAGGGCAGCAGGCTGTCCAATGACGCGCTGGTTGAGGCGCGCAGGCAGCTCCATGACTTTTTTGAACTCGTCTTTTAGCATCTGGCCGACAGGAATGCCCGTCCAGTCACCCACAATGCGCGCAATGACGTCTTCATTAACCTCGGCCTGAACGAGTTGCTCATCAGAGATTAACTGCGCCAGCTGCTGCTCTTCCTTCTGCAACGCTTCTCGTCGCGCTGTCAGCGAGTCGGTATCGCACTCCTGCTGCGCCAGCACCCCGGCAATCTGCTGTCGCAGAGACACAATCCGGCCGACGCATTCACGCTCGGCCTGCCAGCGCTTTTCTAAGGCCTCACCCGCTTCCGACCATGCCTGCAATGCGGTATTTAACTCTGCGATACGCTCTGTGGCATCACGGCCAAACTGATGGGCTTTCGCCAGCGATTGCAGCTCGGTGCGCGCGGTTTCCTGCTGCCAAATCAGGGTTTGCAGCCTGGCCGGGGCGGTAAACTGCGCCACGGCAATGCGGGCACAGGCCGTGTCCAGCAGGCTGATAGCCTTATCAGGTAACTGCCTTGCCGGGATATAACGATGGGATAAGGTGACGGCAGCCTGCACGGCTTCATCGGTGATCCACACACCGTGGTGCTTCTCCAGAGCCGGGACCAGACCGCGTAACATCGCCACGGCGACATTTTCTGTCGGTTCAGCGACCTGCAACACCTGAAAACGGCGCGTCAGTGCCGGATCTTTCTCGATGTGACGTTTATATTCACTCCAGGTCGTGGCACCAATGGTGCGCAACTGGCCGCGCGCCAGCGCCGGTTTAAGCAGGTTAGCAGCATCACCGGTACCGGCATTGCCGCCCGCGCCGACCAGGGTGTGAATTTCATCAATGAACAGCACCACAGGCTGAGGTGACGCCATTGCTTCTTCAAGCACGCCTTTCAGGCGCGCTTCAAACTCACCTTTCATGCTGGCACCCGCCGCGAGGGCAATCACATCCAGGGTTAACAGACGAACGTTCTCTAACGCTGGCGGCACCGCGCCGGCGACAATCGCCTGGGCCAGCCCTTCGACCACCGCGGTTTTTCCTACGCCCGCATCTCCTGTTAGCAGGGGATTATTCTGACGACGGCGCAGCAGGATATCGACCATGGTGGCGATTTCCTGGTTTCTCCCCAGCACGGGATCGGTCTTGCCTTCACGTGCCAGCAACGTCAGGTCAGTGGTGTATTGCGCCAGTGAAGCCGTTGCCGCCTGCCCCATCGCCTGGCTGGCTTCACCGGGCATTGAGCCCTGGTAGAAGGCCGTGCCATCGCTGGCGTCCTCTGTCGCCTCCAGTGAATCACGCGTAATGTAGTTAAGCTCGCTGGTCACGACATCCAGCGCCACTTTTTCCAGCGCAGGCGCCATCCCGAGCAGTGTACGGTGCAGCTCCATGTTACTGAGCATGGCAATCAGCAGGTGGGCGCTGCGAATACGGTTATCGAGACACTCCAGGCTGGCACACACCCAGGCGCGCTCAATGGCCAGCTCGATATGATAAGAGAAGTCAGAGATTGAGCTGGCGCCGGTTGGCAGGCGAGCCAGCGCCTGCGTAAAGCCGCGTTCAAGCTGTTCCCCGTCAATGTCAAAATAACGAACGATGTGTTTAAGATCGCTGTCTCCGTGGTGCCAGAGCTGATTCAGCCAGTGAACTAACTCGACGTAAGGATTACCGCGCAATTTACAGAAGGTGGTGGCACTCTCAATGGTTGCGAAGAGCGTTTTATCCAGCTTGCCAAATAAATTTTTTCTGATGATAGCCACGTTCATTACCTTTAAAACGTTGCATATGCAGACGGGTTAAATCACCTTGCTGTGAGCTCGCCGTACCATGCCGATGCTTTGTGCATTCATGGCGATGAAATTTAACGGCTCACCCTATTATTGTGAACCCCCTAAAATCACATTGGGAATAAAATTAACAAAACTCCTAATTGCGGGGCATTTAACGAGACTCAACTGAGACTTTATCACTACTTCAGGTTTGAATGATGGGGAAAAGGAGCAAGAAAACAAAAATAACCCATTGATAATAAATAAAATTAAATTATTCTCAGCATTCGGAGGCAATCAAAAAAAACGCCATCCTTACCAATAAGCAAACTCCTACAGCGACGTAATCAATAACCTATTTATTGCTTAACCCTTTCAAATAAAATAAACCCTTTAAGAGGCGCTGAGCAGAAAGCTTAATATTGATCTCATTTAGCCCCAGACAAAAAGTTTTATTTCCGTTTAACTTTCAAAAAATAAACATCACTGAATACCGGGCATCAGAAAACAGACAACAAAGCAGAGAACGCTCATGGACACTAACTTTCTTGATTATTACAACAAAGAACTGACGTTCATGCGTGAAATGTCACGTAATTTTGCTGCCCAGCATCCCAAAATTGCGAAACGGCTCGGTATGCATGGTATTGAAGTCGCCGACCCCTTTGTTGAACGGCTAATTGAAGCATTCTGCTTTATGTCCGCCCGTACACAGGTCAAACTGGATGCTGAATTTCCGCTGTTTACCCGCCGGTTACTGGACATTATCTATCCCAACTACACCGCGCCCACTCCTTCAATGGGCGTGATTCAGTTGCAGCCGAGCCTGAAAGAGGGCGATCTGACGCGGGGTTATTGTGTTCCGCGTAACAGCGCTTTTCTTACGCCTATCGCCCCTGGCGAAGTGACGCGTTGTGAATTTCGCAGCGGCCAGGACGTGCAACTGTGGCCATTTACCGTGGCCGAAGCGCGTCTGACCAGTTTGCCGCCGGATATGCCCTCTCTGGAACGACATCGCATTCCGGCGCATCGCCTGAAAGAAGCCTTGCGCATAAAATTGAAGCTGCCCGCCGGCATTACCTTCTCACAGCTGGCAGCGCTTGACCGCTTACCTTTCTATATTGACGGCGATGAGCGCATCGTCTCGCATATTTTTGAAATGCTGCATGGCAGCCATGTGGCCACGATCATCCGGGGTGCGCATGACGGTCAGGTGGTTGACACGGTGATCAGTAAAGAGGCGCTAAGCTTTGATAGCCTGTCGCCCGAACAGAGTTTACTGCCGGTTTCGTGGAATATTTTCCATGGCCATAATCTGGTACACGAGTACTTCTCGTGTCGTCAGCGCTTTTACTTTTTCACCGTGACCCAACTCGCCAGCGCCGCAAGGCAGAACAACGCGGACGAAATGGAGATCATCATACTGCTCGACCGGCAGTCTCAGGCGCTGGCCAGTCACGTCACCGCCTCGCGCTTTCTGCTGCATTGCACCCCGGTGATCAATTTGCTGCCGCGGCGCATGGACAAGCTGGAGATCAACCGTAAGCTGAATGAGTTCCACGTCCTGCCGGACCGCAGCAGGCCGCTGGATTTCGAAATTTATGCCATTGATAAAGTGTTTGGACAAAAAGCGGAAAGCAGCCAGGAGGTGAACTTCAATCCTCTGTTCCAGACGCGCCATAGTGACAAAGGCAACTATGGCCGTTACTTCTCTACCGTCAGAAAAAATCACGCCGGCAAACGTAATACGCGTAAATACGATACGCGAACAGCTTATGCCGGTACCGAAGTATTTTTATCGCTGGTTGACCAGCAGAACGCCCCTTACAGCGATGACATCCGCTATCTGTCGATTGAGGCACTGGTGACAAATCGCGATCTTCCCCGCCTGATCAGCGTCGATGGCAGCTTTTCACTCACAACAACAGATTCCGCACCGGTCAGCGGCGCCCGTTTTCTGTTTCAGCCCAGCGCGCCTCGCGCGCCTTTTGCCCAGGGCGAATCGGCCTGGCGATTGATTCGCCAGCTCAGTTACAACTATCTGCCGTTGTCTGATATGCCGCACAGTGAAGGCGGTGAGGCGCTACGCAACATACTGCGCCTGTTTGTTAACAACGCCGACCACGAAGCCAATACCCAGATAGACGCGCTGGTGGGCTGTAAAAGCGAGCCGGTGATTCGCCGTTTACCGGGCAATGGCCTGCTGGTTTACGGCCGCGGTATCCGCTGTTCGTTAACGCTGGATGAAGAAGGATTTTCCGGCATCAGCCCCTATTTGTTCGGCATGATTATGGAGAACTATCTGGCGCGACATGCGGCGATTAATGTTTTCACCGAGACCGAACTGCTGACCATGCAGCGCGGACGCATAGGCTGGTGGCAACCCCGACATGGTCGCAGAGGCGTGTTGTGATGGCTCATCATTCGGAAAACGCCTCCGTGCATGGACTTGATAACTGGTTTGATGAAGCCACCCCCTGGGACAGCGGCTTTATCAGCCTGATGCGCATGCTGGCGGCGCGCTCGCCTGAGCAACCCGAACCCGGCACCGCCGCGCTACCCGCCAGTGAGAATTTTACCCTTGGCCAGACGCCGTACATGGGATTTGCCCCGCGCGAAATTGAACACGTCAGCCAGCAAAAAGGGAAAACGCATATTCAGCTGTACGGTCTGGGCGTGTGGGGTCCACAGGGCGCAATGCCGCTACATCAAACCGAGCTCGCCTACAGCCGAAATGAGCAGCACGATTTTACGCTCACGCATTTTGTCGATCTTTTTCATCATCGTGCGTTAGCGACGTTTTATCGTGCATGGGCACTCTCCCAGGATACAGCATCACTGGATCGTCCGCAGGAAGAACGCTTTTCCTTTTATACCGGTAGCCTGATGGGGATTGACCCGCAGGAACTTGCGGAAAATGTCCTGCCCCGCCATCCACGCCTCTCTGCCGTTTCACATTTGGTTCGTGAAGCGCGTAATCCCGAAGGCTTGCTTGGCGCGCTGCATTACTACTTTGCGCTGCCGGTCAAAATGCGCGAGTACGTCGGACAATGGCTCACCCTGCAAACGGAAGACCAGACGCAACTTGGTGTGGGCAACGAGTCCGCGCTGCTGGGTGACGGTGCCATCCTCGGTAATACCGTGCTGGATCGGCAGCACAAATTTCAGCTGATTTTCGGTCCGTTAACCCTGCAGCAGTATGTGCGTTTCAGCCCATGGGGGCAGGATCTGCCGGTGTTGTGTGAATGGGTTCGTCAGTTCGTTGGTTTTGAGTACGCCTGGGAAGTGAGTCTGGTGCTGGCAGCCAGCGAGGTGCCATGTGCAACCCTGGGGGAAACCCATCTGCTGGGTTATACCAGCTGGCTGGAGCGTGATGATCAGGATACACCGCTGGCCGGCATGAGTTTTGAACCGGAGACACACCACAATGCTTACTGACGTACTGGCTGCCCGACTCTTCCCTCTACACCCGCTAACTAAGGAAAGCCTGTGAGTGATTATGAGACCCCGGCGTGCCCGGTATGGTACCAGCCATTACTGAAGCCGGTGCACGACGATTTACCCTGCGGTACCAGCCTGGAAGATGACGCCGCGTTTCTTCTGCTTGAAAGTCGCTTAGCGCCCAAAATGGGGGCGGAATATGGCAACTTCGTAGAAGCCGTCGATCCGATCAACTGGGCAGAAATTGAACGTGAAGTCAAAACTCTGTTAACCCGCAGCCTGGATTTACGCCTGCTGATAATCCTGATCCGTTGTCGGTTGCGCCGTATCGGCGTGGCGGCGCTGGATGAAGGGTTGTGCGCGCTTATCTGGGCATTGAAACAGTGGCCTGAGCAGATCCATCCGCAGTGCTATGAGGAAGGGATATTTGAACCGATTATGCGCGCTAATGCGCTGGCCGAGCTGGGCTCACATGAGGGCATTCTGACTGATTTGCGCCAGCAGCCATTGCCGAAAGTGGCCGGTTTGCAGCTCTGCGTACGGGATGTGGAACGCGCAAGGCTAATGCCGCATGCCGAACAGACGCTGGATGAGACCGCATTATCACTGGCGATGCTGGGCTGGCAGGAGCAGCAGTCGGACGCCATCATTTCACTGCGTAATGCAGATGTTCATCTCGTGCAATTACAGGGGCTGTTAACCGCGACGCTGCGGGAAGATGCGCCCGCTTTTGACGATTTGCTAAAGCTGCTGGCGCTGTTCCGCAGTGGAGATACCAGCACGGCGCCAGTCACGCCTGCCGTCGCATCCCCTGTGCAGGAGCAGGAAGTCGCTGCTAAACACCTGCCGGAGGTGAGTCCGGAGGACGCGGAGCCTGAGCCGGCACCCGCCACGCTTAGTGCGGCGAACGTTACGGCCCCGCCGGCGAGCATCCCGGTTTCCCCGGTGCGTGGCATTCAGGACCGCACCGATGCATTGCTGCGCCTGCGTGAAATCCAGCAGTGGTTTTTACGCTACGAACCCAGCAGTCCGGTCGGTGACATGCTGGCCATCACCGAACAGATGGTGGGTAAGCGTTTTGCGGAACTGCTGCAAATTTTGCCGCAGGAGTTGATCGCCCGACTGAGCCAGGGACAGGAGAGCTGAGGATGACATTACGCAATAGCATCATACTGCTGGCAGGTACGCTGCTGATCCAGCCGGCGATGGCGGCCTGCCAGTGGGATCCCGATCCGGCATTTGGCGGCGAAAAACCCACCACCCTCACTATCAGCGGCACCACCCTGTATGTGGATGCCAATGCGCCGGTCGACGACATTATTGAAACGCTGAATTCCAGCATGCAGGCGCGCCAAATCAGCTACATCAACTGTGTTCCCGGCGAGAATTACGGTAAAACAGCGCTGCCGCCCTTACAGCCAACCGGCATGGCACGCTCTTTCACCACCAACATTGCAGGGCTGAGCGTAAGGCCAGCCTGGACCAACGCCACCGGTGCTTTCGGTTACTACCCTTCTTTTCAGACGATGCCAGAGAAGCGTTTTAATTATCCGGTCAACTCCTATTTCAGGCTGGAATTCATTAAAACCGCACCGCGGCTGAAGCTGAAAGATCCCAAAGGGGATATTGCGCTGAATGCCGGCGTTATCCTGCGTAACTGGATCACGGTCGATACGCCTTCCACTTATGCCCAGTTACTGCAGATTGGTGATATCCGTATCGTCAGCATTCCCAGCTGTAGTCTGGATGGTCCGCGTACGGTGGATTTTAATGACGTCAGTGCCAGCGATCTGCGGCGCGGCGTGGTCCGCGACCTCAACTTTAGCCTGACATGCGCAACCGACTATGGCTCGTATAGCGCGACCGCGTCTTTGTCTGCGGCGTCGCCTAACAGCGATGGCACCATACCGGCAGCAGACAGCGCCGGAAACAGCGACCGCATGAAAATCCAGGTCACCGACAGTAATGACGGCAGGATGCCGGCTGACGGCACGCTCGGTGAGACGCGCGTTAACGTGGCAGACAGCGTACCGGTGAATTTCCGCTGGAAAGCCACGCTGCTGGAAGGCAACGGCACGCTCCCTGAGGATGGCAAGCTCACGGCCCGCGCCGAGATCCTGCTGGTGGTCAACTGAACTTTTATGCCGCTGATATGAAAACCCATCCGACTATTTTTGTTGCTATCGCCAGTTACCGGGACACGGAACTGGTTCCTACGCTACTTGATATGCTGGCTCAGGCGAATCGGCCCGAAAGGCTGCATATTGCGGTGTGCTGGCAGGATGATGGCGATATCTCGCCTTTTACGGCGCACGGTTTTAGCTGTCAGCAGGCTGACGCCGGTGCTGGTTATGTGCGCTATCGACTGGGCAAAGAGGCCGCAACCATCGACCTCATCGCCGTTGATTATATGCAAAGTCAGGGAGCGTGCTGGGCCAGACATCTGAGTAATACCCTGTTCGCCGGGCAGGACTATCACCTGCAGATTGATTCACACAGCCGTTTCATTGCGCATTGGGATGATGAAATGATCACGATGCTGGAGAGTCTGCGCGCGCAGAGCGCCCGGCCGGTGCTGAGCCATTATCCGCCGCCCTACACGCCTGGCCAGCAGGCCAGCGAGCGCAGCACTACAGTCAGCCGTCTTGTCTTTAGTCAGTTCAATGACAAGGGAATTGTTACGCTGAAATCAGCCGCCATGCAGGGCGACCGCCCGTGCTACAGCGGCTATCTGGCTGCCGGTTTTATCTTTGCCGATGGTCATTTTGTGGAAAACGTTCCTTATGATCCGCAACTGTTCTTTAGCGGTGAAGAGATTTCACTGGCGGCAAGGGCCTATACCCATGGCTATGACCTGTACACCCCCGGCAAAGTATTGCTGTGGCACTACTATGGCAGAAATGAAGCACCCAAATTCTGGGGCGACCATACTACTGAAGCCAAAGAGCGCAGCCTGATTACTGCAGCATGGTGGGAGCGCGACGCCACGTCCTGCCAGCGAATCCGCTGTTTACTGGGCATCAGCCAGCAACCGCTCGATCTCGGCCAATGGGGGCTGGGTCAGCAGCGTACTTTGCAGGAGTATGAGCAGCGCATCGGCATCAACTTTCAGCAACAGCGCCTTCATCCACCGATCGCCGACGCAGCAGGCACGAGCACGCCTGCCACGCTGCCAGCCGAGGCGGCCGCACAGCAACAGCAGCAGACCTGTCTCCATCAACGCCTGATGAAGCTGCCACGGGCCGATGTCAATCGGCAGTGTGAAGAGGTGCTCTGGTGGCAACTCAGCGTACATCGGGCTGACAACTCGCCGCTGATGCAGCAGCAACTCTCCCCCGCAGAGATCGCAACGCTGCCGAAGATCGATGAGGGCGAGGCGTTTGCGCTCACGGTGGTTTTGAACGCAGATTCGGCAATCCATGCACACTGCATCCGCTTGTGTCCCTACATAGACGGTATCGGCTGGGGCGAAATTCGGGAGCAGGCATGGTAAACACCCATCCCGCACTAACCGAACTGATTGTCAGCTGCACGCTGCTCAGGATGCGCGGCATCATTCCTTCGTTGCTGGATCTTCAGCAGCAGTTGCGGCAAACCATCACCTGTTACAGTCGTTATCTGACCACAAAAGATTACCCTGCGGCGGAGGTGGACGCCTTACAGCGCCTGATGTGCCGGGTGATTGATCAGGCGGCAACCGGTTGTCTCGCCGCGCAGGGAGTGAGCTGGAGCAACTATCAGCTGGCACCTGGCTTTTATGGGCACTATGACCATGATGTTTACCGCCACGCCCACAGCCAGCTGTTACTGAATTCCGCCCACGAAGAGATCACGGCCGCCGCGCTGACGCTTTACACCCTGTCACCGCAGCCCTTGCCGGGCAGCGAGCGGCTGCCTGTCCGCTCTCACGTTACCCAGGTTTTAGCGGAGCAGCTGGAAGCGGACGTGACGGATCAAACCGCACCGGTTGTGGCGGCTGTCACTGGTCCGGTCTGGCGCTGGAAAAGGCTGGCACTGCAACTGGTTCTATCCGGTTTACTGCTGGGGCTACTCTGGTTTGGATGCCGCATGCTGCAAAACGGGAGCCTGTAAATGGGCGTTCAGAAACGCAATCTGCTGTTGCTCGCCAGCGCGCTCATTATCATTTCCGCCCTGGCGTGGATCACGCCCGACCCGCTCACCGCTAACCTGCTGCTGGCCGGATTCGTCATCCTGGCCATCGCGCTGATCGTCCAGCAAGTGCGCTGGGAAACGCGCGCATTGCCTCAGCCACCGCAGATAGCGCCACCTGAGTCCGATAACCCGGCACCGGTGATTCTGATCCTCGGGCCCTATGCAAAAAAATGGTTCACTGAAACCAATTATACCGACAGCGCGCGCTTCAGCAGTAATGCCGCCTGGCTATTGATTACCACGCCTGATGAGCTGAACCGTCGTCTCGACTATTTTCAGCACCATGCGCCCGCTACCGACGTCGTGACGTTTTTCCCTTTTCTGCCTGACGGCCACGACAGCGTGGAGCTCATCAATGACCAACTGATGCGCTGGAAGCAGGATTTTGCCTGCATGACGGCGGCAACCCGGCTGCCCTGCTTTGTCGCGATCTACGCGCAGTTAAGCACCGAATTACGTAAGCATTCGCCAACCAATACCCGCTGGTGCGGCGAGCTGGAGGTAAACCGGCGCGAGACGAGTACGCTGGCTGGCGAGTTGGGGCGCGTCAGACACCAGCTGATGAGGCAGGATGATGCCAGCGCCAGTGATTGCCAGCGCGCCGCACTGGGCAGTGAATTACTGGACTGGATGGAGCAGCAGCAGATCGTTACTACGCTGCAGCACATTGTGACGCACTCTCCGCTGCAGCTCAGTGGTGTGCTGCTCTGTGACTATGGCTCTGGCTTTAGCCGCCATGGCGCATGGTCATTCTGGCTGGAGGAGCGCTACGGCATCCTGCCGCCGCTGGGCAGCCGGGTGTCAATGTTACCCTTGCCCGCCGTGCGGCAGCGCCGTCCCGTCAGCGTGCCGCTCCCCGCGCCGCCACCGCGCTATGGCCAGCAGCCCGCCTGGCTGTGGAGTCTCGGTCTTGTCACGCTGCTGCTGGCGGCGCAAATCAGCGTCGCTGGCTGGCGTGGCGAGCAGCAGCAGCGGATCTACGCCCGCACTATCGCCTCGTTGCAGACACCGGATCAACTCTCGGTGGCGTCGCTGCAGCAGAATCTCGTTACGCTACAGCAGCTGCGTACGCAGCAGGCGGCGTGTGGCGCGCAGCGGTCAATGCTGAGCTGGGGACTGAACCCGTGTCACGCCCTTGCCCAACAGGTTGAACGACAGATTAACCGGTTGCAGGCGGTCAACGTGATGACGACAGCCGCTACCGTGCCGTTGTTTGAGCCCGGGAAGGCACGCATTTCCCCGCAGGCGCTTTCTCATCTTGACGCGATAGCGCAACAGATCGCGCGGTTACCGCACACCCGGCTTTTAATTATCGGACACGCTGACAGCACCGGCGATGACGCCCTGAATGCTTCCCTTTCGCTGGAGCGTGCCACTGCCGTGCGTAACTGGCTGGTAAATAAACATATTGACGCTGCACGCATCCGGGTGCGTGGCGCTGGGGCAGCAGAGCCTGTCACCAGCAATACGACAGCTACCGGTCGCCAGGCAAATCGACGCGTTGAAATTCTGCTGTTCCCCACCATCCCGTAACTATGGAGCCCGTTTGTTATGAGTCACAAAAGCATTATGTATCCGATTACGGAAGGCGTATTCATGACGACGCCGCCCGTTCTGGACCGTTCTATTCAGATTCTGATGTTCCGCGATCCGGATGATAAAGAGTACCGTATTGTCATCACGCGCGCGGCGCTGGCGGAAGAGCAAACGCAGGAACAGTGGGTAGAAAAGGAGATGGAAAACCTGCGTTTTCGCCTGCCGGGCTTTCAGACGGAAGGGAAAGTGTTAAAACACCAGATTGGTCCGGCTAAGCTTGATGTCATTCAGGTGGCAAACCGTTATCTGGATGAGGGGGAAGTGGTCCGCCAGGTTCAGTCAGTGATCAAATTACCGCAGCATCATCGCTATAACCCCGTCGGCCGTGACGTGCTGGTTTTTACGCTGCAAACCAATATTGATGAGTTTACCGATTATCAGCGTAAACATTATGTGCAGATTATAAACAGCTATTCGCCGGCCCTGTAATACGGCCAGAAGCGATATCGAAAATGATTTGAAGGAATCGTCATTATACAAGGAGCTGTATTATGTTAGCCGTCGCCGTTGAGTCAAATAATGTCTATTATCGTCTCGGTCTTATCCATCTGATTGAACAAATCAGCCAGGTTAAGCCGCTCGATGATTATCAGATTCTGCCTCAGCACGTCCCGCGGCTGAGCGAAACGGCGAACATCATTTTTACTGAAAACGCGGCGATCATTAATAGCGGCCCGCCCAATAACAGCAGCGGCAAGTCGCCGGGAAAAGCTGAGCACGGCGCTGCCTTCCACCTCTCCTTTAACGCGGCAGATTTGTTTATTGAAGATGCCTGTAATTTTATCAGCCGCATTTTTACCGCTGCCGGTTTGATCCTGGCGGGCATGGATCAACGTGAATTCTACCGCTCGCTAAAAGTACGTAAAAATGCCCAGCTGTCTGATGCGGAGAAACGGCTGGTGATGCTGAGCGGGCACGGGCACGATATTGTTAATATTTCGCGCATCATGCACTGCTCACCCAACAGTTCCTATACTTACCGCCGCAACGCGATGAAAAAACTGGGCATGGATAATCGGCTGCAGTTCTATAAATATGTGCAGGTGCTGGCGCAGTTTAAACAGCACAATAATATTTTCATTTGCCTGTAAGCATCGGATATTTGCAACTAATGACGACCCGCGCCGGCCTGAACCGTTGCAGCGCGCGGTGTTGACCGTCTGTTTGCGGACCAGCATAAAAAAACCCGGCTTGCGCCGGGTTTGCTTTGATTCTCACTTATTGTCGCGATCGATTAACTGTAAGCATGCAGCGTACGCTGGCACAGTGCCGAGCGAACGCAGTCGTCTTTACCAAAACGCACCACGCCAATCATCTCATCCTCTTCGAAGCGCGCCAGCGCATCGGCAAGGCCAGATTTGACGCTGGCGGGCAGGTCGCACTGGGTGATATCACCGTTGACAATCACAGTGACGTTTTCGCCCAGGCGGGTCAGGAACATCTTCATCTGCGCAGCGGTGACGTTTTGCGCCTCATCCAGAATCACCACCGCATTCTCAAAGGTACGTCCGCGCATATAAGCGAAGGGCGCGATC
>Ga0209371_1000505_pt1 | contig 37406 bp, 29 predicted proteins | sample AgamicAtAmrz_FD_187165 | JGI IMG/M metagenome (GOLD analysis project Ga0209371, IMG submission 187165) | Agave microbial communities from Guanajuato, Mexico - At.Am.rz (SPAdes) (version 2) | ecosystem: Host-associated > Plants > Roots > Rhizosphere | place: Guanajato, Mexico | collected 2012-06-07
ACTGGGAGGCGTGGTTTGAAATGGCCGGAGAAAAAAATTTTTGCTGCCATCACGGCCCCTTATGGACTCTTGGCAGCATGGCGACTGAGGCTGCTATACGTGGCGAGGGTGTTGCTCTGGGACGCAGTGTTCTGATTGCAGATGATGTAGCTGCTGGAAGGCTTGTTGTCCCGTTTCCGCAATACAAACTTAAGGCTGAGCGGGGATACGATTTAGTTTATCGCTCGGATAATCAGGATTCATTAAAAATACGAATGCTAAGGCAATGGCTTTCTGAAGAAATGCGCGTGCTGAAAGGATGAACGGGGATCAGAACGTACGCCTCTCACACGCAACCGCGCCTGTAGCTGAGCGCGGGAAGCGCCCTCCTTCACCTGCAGAAGCTCGTAAAAAACCTCTAAAAGCGGCCTGGGACGATGACCTGTTCAAAAGAAGGCGGCCACGTCCGGCTCGGGGCTGAGGGATACATAACGGTGACGGCGTCCGGGCAGACCGCATCAAACATGCGGCCCCTTCAGACATGTCCCTGCCTCGCCTGAATCACATCTCAACGGGATAATATTTTGTCCAGTTATAGTTGACTCGCGCTAACGCCATTTCTCCGGCCACCTCGCCGAAACCGCGTTCCTGGCGTTCGATAAAAAATTGACGCACGGCCGCAGGTAAAAAAGCCGCACGGTAGCGCAGAAGCGTGCTGTGCCAGAACGGGGCGGGTAAGGAACTGTGGTTATGACGTAACAGCAGCTCCTCTCTCCAGGGCGTTTTAAGAAGTTTCTCGCAGAATGACTGACGCAGGGCTATCGCCGGCTCATCCGGGATCCCCGCCAGCAATAACTGACTGGGCAAAGCCACTAAACGTAAGCGTCTGATAACAATCTTTCTCCCGTGAAATTCACGCCAGAATTGTCGCAATTGCTCCATGTTCTCAGGCAACGGCTCGTTGACCTTATAGCGCGGCTGAGTCAGGGGAAGAAAGGTAAAATGGAAACCGTGTGCTGGCTGGATATCGGCAAGCGGGTCAGTACCTGTGACGTTTTTCAGCTCATCAAGCAGACGTGAAACCATAAAAGGGATGGGCGGTTGTATGCCCGTTGCAAGTGCAAGCTTAACCGGATCGTAGTAGTGTTCACTTCTGACCTCTCCGATGCCTGCATTATCCTCCCACATGGCGAGAGTGTTTGCGTTCGTTGAACGATAAATATTTTGCAGAGTCTTTGCTGTCATCGCTGACCTCATGGCGTGGGTAGGAACCCGGGCTATACATTCCCCTTCTGTCGGACAGTCCGGGTGACGTTGTTATGATTTCAGCGTTCATTCAGACACCGGGCTGAAGGTGCGCCGGATAAGGGGGATCGCGGACAAGGCACGCGAACACGTCGCAGACTTGTCCAGCCCACTTCAGCCCTTCCGCGATCCGACCATCATCGAACCTTAAGGAGATCGGCATACCGAGTGGTGTATCGCGGGGAGAGCATGTCACGCTTCATCTGCCATGGTTGATGTCTCCCCTGCCCTGCAACGTAGAGTGTCCCTTTTCCGCCTTTGGCGTTCAGATGATCCAGCACCGCCATCAACTTTTCACTTTCTGCCCTGGGTACATTTTCGTCGAAGAGGTGAAGCTGGGCAACGCCCTGGCTGAAAAAGTCGCCCGGCATAATGCCGCCCTTCTGATATCGCTGACCTTCCTTCCCGATTTTGTCCAGACACGTAACGACGGCATTAATGATGTCATGGTCGCCCGTTGGGTGGCCTGTTCTGCATATCCAGACACTGATATCATCGCCTCCCGATTTTCTTACTGACAGAACAGCGTCTAGTAAATCAGGACTGGCTCCTTCTGTAACGGTTCACGACTACGGAGCCCCCGTCGGATGGCGTCTTGCGCTGGCGCATCCTGAGCGGATCACCGCCATCATTTCCCAGAATGGCAACGCTTACGAAGAGGGACTGGGAGACGCCTGGGCACCGATCCAGAAATACTGGGCCGACCCGACGCCCGAAAACCGGCGTGCGCTGAATGATTTTCCGACGCCAGCGTCAATCAGGTGGCAGTATCTGGAGGGAGTCACCGATCCGAGCCGGGTCTCCCCGGATGGCTATACCCTGGAAGGGATGCAAGTATTGCGCGCAGGTAACGCGGAGATCCAGCTGGATTTACTGCTGAATTACGCCTCGAACGTGAAAATGTACCCGATGTTTCAGCAGTATTTCAGGGAATATCAGCCGCCGCTGCTCGCGGTCTGGGGTAAGCACGATCCGTTTTTCATGGCCGCAGGTGCCGAAGCCTGGAAGCGCGATATCCCGAAAGCCGAAATACACTTCTATGATACCGGCCACTTTGCGCTTGAAACGCATGCGAAAGAGATAGGCGATGACGTCCGGGCATCTCTTGACCGCACGGTCCATCAGACGGGCTGATCCCCGTGATCCGCGAGGGGCCCGCGATGCACATGATGTGCTATGAGCCGAGTGGAATACGCATTGAATTTTATTTACCCGGGCTGAGTCTCTGATGACGCCCTGAGTCAGGCGCATTGCCGGGATGCCCTGACGCCTACAACTGGCGAGCATGTCCCCGGTAAAAACGGTGTTTTTACGACAGGCACCAGCAAGATTTCACTTCATCGTAGCGGGTGCAGGCCTGTCTGTATCGGTCAATGATCCCCGGGGGACCCATGCAGCAGACACGCAGTATCTTTCATGGCGGTGAGTGTGCAGTAAAGGGGCATACCGACTTATCCGTCGAGTGACTTAACGTTAGGCGCTGCGAGTTATCCCGTAATTCTAATATGCCACCTGTGTCACACCGTTATGCCGGATCCAGCAGAAATCTTCTTTCACTTTCCCCTACGTGTTGTGCTCAGAACATGATTGTAGAAATGTTTAAACGCTTATAAGCAAGACGCCAAAGGAGATACCCTGCGCGCATCCGGATACTCACGGCAACGCGCTGAAAAACGGTTTACCGGGATCCAACAAAATCCCTGAAAGGTTTTACGTGAGAAAACCGTTCTCAACATCTCATCGGCTATGCTCCCGGTCGGTTCACACTGAGAGGAGCAATGTGATGATGACACACCGGAGCCTTTACGCCGGTCTTCTGCTGGCATGCTCACTGTTTGCTGCGGCGCAGATCTTGCCTCAGGGCGGCGTTCTGCCAGCTGCCAACACTCGTCCTCATTTTCAGTTCCGGAGTGCGGACACGGCTGAGTTGCCCGATGAAAAAATCCAGCTGCATGTCGCCACCCCTTCTCACTTAGCGGGGTGAGAAAAACCGCCGAAAGCGGAACGGGCCGTCGCCGGTGGCGGTGTCATCGCGGCAAGGACATCGGGGGTGATATAGCGAACAAACTCCACCAGCTCACGGCTTTTGCGGGATTTTGGCCAGCACAGCGTCAGGGTCGTTACCGCCCCGGTATCCTCAAGGGAACAATAACAGACATTCGGCAGCGTGACGGAGCGCTGTGTTTCCGGTACCAGGGTGACGCCAATCCCCAGGGAGACCATACCGATAGCCACAGCCACATCCCGGGTATAGTGAATTTTTTGCGGGACAAAGCGGGCCTGATTGCAGGCGTGTAAGGCAGACCAGCCGAGCCCCACGCCAGGCGGATCCTGCTGTACCATGAAAGTGTCTCCGGCCAGTGACGCCAGCGCAATGCGCTCAACGGCAGCCTGCGTATGGGTATGAGGCACGGCCGCGATCAGTGGCCGGGTGGCAATATTGAGGTAGTTCAGGCCGGCATAACGCGGCACGGGAGAGCGGATCAGCCCCGCGTCCAGCTCATGATCGAGCAGCAGGGTAAGCTGATCGCTGACGTTATGCTCCTCAATGACGATCTCCACATCGGGCTGGGTCCTGCGGTACCCGCTGGTCAGACACGTCAGCGCCGGGTCGAGGATCGCCGAGCCCACATACCCCAGCTTGAGCTGACCGCTGAACCCTTCTCGCAGGCTGCATGCCCGCGACATCAGTTTCTCGTAGTGGCTGACGGAGATCCGGGCGGCCTCAGCCAGACGCCTTCCCTCCGTGCTCAGGACCACATGGCGCCGGTCACGGATAAAAAGCGGCATGCCGAGGTGCGTTTCCAGCACCCGGATCTGGCGGCTTAATGCCGGCTGTGTGATATGGAGTCGTCGTGCGGCGTTGCCGAAATGCAGCTCTCCGGCCAGCACCACGAACGCGTGCAGATACCGATAGTCCACCCTTTCCTCCTGACCGTTCTTTCTATAAGAATCCCACATATAAACAAGGGGAAATGTGATTGGACCAGAATTTCGGTTGCCCCGCACACTGACAGGTGTCACGGGGACGTTCTGCCGGTCCGGCAGAGGCCCCGCATCATCCTGCCGGGAGACGTGTCTTCCGGCCACGCCAGGAGGAATGCTTTATGTCCCATATCCACAAGGTCACCGACCTGCGCAGTGCGCTGGCGCTGCTGAGCCAGTACGAAAATGAACTCATCGAAACCGATGAACCTGTCGACCCGAGCGCAGAGCTCTCGGGGGTCTATCGCTATATCGGCGCGCACGGGACGGTGATGCGCCCCACCCGTGTCGGCCCGGCGATGTTATTCAACACCATTAAAGGCTACACCGATATGCGGGTGCTGATTGGTCTGCTGGCCTCCCGCAAACGCGTGGCCCGACTGCTGCACAGCACGCCGGAGAAGCTGGCCTTTTTACTCCGGGACGCCGTGAGCCATCCTGTCCCGCCGGTCGTCATTCCCCCCGAAAATGCCGTCTGTCAGGAGGTGGTACACCTGGCCACCGATCCGGATTTCAGCATACTCAGTATCCTCCCGGCCCCGACCAATACGCCGGAGGATGCGGGCCCCTATTTTACGCTGGGGATGTGCTATGCCGCCGATCCGCAAACCGGTGAACACGACATCACTATCCACCGCCTCTGCGTGCAGGGCCGGGACGAGATTTCCATGTACTTCGTCCCGGGCCGCCATCTGGATACGTTCCGTCAGAAGGCAGAAGATGCCGGGCTTCCCCTGCCCATCTCCATCAGTATCGGGGTGGATCCGGCCATCGAAATCGGTGCCTGTTTTGAACCGCCCACCACCCCGATCGGCTATGACGAGCTGTCGGTGGCGGGCAGCCTGCGCCAACAGCCCGTGGAGCTGGTGGACTGTCTGACCGTGAAGGCGCGCGCGATTGCCAGTGCCGAGGTGGTGATCGAGGGCGAACTGCTCGCGGACTACCGGGTCAGGGAAGATCAGCATACCAACAGCGGGAAGGCCATGCCGGAATTCCCGGGATATACCGGCAAGGCGCAGCCGCGGGTCCCGGTGATTAAAGTCAAAGCCATCACCCACCGCCGCCATCCGATCCTGCAGACGTGCATCGGCCCCAGCGACGAGCATACCAACATGGCCGGGATCCCCACGGAAGCCAGTATTCTGCAGCTGGTTGAACGTGCGCTGCCCGGCTTTGTCCTGAACGTGCACTGCCCTTCCCCCGGCACCGGCAAATACCTGGCGGTCATCCAGGTGAAAAAAAGTCAGGCCAGCGATGAGGGCCGTCAGCGGCAGGCCGCCCTGCTGGCCTTCTCGGCCTTTTCCGAGCTCAAGCATGTGATGCTGGTGGACGAGGATGTGGACATTTTCGATCTCAGCGATGTGATCTGGGCCATGACCACACGCTACCAGGGCGATGTTAGCACCATCTTTATTCCGGGCGTCCGCTGTCATCCCCTGGATCCGTCTTCTGACCCGGCCTTCAGTTATTCCGTTCGCGACCACGGCATGGCCTGTAAAACCATTTTTGACTGCACGGTGCCCTTCAGCATGAAAGATGCCTTCCGCCGCAGTGCTTTTATGGACGTGGATATCCGGCGTTTTTTGCCAGACGGCGAACGGGGATAAGGGGGCACCATGTGCAGCACAGAGGTTTCACCGCCGCGGCGCATCATCATTGGCATCAGTGGGGCATCCGGGTTTGGCTACGGCGTGGCGGCCCTGCGGATGCTCAGGGCGCTTCAGGTGGAGAGCCACCTGGTCATCTCCCCCGCCGCGCAGCTAAACCGGCGTCATGAGACCGCCCTGACGGAAGAGGCGGTCATGGCGCTCGCGGATGTGACGTATGACATCGGGGATGTGGGGGCCGCCATTGCCAGCGGTTCATTTCCGGCAGCTGGCATGCTGATCGCTCCCTGTTCCATGCACACCCTTGCAGCGGTGGCGACAGGCCTTGGTAGTAACCTGCTGACGCGGGCAGCTGATGTGACCCTGAAAGAACGCCGCAGGCTGGTACTGATGGTCCGCGAGACGCCGCTGCATGCCGGACACCTGCGCAACATGCTCCAGGTAACGGAAAGTGGCGGCATTATTTTTCCTCCGGTCCCGGCCTGGTATGCCCGCCCCACCGGCAGCGAAGAGATCATCGCGCACAGCGTGGCGCGGGCACTCGGTCTGCTGGGCCTGCTCTGTCAGAGCCTGCCCCGGTGGGGGGAAACGCATCATCTGATAACAGGAGAAAATCATTATGATCACAGGTCCCTGGATTAACGGGTCAGCCGTGGTAATCGGTGGAATGGCGGGTGCCATTATCAGCGCCCGTCTGCCCGATCGGCTGCGAGTCTCGATGCCCCTGATTTTTGGGGCCGCCTCACTGTGCATGGGGATCGTGCTGGTCACCAGCGTGAGCCACATGCCGGTGATGGTGCTGTCTGTCCTGCTCGGCACACTGCTGGGTGAACTTTGTTATCTGGAGAAAGGCATCGGCTATCTGGGCGAGAAAGCGCGAGGGCTGGTCGCGCTCGTGGTCCGGGAGGATCCCGGCGACGCGGACTCCCGCGCCGAGTTTCTGCAAAAATACGTGGCGATCATTGTGCTTTTTTGCGCCAGCGGCACCGGTATTTTTGGGGCCATGCATGAAGGCATGACGGGCGACAACAGCGTGCTGATCGCCAAAGCGTTTCTCGATTTGCTCACGGCACTGATTTTCGCGACAACCCTCGGTTATGCCGTGGCGCTGGTTGCGGTTCCGCAGCTCATTATCCAGCTGGTGCTGGCCTGGAGCGCGGTGTTCATTCTCCCGATGACAACCCCGGCCATGCAGGCTGATTTCTCGGCCGTGGGCGGTGTTCTGATGGTGGCGACCGGTCTGCGTATTGCCGGAATTAAAGTGTTTCCCGTGGCGGGCATGCTGCCTTCCCTGGTGCTCGCCATGCCGGTGTCCTGCTTCTGGACCACATATTTCTGAGTGCAGCCGGATCCGCCGGGACGAAAGGCCCGGCGGATCCGGACAGGTGGCGTTCAGTCCGTCATGAAAAATGGAAAAAGTCTGTGCGTCCTGGCACTTATCCTTGCCAGCTTTTGCGCGCAGGCAAGCACCGTCGCGCAATCTTGCCTCCGTCAGCCAGGTCCAGGAGCTCAACAGGTTCCATACCCGGGGTTATGTTCTTGTGGGGCTCGGCGCGCTGTGCTACAGGATGCGGCAGGCAACCGGGCAGCGTGCGTTGCTGATTTTACAGTCAAACAAGCTCCTCTATTAACCGCGGGCCGGAGCGTTTAACCGTCTTTCAGTGACCGGTGCATCGCGCTGGCCTTCCCCCCTTCACTCAATCCATCTCAGGCAACTTCAGGAGGTGGGTGGCGATCCCCCAGCGGGGGGTGATGACCTGCCCTCCGCCCCCCTCCAGCAAGGTATAGCTGGCGTTCGGCTGTGCGTAGCGGTTGAAATACTCAAGGTTTCCGTCCCTGAGCAGCGCAAGCATGCCCTGCATGACCTGCCCGTGCGAGACCACACAAAACGTCTGATGCGTTGCTAGTGCCATTTTCTCGTGCACGAAATGGAGAATACGCTGAGAAGCACAGGCAAGCGACTCGCCGCCGGGAGGGCAAAACGTGGCATCCTGTGAAAATAACGCGAGGAAGTGATCGGGGTGTTCACGCGCCAGGCGCGCCTTCGTCATGCCGTCATACTGACCGAATGACTGTTCTTTCAGTGCCGCCTCGATCGCCAGCGGGCACTGAAAATGGCCCGCCAGCGCCTGCCCCATGTGTCGCGCACGCCCAAGGGGTGACGTAAAGACACCGTCCACGGGATAACCGGCATCCGTTAAGGCCGTCAGTAACGCCGATGTCTCCAGCACGCCACGGCCCGTCAACGGGCTGTCCTTGTGGCCCTGGATAACCCCGTGCCGGTTCCATTCTGTTTCGGCATGCCGCACAAAAATGAGTTTCACTGGAATGACACGGGCTCCGGTGGCAGGATCGTCTTGATATAGGGCTTTGCCGTTAAGGCGTGCCAGGCGTTGCAGATGGATACCCCCCTGCTCTCATCCGCAACGATAACTCAGAATGACGTGTCTTATAAACTCGGTCAGGGTCATCCTTGGCTTTTTCTGTCTGGATCATCCTGCCTGACCGACTGCGCCCCCAGCCCTTTACAAACCCGCAGAAGGCATTGCGCATAGTCCATTTCTTATCAGGCGGGTGAAGACAGGCTGATCACGCCCTCTTCCAGTTTCAGCAAGCCCGCAGAGAGCAAGATTTTTATGCGCCAGTGGCACAGCGCATCAGTCAGCCCGGTTATCGCCATCGCATGACCGATACCACGGCGCAATGCCAGCGGTCCCTGGCTGAACAGGGATAAAATCGCCGGATCGACGCTGTCAATGGCGGATTCGGTGAGGACGCCATTTTTCAGCGTACGGATGCCTTTCCCGTTCTCCCGCCAGTCTTCCCACTCGCTCGCCAGCTGGCGTTGTAACCCCGCCGACACAAGACGTCGCTCCTGATAGCGCTGACGAAGAATATCAGGCGGGATCATGGCAATCGGCATAACGCCGGTCGCCTCACCCGGTTCAGGCTGTCCGTCATACCCTCCGGGCGGCACTTCGTATACGGGGATACTGGTCTCCCGAAGCCATCCGTGGATCCGTCGACGAAGGAGCTGCTCTGTCGGATGATGTCCGGCCCAGATCACAATCTCATCAGCCTCCCTGAGCAGGGTCGACAGCTGAAACCGGATCTCACCCAGCTCACGGTACCAGTCCATACCCGCCATATCAGGATCACCGTCAAAGACGGCCTCCCAGAAAGCGGCACGCAGACGGGGATCGAGTAAATCTATATCCTGAAGCGGCCCCACAGAGGCATCGTCCGCAATCGCAAGCACGTCCCCTCCAGTCAGGGCGTGTACCCGCTCAGCGGCCGTTCCGGCCTGACAGACATGACGAATTCGCTTCATCGCTCTACTCCTCAGTTAACCCCATCCGGGCATGCCCAGCGCAGCGCTCTCCGCCCGGGAAAGAATACCCTGCTATTATTCGGTTTCAACGTTAAATCACAGGTCAACACACTGGCATCCGGTCTGGCTACCAAGTCAGGGATGAGGAAACCCAGCCTGCCATCCCCCCCTGCTCCGTTGCCTGTTCAGAGCGCGTGCTTATCTTTCCTGACGACGTTCAGACGGGTTAAGTCTATGATGTGAATAACTGGACGCATTTCGGGTGACACATTGCGTACCCGCACCTGTCAAAAGCCATCTGAGCGCCACGCACGGAGTCATTCAAAACAAGGAGACGCGCGATGTCAGAGCATCTGTTTCGTACCAACCGACTTCATACCCTGTATGAAGCACTTGTGCATCATGCCTCCTCGCCTCAGGTCGCCTTCATCACTCTCCTGGAAGAAGGCTTAGCGGCGTTTGATATGAAGCTGGGGATCATCAGTCAGATTGTGGATAACCGGTATACCCTGCTTGCCGTTTCACCCAGCCTTGAGGGCTTGTCGCCCGGCATGACGTTCGATCTTCAGGACACCTACTGTCAGCTGGTGGTAAAAAAGGGACACATCATCAGCGTCCTCAATGCGGGCAGGCATCCTGATCTTAAAACCCACCCTGTCTACCGTCAGATGCGGCTTGAGAGTTACATATCCGCACCTTTGTGGGTGCGGGGAGAGATATGGGGAACGATTAATTTCTCCTCCACAGAGATCAGAACAGAAGATTTTACGGACGACGATCGCGACTTTATCGGCCTGATGGCAAAAGGGCTCGGCTCATTACTGGAGGTCCGCATACTGACCGGGGAAAAAGAGAATATCATCTCTGATCTGCGCAGGAATAACGACATTCTCGAAAAGATCTTCGATAACTCGGGGATTGGCATGGCGCTGGTTGCCCCCACAGGCCAGTGGAAGCGAGTGAACAGTTCTCTCGTCCGCATGCTGGGCTATTCAGAGTCCTATTTGCTGTCGATAGATTTTCAGAAGATCACACACCCGGAAGATTTAACCACGGATTTACAGTTGCTTCAGGCACTGTCTGCGGGTGACATTCCGGGCTATCAGCTGGAGAAACGGTATCTGACGGCCAGTGGAAAATACATCTGGATCCTGCTCTCGGTCTCGCTGGTCTGTGAAGATAATGGGGAAGTGAAATACTATATTGCCCAGATCCAGGATATGGATGAACGCAAAGCTATGGAAGAAGCCCTGCGCACGCAAAAAGAGGAACTCCGTAAAGCCAATACGGCCCTGCAGAAAATGGCTTCCGAGGACAGCCTGACCGAAATCGCCAATCGGCGTATGTTTATGGCCTGGTTTGAAAGTGAAGCATCAGCTCACAGAAGACGCCCTCGCCCTTTCGCACTAGCCATTGCCGACATTGATTTCTTCAAATCCTATAATGACCAGTATGGCCATCCCGAAGGAGATGTAGCCCTCAGAACCATTGCCCAGGCACTGACGAGTCGCCTGCGGCAGCAGGATAAAATTGCCCGATTCGGTGGCGAAGAATTTATTTTTCTGTTCCCCGATACTGACGAAGCGCGTTGCTATCAGATCTGCGAGGGCTTGCGTCAGCACATTGAAAAGATCACCTCACTCAGACGGCCCGTAACCATCAGCATCGGAGGCGTCACTGTGGTTCCGAAGGCAGAACGTGCGCTGGACTTTGACATGTTATTCAAAATCGCCGACGCAGAGTTATATGAGGCCAAGCATACCGGACGTAATCAGGTACGGGTGAAAATGACTCAAAATAATGATCATTCCGACAACGGGTGAGATAAGCGGATTTTCGATCCTTCATAATCCAGGACAAAAGGCCCCAGCCTGAAGCACGTCAGAAAAAGCACGTTGAAACCGCCCACACTGGCTTGACGGGTCGTATACCGATGTAACGAGGCCCCCCTCTACCACTTTCACAACGCTCAGGATAACGTTGCAGGGAGGCGTATATCCCTCAGCATATCTGCTTCTGCACGCAGGCCAACCCGACGCCGTCCCTTCAGTCAGAGACCCCCGTTAAAGGATCGCTTCACGCCATTGAATAATCTTGACTGCGGTATGTAAAATTACATACCGCAGTCAAGGAAATTTGTTTTTCAATCACTTAGTGCATACTGCAGTCAATTTTTTAGGCTTTTTGGGCCATCTCTCATATCGCAGTCAATTATGTAAAGGGATCTAGACGAGAGAGATAAACGATCCTTCTGCGATCGTGTTGACTGTGGTATGCAGTGACGGGGCCTTAAAGATGAGATCAAGAACACATTCTTCCGCCGGTTCTGCATACCGCAGTCAATATGTTATTTCACGCATACTGCAGTAAAGATTCACACACCGCAGTCAATCTTCCGGTTTCATTTTTGCCAGCACATCCGCGAGCTTTTTCGGATCGATGCCAGCAGCCTGCAGGGCCTTGATAACATCTTCGTAATTCTGCTCGGTTTCCTGCCCTGCCGGGACCTCTTCTTTTTTCACGGCTTTAGCAGGGCTGCTGATGAGCTTAGGATTACGATAATGGACGCTGAAGTAGGACGAGCGGCCACGCTTGAACTCCGTATAGTCGAGATAGCCGATGTCTTTGAGCTGCTCCATCGCTTTACGTACGGTATGGTTCTGCGTGTAGACGTTGGAGGTGAGATTAAGTCGGTCGCGCATACGCTTCATCGAAATGGGTGCAGGGTTCTGCGGAAGGCTCTCAATGAACGTGTAAAGCGCCTGGGCGGATTCTTTACGCTGTAGGGCATCTATGGCCTTCAGACGCAGCAGAACACGTCTGTCCATGTGGTAGAGCTCAAATAGCTTAGGTTCTGCTTTTATCTCGATGACGTCTTCATTAATATCGTAGAAAGCCGACTGAACCAGGTGTGTGGTCCACCCTTTCGTCTCACTCTGAAATTTGAGGGTAACGGAGGCGAGTTTGAAAAGTGAATTGCTGATACGATCGCGCATCTTCTTGTTAGAGCGTCGCGAATCGAATCCGCACATTTTAACGAACTCAACAAAGGAAAGTTCCAGGGTATCTTTTTTGACACCATACTCTGACATGGAACGGATGATCCCGAGCCAGACCTTGAAGTCGGTATCCATGTCCAGACGGGATCCGGTGATCTTGACGTCCGTATACCCTTCGCTGCGGGCAACAGAAAGCTGGATCAGTTCATCGGTGGCGTCAGTCACGTTTTTCCGGTTGGCTTTACTTTTCCCTGTGGACTTGAGGGTTGGAACAAAGAGGCCGAGACGCATGAGCGCTACGGGCTGAACCGTGCTGGTGCTGTTAACAGCCAGGTTAACAACTTCACCGGACGACTTATCAACTTCCTCAAGATTAAGAGGTAAGTCCTTATTTTCACTCTTCATTTGTTATTCCATGAGTTATCCACAATAGAAGGGGCCATTACATAGCGCAGTCAATGGAAATCCATACCCCAGTAAATGTGTTTGCATATCACAGTATGAGTAATCGCACCCTACAGTCAATATAATACATACTCCAGTAAAGATCGATCCTAACCTGGACCAGTCATGGCGCGGCCTGCAGCGAAGCCGGGATCTTTATAGGATCTCTATAGGATCTCTATAGGGATCTTTTATTGGATCGTCCCTGTGAATAACGAGCATAACCCAGTTCTCCCCTGAAGATCCTCCTGTGCTCAACAGCCAGGCGCTCAGCAATGCAGAATAGAGTCTGCTTGGACGACAGCACACCACAGTCATCTCTTTTCCATACCGTAGTCAATATAAGAAACTGCGAACCTGTAACTTGCTGTTTTCCTTGTTCTCGTGAAGTTAAATCATGACTGCGGTATGTAAAAGCATTTCAGTATTTCAGCATATCTCCACTGAGAATGCATACCTCAGTCAATAAATCCATTACCCTTCTTATTCCCTATCCGTTAGATTTTGCATATCGCAGTCATGACATGATGCAAAAACCGCCTGAATGCATCTTATATCCCCTCGATTGCCCCGTACTGCAGTCACTGAAGCGACCTTCTCCACACTTCACAGTAAAGATGACATCATTTTTTCTTCACTACGGTATGCAAAATGATGACTCAGGTATGACGTACCGCTCTAACAGATACGGTAAAGTGTATAAAACACGATCAACTTTGCAGCTTTAACACAACTTTGCAGTTTTATTGATGGTTTGCATATAAACTGATGCTTTGCATTAATATCCAAGATTTAATAAAATGGCGCAAAGCGATGATTAAAGGATGTTCACTATGGGACTGATGGATACTCTGAACCAGTGCATTTCGGCTGGACATGAAATGACAAAAGCGATTGCTGTTGCACAATTCAACGATGACAGCCCCGAAGCCAGAAAAATTACGCGACGCTGGCGTATCGGCGAAGCAGCCGATCTGGTTGGTGTCTCATCTCAGGCCATCCGGGATGCGGAAAAAGCCGGGCGTCTCCCCCACCCTGATATGGAAACTCGCGGCCGCGTCGAACAGCGTGTTGGATATACAATCGAGCAGATCAACCACATGCGGGATGTGTTTGGCACCCGACTGCGACGCTCTGAAGATACGTTTCCCCCGGTGATCGGAGTTGCCGCCCATAAAGGCGGAGTCTACAAGACGTCAGTTTCCGTTCACCTTGCTCAGGATCTGGCGCTGAAAGGGTTACGGGTTTTGCTGGTGGAGGGGAACGATCCGCAGGGAACGGCTTCAATGTATCACGGTTGGGTACCCGATCTTCATATTCACGCCGAAGATACCCTTCTGCCTTTCTATCTGGGTGAACGGGATGATGCCAGCTATGCCGTAAAACCGACCTGCTGGCCGGGCCTGGACATTATTCCTTCCTGCCTGGCACTCCATCGTATCGAGACCGAGCTGATGGGTCGCTATGATGAAGGAAAACTGCCCACCGATCCTCACCTGATGCTGCGCCTGGCCATTGAAACGGTAGCCCATGACTACGATGTGATCGTGATTGACAGTGCCCCTAACCTCGGGATCGGCACCATCAACGTGGTTTGTGCGGCCGATGTTCTCATCGTCCCGACGCCGGCGGAGCTGTTCGACTACACCTCTGCCCTGCAATTCTTCGACATGCTTCGGGATTTGCTGAAAAACGTGGATCTGAAAGGGTTCGAACCGGATGTCCGTATTCTTCTGACCAAATACAGCAACAATAATGGCTCCCAGTCTCCGTGGATGGAAGAGCAGATCCGCGATGCCTGGGGCGGTATGGTGCTGAAGAACGTTGTCCGGGAAACCGATGAAGTAGGTAAAGGCCAGATCCGTATGCGTACGGTCTTTGAACAGGCCATCGATCAGCGTTCTTCAACCGGGGCCTGGCGAAACGCGCTGGCCATCTGGGAACCTGTCTGCAATGAAATTTTTGACCGTCTGATTAAGCCTCGCTGGGAGATGAGATAATGAAGCGTGCACCGGTGATCCGTAAAACAACCGTCCCTGCAACCACTGTTGAAACGGAACAGGCGCCTGCAGCGCCTATGGTTGATTCTCTGATTGCACGTGTGGGGGCAATGGCGCGTGGAAACTCCATTGTGATCCCCGTTTGCGGCCGTGACGTCAAATTTACGCTGGAAACGGTCCCGGGCAATGTCGTGGAAAGCACCACCCGTGTCTGGTCAGGTAACGAGCGCGATCAGGATTTGCTCACTGAAGAATCTCTGGATGACCTGATCCCCTCCTTTCTGCTGACCGGCCAGCAAAACCCGGCCTTTGGTCGCCGTGTTGAGGAAGGTATTGAGGTCGCAGACGGCAGTCGTCGTCGCAAAACGGCGATCCTGACCGCCAGCGATTACCGCGTTCTGGTCGGCGATCTGGACGATGAGCAGATGGACGCGCTGTGCAAGCTTGGAAATGATTATCGCCCGACCAGCGCGTATGAACGCGGTAAACGCTATGCCACCCGTCTTAGCAGCGAGTTTGGCGGCAATATTACCTACCTGGCGGCGGCAGAAAATATCTCACGGAAAATCATTACGCGCTGCATTAACACCGCGAAGCTCCCGAAGGAGCTGATCGCCCTTTTCTCTCATCCGGGTGAATTGTCTGCCCGCGCGGGGGATGCCCTGCAAAAAAGTTTCAGTGAGAAAGAGGATCTGCTCCTGGAGCAGGTTCGTCAGCTGGCCGAACGGAAAACGGCTGGGGTGATTTTTGAAGCCGATGAAGTGATTCAGGCCTTGAATAACAGTCTCTTGGCCGAGTCAGTGCGGCGCACTACCCCATCAATCCGTCAGGAAATTGTCAAAGGCGCCACGGCTATCTACAAAGGGGATAAAGTTGTGTTCCAGCTTGACCGTTCACTTCTGCCTGCGCATGTCATTGAGCAGATTGAGAATCTCCTCCACACACTGAAGTGAGTCATAGTCACTTTTAAAAATGGGTCCTCAGGGGCCCTTTTTTTATGGCCTGAGAAGACGGTATGCTCTACGACTTCCTGTTTTCTATGTAGCCTGGGACCGCGGTCCCACCTGTTCCCGCCCCCTCCCCTTTGGACCCTGTCAGATACTGGCTTTTCTGTAGTCAACATCGCCTGCGCTGTTCGGGGAATGATGCCAGAATTAAAATCTTATGTGCTCTGTCCGTTGACATTACATAAAGACGGGACCGGTTATGTCTACCCCTACACGATACTGGGACCGTGGTCCCAGCTGAAACCTATTGTGTTATCAGTGTATTTAAACCACAGCGATGCACTGAAAAAAGGTGTCCGGCGTAATGCTCTTGTCTTGAGGATCTCCGATCTTTCCTTCTCGCTGGCTGAGAACCGACAATTTACTGGTGTCCGGCGAGACGGAACGGGCTAAAACTTCCCCCTGTCTTTCTCTTAAGAGTATTTACTGCGATTCGGGAGTCCCAGCATGGTCACTGGGACCATGGTCCCAGTGACAGGCTCGACCGGTCTTATTATTCAAACATCGAGGACAGCTAAGCGGTGTCAAAGGTAGTTTCGACCCTTCCCGATGGGATACAGAACATCAGATATTCAGATGGTGGAGCCCACTCTGTCTGACTCACAGCAGCGAACTGCTTGATGAAAGCGCGTTATCTGCCCAGTGATAGGGATACTCCGACATGATGCGTCCCAAAAAAGTCGCAGATCTTGTCATTCAACTGGGACCACGGTCCCAGAGAGTATGCAGCGTAAATGAGATACCGTCATGCTTATCATTTTCTGAAAGTTACGACTCTCCGACGGTTATCTGATTGTATTGCTGCAACGTAAGATCAGCACTGGATACCCACGCCTGTCACGGTGTTCAGACGGTAATGTGTCATTTGTCAGAAGATTAACACCGGGTATGTTGTCAGCCCTCTGGGACCATGGTCCCAGCGGCCACTACCGACACGTGTGGATCCCGATGGGATGGGTATTGGACTGGCCGCAACCTGATTGAGATATTTTAAAAGTTCAGAGTGTTGCTCTGCGAGACCTTCCACGCATCATCGTTTTTTCTGAGGGCTGTACGACGGCATACAATATATAACCCCGGATTGTCCTGAAGGCGATTTAATCATCGCAACGTGTGCCAACAAAACACGGCAGAATCTTCTTATCCGCCGGGACCGCGGTCCCAGAGTGTATGTAGCGTAAATGAGATACCGTCATGCTTATCATTTTCTGAAAGTTACGACTCTCCGACGGTTATCTGCTTGTGTGGGCGCAGCGTAAGATCAGCACTGGATATCCAAGACTGCCACGGTGTTCAGACGGTAACGTGTCATTTGTCAGAAGATTAACACCGGGTATGTTGTCAGCCCTCTGGGACCATGGTCCCAGCGGCCACTACCGACACGTGTGGATCCCGATGGGATGGGTATTGGACTGGCCGCAACCTGCTTGAGATTTTTAAAAGTTCAGACTGTTGCTCTGCGAGACATTCCACGCATCATCGTTTTTTCTGAGGGCTGTACGACGGCATACAATTATAACCCCGGATTGTCCTGAAGGCGACTTCATCATCTCAATGATGCGCCATCAAAACACGGCAGAATCTTCTTATCCGCCGGGACCGCGGTCCCACATTGTGTTTTGGTATGCACTATGATCCCGGGCTGGCAAGATTTTGCTGTATCACCGTTCTCCATCTACCTTTGACGTACCCGCGTACTGTGCTGAATCTGATATCAGAAGCTACGATTGTTGATCTCACAGCAACGCATCCCGTTATTGCCTAAGTTGATAGAGCATTTTACTGAGGCTGGGACCATGGTCCCGGATGGGAAGCGTATCCTGAGAATCGTCACCTTTATGTGACTGCCCGGACGATACGGTATGGTATTTGTCAGAATAGCGTCTCATATCTGACTGAGAGAAAATATTTACAGTGCCACGCAGTAGCAGAGGATGTTGCAAAATCCTGAGCCTGTTAAGACTGTCTTATGTCCACCTGAACAGATAGCATCATAATCGAGAAAGTAAACTGACATTCTATGCAGGGAAAAAACAGTATCCGGAGAGGCTCGTAACCTATAAGGACCTCAAGGCGACCCCGAAATGGGCTGGGACCGCGGTCCCACCGGAGAGCCATAAGTTTCATACCTCAAAGGTTATCTGCTGTTTACCCACCCTCGGCCTCTGTTGTGAATTTCCATCACTTGCAGCAAACCAGGAGGGATATTTAGCAGAAACTCACCCCGGAAAGGAGTAATGCCATCAGAGGTTTTTCTTGTGCTCGTGTTAAAGTCCGGCACCGGTGAGCATGGCAGAAACACACAGAAAGATTAAAACGTACTGACTTTCCCGTATGCAGGAAGGTGAGGGGGAACCGGGGGCCAGAGCTGCGAAGAGCATATCTTTTCTATTTTGGATCCGTTCATGCGGTTCAGCGTACGTGTGGAAGTCGTTGTTGAGAGATAATACCCCGCTGGGACCACGGTCCCACCTTTGCGTTGTCTTCTGGAACAGCTGAACCGCACGTACGCGCCGAAAAAAACGAATAAAGGGACGTGCTGTCTGAAAAAGTGTTCCGGACCGGGATTCACCAGACACCTGGGGTCGTCGCCTGATACGTGGTTCAGGATTTCACGGCCTGTGTGTCTACGGCCGCGTCAAAAGCCGTCCAGTCTTGTCCTCTTGCCGCTTGTACTTGTTATGGCTATCCCCAGTATCTTATTGAATTTTATAATAATGGAGTATTTTTTCATCAGGGGGGTGAGATGTTTATGTGAAAGACTCCTCCGAATGACGGGCACGACACTACTTCTCTGAAGGAGACACTCAGTGAGAGTGCGGCGGGGCGGGATACCCGGAATGAAACCACATCATCATGACTGGTTACAACTTCCGGGCTCGTGTACCGGGAATGTTTAGACAGGGTTTACCTCCGTTTTGTTATCTCTGGGACGTTTTTTGTTTCGTTAGAAATAAAAATTAGGCTAAGGATTTCTGTCCCTGTTGGTCATTATGGTGAAGTTTGAGATGTCGATGTGAAGGGGATAACTGTGTTTGTATCGAAGGCCATGGCCGCGTTTGTGACGGTCGCGCAGGAAAAGAGTCTCAAGAGAACCGCGGAGAAACTGTGTCTCACCGTGCCGCCTGTCTCCAGAATGCTGAAAAATACCGAAAACTGGTTCGGTGAAAAGCTGGTCATTATTGAACGTAACAGCGTGACGCTAACCCCGTTTGGCATCAACATCTACCGTCAGATACTGCCGCACTATCTGTCCCTGCAGAATCTCTCGAAGCGGAAAAGTCGTGCACCGGTCACCATCTCCTCGCCGGTGGTACATGCCGCATTTTTTGATGAAATCCTGCAGATCGTGGTGCCGGACATCCACGAATGTCCCGTCATCAAATACGCCGAGCACATTCATGAAGACGACGATCTCTTCATTCATCTGAATCCCGTGGCCTGTCCGGCCTGTTTTGAAGAGTCGGTTCGTTGTCTGGAGCTGTACCTGACCTGCCACAACGCCGCCGAGACGCGCTGGCCGGAACTCAATCTGCTGGTCGGGAGTGAATTGCTCTTTTCTGAGGCGTTCCATGATGCGCTTGAGAATTTACGGGCACAGGGATTTAAGGGAGAGGTGAGGTTACTGGATAATGCGAAGATACGCGCGCTGCTGCAGCAGAGTGGGGCGGGGTTAACCTTCCGCTGCAAACCTGATAAATGTGAAACGGTACGTCGCGGGGATCCGGTTTGTTACCGGCAGCCCTTTTACGTCTACCGGAATAAATATTCACGTATCCGACTCCCGGCACAGGACAGGTGTCTGCCCGTCCGGGAGGAACACCCTGCCGGGGTGGCTGGGGAAAGTAGCTAAAAAATAAGACGAAATGCGCAGCCTGTCTTCAGGCCTGGTACACCCCTGTAACCCTGCCATCTGACAGGCTGCGCAGTTTTGCGAAAACGATAATTAATATCGTAATGTTATCATAGCCGTCAAATGAGCTTCTGTGTTTTCTGATGGTTAAACATCAGAGTTACAAGCTAATCAGCCGCCTGTCAGGCGATGACAACGAAATGCTGATCGCCCATATCGCTCGGAACCTGTGTCAGGCAACCTGAAGACGCTAAGCGTCCAGGTCGGGAGGCACCCGTAACGTCTGTTTCAGGTTTTTGATCTGAAACGTGAGGCGATAATTTGCTGTGATCACAACAGAAAAAGCCGGGTTGAGAAAGCCTTTTACAAAAGATGAACAAAATTGCAAAGGCGGAATTGGCTTCGCATCATAAAGCACTCGAGGATAACGAAAATAGCGAGGCTAACGACAGGATGGCGAATCGTTCACCGGAAAGCCGGGAACGCATGGCGGCGCGTACCGCTGAAATCCCGAGAGAAATCACTCCAGCCAAACAGCGCGAAGCGCTGAACGTATCGCAGACGCAGCTAGCCGCTGCGCTGGATGTTAGCCAGCCTTCTCATGTGAAGATAGAAAAGGGGTGAATCCGGCCTAAAACGGTTAACGCTGAAACGGATGTTAAGCCCGCTTTCGGCTGGCTTTCGATTGGTTTTAGTTAATGATTAAACCTGTCTATCCCGGCTGCGGACACGCATAATGGCCCTCTGTGAACCTGGGGAAGTGTTAACTGAACTCCATTGATTTACTTGTTCTCGTCCGTAATTCGTCTTTCAAAATAATGCCGCTCGTATTTGGCGCGGATAGCTTTTTGAACTGCTCACCGGATTCCTGCCCACAACACCGATGTAACTGCAGGCGTTTCCGTGGTCACTCCGCGGCCGGTTTTAATGGTCTCAGTCAGGGCTGGTTCGGCATCGTCACTGAACCACTTGAACTTCAGGTCATCATGAGAGGTATGGGGCCGCATGCCACCATAGCGACTCCTTTATGCGGAGCCAACATTCAGGTGTGTGGCTAAAGAGACAGTCACGGTGTGGTGTGATCTGCGAGCCGTCGGTCGCGTCACATTGATCGAAGAAACGCAGGGCATCGAGCGTCAATGTCCGTTCGGGTGAGGGGAGGGCCGAAGCGAGGCCACTTCGCTTTATGACATCGTCACCCGATTTTATTCATCGACGTTATTCACCGTTTCGCCGAAAATGAAGTCGTCACCTTTGACGGCAGAGCGAGGATATCCCTCTGCCGGTTTTTATCCCTGAGCCGAGGACCGCAGTGCTGTTGTGCAGGGTTGGCAAACATACATGAGTAAATCAGCTAGGGTAAGGTGCTGACGTGTACTGTACGGTCATGCGGAAGGTCAAGCCTGTCATCGCTGGCAAATCCCCTGATCTTCCCTTCATTACTCCCTCACAATTTTGGTTACCTGCAGGTTTATAACATGAATGAGTGTAGTTAATTGATTGCGCAGGCCAGGATTCATATTTCACTGCAGGGAGGCCGGGGGATTTTTAAAGGTCAATCGTTCCGTGTTCATGATCCAGAAGGTCAGTCGCCCCGTTCTGCAGCCGTAGCCGTGAAATAGCCATCTGAAATCTCACCTGCTCGTAATCCCGGTCTTGATGATAATATTCTACAGGGCGAGGGGGGACGGGGCGCTATTTTTCCTCAGATCAGTTAATCGTAATACCAGTCAGTGGATATGCGTGGGTGTGCTTTAAATCCTGTCTTACAGCGAAAAGTTCGCGTTCAAAAGGCTGACAAGCCCTGTCATCTGCCCGTCATTTGTCCCGTTTGTTGTCAGTTGACAGGCGAGTCATCGTTCCCTTTTTTGCTCAATAGACGATGTAGTCGGGAATAATAATCTGTTCTACAGACTTAACAGCGTCGAATCATCTCATTACATTTAAACTTTAGATTTTGAATATCTCATTTATCAGGACAGGGATTGCAGCCATGAGACATAATCGCTGCCATGCAGTTACCAAAAAATGGAAGCGCTGCGGGCGAGAGGGAGACTGGAGACTTTTCTGCGATGAGCATAAGCTCCAGTGGCTGAAAGCGGTGCTGATTGGCATTATCGCGCCTGTTGCAACAGGCATGATCGCAACCTGGGCGTACTCTGCGCTAACCGCGACTGAACCTGCGTTGTCTGTGAAAGTGCCTGGACATAACGCGATAGACCAGGCACTTTCACAGGCGAAAATGGAAGGTACCGGATATAACACTCCCAGCGCCAGTGAAGTGGTGGCCAAGTTCTATGTGCTACCCATAGTTACTCCTAAGCTGGATACGCATTCTTCCTGGTTTGCGCTGGTTTCAGTCAGCCCGTTTAAGCCTGTTAACGCTGACTTCACGTTTGATGCTGGTGACTGTCGTTTTTTGGGGTATGTGACCGATTTTAATCCCCTGACATGGGATGCTGTTTTTTCAGTAAAAACCGTTTCCTGCACGGATAACGTGAATCAGTCTTATCAACTGGTTTTTGACGACTATCTCCACGCGCCTCAGGGGCTACTCGCTGACATTAAGTCACCCACAGAGCGGCACCTTACCCTCTCGCGTGAGAAGGATGGCATCTTCTCGCTTCCCCTCTACACCAATGTTCTGGTCAAATTCAATAAACCGATTAGCGCACTGGAAGCCACAGGGAAAGTCGTCACGCGATTTTAAACGTGGCAGCCAGTCTGGCGTTGGTATCGAGTATTCCCGTGCGTGGGCTCCAGCCCGTCTTCCACAGGGCTGCATTCGGCGAAAGACAGGTAAGGTCATTCTCATCCTCAGTAAGGACATCGTATCGGGATATTGGCTGTGAGGAATGAGTACGGAGTACTTGAGTGCAGACGTCGCTTTGTCATCAGCTTCAGCACTTTTCATCTCCCCCGCAATGATTGTTGTATGACCTTCACCGGCGCTCCGGCATGCCAGTAAACTCTGCGCACCGCCAGGATCGACATGTCGGGCCTGGCGAGAGAGGTCTGATGCCAACAGCCAGGGAGGAATACGGGCTGAATCTCTTCACGTCCGCTCACAGCGTCTTCCTGACGCCAGTATTCACCAGAACGATTCTACCTGGACTCTGTCGGTAAACTGCGGAACATATAAGGAAATCAGCCTTACTGAGTGTCATCCCGGCCTTCATTGATGAGGCGCAGAACTTCCGTTACCAGTGCAGCGGCGAAGCGCTGCTCCTGCAGTCTCTCATTTTCCAGACTAGCATCGTTACCATGCATGAACTGCCCGTAACGCACGGGGCCCGTCAACACATAGCCTTCAACACTGTTATTACCTTCAGCGAAGCATTTCTGCAGAGCCTGAAGTCCCGTCTCGATCGCTTTCTGATGTTTTCCACTCTTTATGCGATCAAGGAATTTCTCAGCAATGTATTCAGGTTCTCCGGCGTAACGCATCACGTGGATCAAATCGGCCGCATCCTTGGGTTCATTACGGTTCTGAAACGAAATCGCTTTCAGCAGGATGAATGCCACTTCATCTGCAAACCGTATGGTTTGAAAAAACAATCCCCGCGTCTCCATTGCCCATATCGCCAAAGAGCATCGCAGAGATCTCTTTCTCGGCGTACCAGTCATATGACATTTCAGCAAAGGGGATCACCAGGGCAGAAACCGCTTCGCCGTCTATCGGGACTTCTCTGCCGGGTTTGCCGTCAGCATTGTTTCCCTGTAAAAACTCTACCAGTACGGGAGGGCTATCGGGAATGGGGAACTCCCAGCGCCATGCGTTTGTCTCGGAGTGTTTTCTGAAGCCTCTTTCAACCAGCTGATCGTGCAGAGACGCATAATTCTCTCCTTCAGCTATCACTTGCAGGTTGAGCACGATATCCACATCAGATGTACCATAATGTTCAGGCACCTGAGGTTCCTGCGCAGGGGTTAAATAGCGCGGGACGAGACCGCCTATCAGGCGAAGCGTGCCTTTCATGGTACCGAAGGTGGTCAATAACGTGACTAATACCCGTTCACACATTTCCGTATTAATGGCTGAGTATCCGGTTCTGTCTTTCGGTTTGGCATGGACTACCATGTTTAAATCTCCAGAATGTTCAGGCGAAACAGTTCAGCAAGTTCAGCATTTCGCCCTTTGCCGTCCAGCAGAGACAGATACTGAATGAAGTTACTGGCGACGGGGATGTTGTTTTCATAGCGGATAAATTGCAGGGCTGCGGGAGAGCATTCATGTACAACAACGTTGTAGCCCTTTTCTGCACGTTTGATCCCCGTCAGTTGCGTAAACTGCTCCGCACTTCCGAGGGGGACGATGATCTCTGCCACGTTGACGCCCGTAAGCAATGGCGTGGCCTGATTTGCTGGCAGGGCACCCGTCAGTGCCCAGCAGATGTCACCGCCTGTGTGACTAACCTTGCTTTCAATTTTTCTGACACAGCCTACTGCATCCGGTGCAAATAAATACCCGTAGAAGGCATAACTTTCCCGTTGTCTGGTGGCTTCCGACCAGGCATCAAGTAACGCGCCAGGATTAACCAGTCTGCGGCGCTGTGAACGACCGCCCTCACGGGTTTTTTCCAGCCATTCTCTCATTTCCAGTTCTCTTAAAACGCCCGAAACCGTGAAGGCTGACGTTCCAGAATGCTCACTGAGTTCTTCACCTGAAAGCCATTTTCCCTTTGACTGGAGTAATGCATGAACGACCATTTCCCTCGCTTCAGTGAACAGAACACCACTCCCGCGTTTCGCTGTTCTTTTGCGTGGTTTTTGTATATCGATAATTGACTGTTTATGCCTGATAAAGAGAGTACCACCCAGCTCATAATAGCCAACATCATGCGCTTTGAGCATTTCTCTAGCCCCCTCACTGATCAGCTCAGCGACAAAAATCGGAACAATATCCGGCGTATTGATGTTTTTCTGACAGAACGCCTCAATTTTCCAGATGGCCTGTCTGATATCCCGTGGGTAAGCCTGTTTTTTTATCTCTACAGGCATCATCCAGACCCCCTGAATACCCCTGACCTCCAGCACACAATCAATTTCGTCGTCGCCCGGCAGGCCATCCTGTATTTTTATTCTGGCTTCAAAGAGGCTTTCAAGGGTCGATGTCACATCCTGCAGAAGCTGATTTTCTGACTGAATCACTACGGACGCTCCTGATGTAATTGGCTTTTCTTAGCGTCGAATTATAGTTTATCTGTACAGATAAGAAAAAGCAAAAGGCTAATCATTAGCTTAATTAGATAATTTATCTGTTCAGATAAGGATTGTCTTAGGGATAAAGAAAACGCAGAAATCGGGGGCATTCAATACGCGTTTAGAGTGGGCAGGAGAATTTGGCCTCAAACACGCAGGCTTGAGAGGTGGCAGCAGATGCTATGGTGATCATCGCAGGTCTCCTCCCTGGAGCAGATGGGATATTGAAGAGGGTGACGCGTCATCGGTGGTTGGATGTTTCGGGGATCAGCGTAAACAGTCGAAGGCAGCTGTCTGCCTCATGATGCCCATCCCGTAACGCCGCCGTACTTTTCTGGACCATTTCTTCGACGGGGGTCCGGACCTCATCAGGCTGTTGACTGAATATTACTTCAGTAGGCCATACTATCCGTCATCTTCCCGAGGTGCGATCTTCATCCCGAGCGTGTTCTGACCATCAAACCGTGCAACTCATCGCCTTTAGCTTCCGCTTCTCCCTCGCGAAGACGGAGAATGTTGGCCACGATAAACGCCGCGACAGCCCTTCTTCCGTCTGAAGGGACTGCAAACGTTTTTGGGCCGGTATCTCTGTCATCGTACCCCACGCCGGATCTGGACGCCCTGACCCCGGGCGTCCGGATACCGTCAGGCCCGGTATCAGATAGGGTGAGTGATAATCTCCCGCTGTAAATCCGAGGCGATATTGACGGTGTTCTGACTAAGGGAGATGATGACGTTACGCATCTGCTCGTCTTCGGGATGCAGGTCAATCACGTACACGCTGACGACCGTCCGGGCTTTGGAGCGGATTTTCAGATAGCTCAGCGAGCCGATGGGCGGGTTGGCCGGCCCGGTCAGCTGATGGAGCTCCGCATCCGGATCGCTGCAGGCGCAGTGGATCTGGATTTTCTTCTCCGTCAGCGTGCGGAACGGCACGCTCACCGTGCGTCCCATCCGGCTGACGAAACAGTCTCTGAAGTAGTACATCGGATCGCTCGGATCATAGTTGCGCAGGGGGGTGTACCCGCCGGTCGTCAGGAGCCGCTCGCCATCGACGTGCAGGGTATTGTCCAGCTGGCGGCGGTGCGGGTTGGTTACCCGGGTAATATCAATCACCATGTGCTCATACACCACCACTTTCCGCCGGTAGACGATGTCCCGGTAGGCGTGGGTGTTCCACTCGACGCGGGTGAGGCTCGGCACGTCGGCCGGGGGCTCTCGCCAGTCGACTTCGACCGTGACCTCCGCGTAATCGTCAGTCTCCGTAAAGCTCAGGGTCCGGGGATTGACGGGGGGCTGATTAAACTCCTCCACGCATAGCACGTTGTGGGCGAGCGTGTTTTTGTAATAGCTGTAGTGCATCGGCGCACCGTAGCCGGTGGTGCCCATGTCCGGGAGGAGTGGCACATGGTTGTCGTAGATAATGAGACCCGGTTTGTCGTAGTGGTCATGCTCGCCCCCGTACGGCGTGTGCTTGAGCACCACGGCGCGGCCGTGCTCCGGGCGGCGGATGATGGTGATACCGTTGTCCGGATCGTGGTAGTTGCCGGTCTCCCGGACCGGCTCCGTGAGGCGCAGGCGTGGATCGCCGTAGAGAAACGCCGCCAGGCCGGTGCGCGGTTCCCGGTCGTAGATGATGGAGAGCATTCTGGTGCAAGTCTCATCGCCGGTACAGGCGTAAGCAAACTCATACATGTCCGGGTATCTGACCGTGTCCTTGAGCGGGATACAGTCGTTAAAGGTGGGTTCCGTGTCATCGGGCATGAGCAGCTTTAAGGGAAGGGTGAGCATCTTGCGGTATTGCGGCATGCTCATCAGACTGTACTCCTGGTGGGCGTAGCGGATCATGCGCTCAAACTCGAAGAAGCCCTGCAGGGCATAGTGGTGGTAGTGCAGGGAGCCTTCGAACCACAGGCCGCCCTTCAGCACCCCGCAGCGGAGCTGGTCCCGCAGTCCCCACTCCTTGTTCACCCCGATGTCCAGATAGTGGGTGTCGTCCAGCACCGCCCCGACCATGGCCAGAGCGCTGTTAATTCGCACCTCATGATTATGCAACTGCTCCCAGCGCTTGCTGAGGAGAAAATCGGCGCCAGCGCGAAGCAGGTCCCGCTCGATGACCCGCCGCTCGTTCTCCGTCAGGGCGTCGAATATCAGATCGTACCCCTTCACAAATTCGCCCAGACACAACGCGTCGCAGAGGGTCTGGGCATTCATTTTGCCCGGACCGTTGTAGGGAATGCCGCCATGTTCGGCATAGCCGGGGTAGTATCGGGCATACTGCATCAGGATATCCCGCACCCTGTCAAAGTAGATTTTATCTTCGGTCAGCATCCAGGCGATGCCGAGCTGATAGCTGGCCCGGGCGTTGAGATCGTTGAGCTTGCGCCACCATCCTCCCCGGAACGGCTCGCCGGTAAACTCCTCGCCGTCAATCGGGCAGCGGTAGTGCTCGGAGGCGTGCCGGTCCCAGATGAGCGGCACGCCGTGGGTGGGACAGTAGTAGAAGAGCTCCCAGCTGGCACAGCCGGTCTCCGGCACCAGGACCGGATTATTCAGCACCACCGCATTGTCCTCCTGGATTTTGCTGAGGATACGGGGATCGTCGTGATACGCCTGTCTCAGGCGCTGGATATCGGCTTCACTGAACTGTTTCATGGTGGTTTCTCCGTGTGGGGTTACAGACCCGGGTTAAAGGCGTTGTCGCGCGCGGGGGCAGGACGGGGATGACTGAGCAGCGTCCAGAGCAGGATGGCCCCGATGAGATCGAGGAAGCCCAGGACGTCGAAGACGAGGTTGTAGCCGATGCTGGCCACGGCCGCGCCGATGAGCAGCGTGCCGGTGAAGCCGCCCACGCCGCCGATGAGTCCGGCAAAGCCGGTGACGGTTCCGACCTCACTCTCGTCGAAGTAGTCGCCGGACATGCTGATGACGGTGATGGAGGCGCACTGGTGGGCGAACCCGGCGACGCAGAAGAGGGTGATGGCCATCCCGGCGCTGGTGACGTGGTTGATGAGCGGGACGAGAGTCATCAGGAGGGCCGCAAAGGTGAAGGTGATCCGCTTGGCGTTAACCAGCTTCACCCCCCAGCGGTTGAGCATTTCTGCACAGAACCCGGCAAAGAGGCAGCCCACGTCAGCGGTGAGGAACGGCAGCCAGGCGAAGAGGGCGATCTGCTTCAGGTCAAGATGGCGGACGGTGACCAGATAGAGCGGCATCCAGAACCCCAGCGCCGCCCAGGTGGGGTCGGCAAACATCCGGGGCAGGGAGATGGCCCAGAGGTCGCGGCGGGGCAGCAGAGTTTTCAGCGAAACGCGGCGACGGGCCACCGGCGTGGTGTCCCGGCCAGTCAGAGCCAGCTCATCAGGTCTCAGCAGGGGATGCTTCTCCGGGGCGCGGTAGGCCACACACCAGAGGACGGCCCAGAGGATGCCGAAGACGCTGGCCACGACAAAGGCGACCCGCCAGTTGTAGTGCAGGATGGACCAGGCGACGACGGGCGGGGCAAGCATGGCCCCCGCCGAGGTGCCGACGCTGTAAACTCCGCAGGCGAGCCCGCGCTCCCGGGCGGGGAACCACTGGGCGGAGACCTTCATCCCGGCGGGGTTGAAGGTGGATTCGGTGAGGCCGATGCCGAGGCGCAGTATCATCATGGGGATCCACGAGCTAAAGAAACCGGTCAGGGCGTTAAACACCGACCAGAGAACGGCCATGAGGGAGAAGACCGCGCGCACCCCGAACCGGTCCATGATGTAGCCGGCGAAGACGCCGCCGATGGGATAGGCCAGGTTGAAGGCGGCGGTGATCCAGGAATACTGCTGCTCGGTAAAGCCGATCTCCTTCAGCATGGTCGGGGCAGCAATCCCGAGCGTGTTGCGGGACAGGTAGTTGGTGATGGTGCCCAGCATGACCAGGACAATAATGTACCATCGCAGGTTTTTGATTTTCATGGTGTAGCGCCTCCTTATCTGAGGGTTAGGGAACAGATTTTGTTGTGTTTTCCGGACGCGAGCGGCACCCGGCATATGCCGGGGGACCGCCAGACACCGGAGTTCGGCGTCGGTACAAACACAGGCGAATCGTGATAGCCAGGGGCCTCCCTGTCGTTGGGTGAGCCAGATTCAGGCAACAGTCATCCCCACCCGGTGAAGGATGTTGTCAACGTGTGCTGTCAGGCCCTCGCGGGCCCCCGCTCCGGCGACGGCCGGTCCGTCAGACCCGAACCGTCACCTGCCCGGCGTCAGGTAAAGAGCCCCGTGGCGCAGGCCCAGCCGATGACCACCGCGAGGGGGCCGGTCAGCTGGCGGGAGAGCAGAAAGGCCGGGACCCCGGCGGCGATCGTGGCCCGGGTGGCCCCCTGGGTGGCGAGACCGACGGGGATAAAGTCGCACCCGACCTGGACGTTGATGGCGAACAGCGCGGGCAGGGCCAGGGCAGGGGGCAGCGTCCCGGCCCCGATCTGCGTCCCGATGATGACCCCCACCACCTGGGTAAAGGCCGCCCCGGGGCCGAGCAGGGGCGAGAGAAAGGGAAAGCTGCAAATGACCGAGAGCAGGACCAGCCCCCAGACCGAGCTCACCAGGGGGGTGAGCAGGTGCGCGAGAGCGGTCCCGACCGTGGAGTCCTCGGCGAACGCCATCAGCAGCGCAATAAGGGCCATAAAGGGCAGGATGTCCCGGAGGGCCACCTGGATCGCATCCCGGGCGGCGTCGCGCAGAAGGGGTAGCATCTCCCCGAGCAGGGCGGCGAGACGTACTTCGGTCGCCACCACGCGCCGCACCCCCCGGGGCGGCTCGGGCACCTGATGCACCACCGTGTCGTTCACCGGCAGGCTGAGCGGCTCCGGGTCGGGAAGGGTCTGCCGGTCCGCCTGTGCCAGCTCGGTGAGGGTGACGCCAGAGACGAAGGTGTCGTCGTCGATAAAGCAGGCGAGGCGGCCCCGGTAGCTGCCCGGCCGGACGTTGATGACCGGGATATGCTTCTGCGGGTACAGGCCGCAGAGAAACGACCCCGGATCGTCCAGGACCACGCAGAGGACCTGCTCGTCCGGGGGCAGGATGGCGTAGCCGTTGACCAGCTCGGACTCGGTGAGGGCGGCGAGCTCGATGGCCACCGGGTGAAAATCACCCCCGGTGAGGCAGAGAATGACGCGCCCGCTGCGCACCGGCAGCCAGAGGCCGGTCCCGGTGCCGCCGGGGCCGGGCATAACGTGGATCAGTTCCATGGGTATCCCTCCTCGATGATAAAGTCACCCCGCAGGTCGTGCATGTCCGGGGCAGGACCGCCCAGATGCAGGGCAGCGTCATGCAGGGGCGTCAGGGCGTGGTCGAAGCACATCACCAGCAGGCCGGTACCGAAGAGCGATTCCCGGGCCCGGTCTCCGGCGGCGGTGATAAGAAACAGCCGATGGCCGAGGCGCAGCGCGTCGCCGGGCCCGAAGGGCTGCGCCTCGTCACGGAAGGTGCATTCCAGCGGCAGGGCGTACGCCCGCAGCCGCCCGGTCATGCTGTCCGGACAGGCAATCAGGATCCCCCGGGAAAGCCAGCGTTCGACATACGTCCCCGGCTTTCGAATGAGCGCGCGATAGAGCTGCATCAGGCTTTCCTCCTTGCCGCGAGCCGGAGGAAAATCCGCTCGGTAACGATGCCCCGGATAAGCCCCACCACCACGGCCGTGAGCACGTAGCGCAGGGCCAACTGGGTCACGGAGAGCCCGTGGGCCCGGAGACCGGCGCAGATGCTGAGCCAGGCGACCAGCTCGGGCGTGATCACCCCCGGAAAGGCGGTGGACATCGGATGAGCCAGCGTGGTGAGGGCATCTTCGAAGCCGGGCTTGCTCTTCTCGGGCAGCACGAACCCGAGTGCCAGCGCGCCAGGGGCCCGGAGCAGCAGCCAGCCAATGACGGGCAACAGCCCGTAGGTCAGGATGCGCGAGCGCCCGAAGGCTCTGGCCAGCGCTTCGGTCCGGGCGGTCCCGGCAAGGCGCAGGGTGACCGTCAGGAGGATGCGCAGCAGCACAAAGGCGGGCAGGACGGTCCCCGCCAGGGTGATAAAATGGCCGTAAGCGCAGTGGATAAAGCCAAACACGCCCCCGGTCAGGCTGAGCAGTGTCATGTTCAGTCCTCTCTGGATGGAAAAAATCCGGGGTGCCCGGGCTAACCGGACGAGAGGAGCGAGCATTGACGGCTACAACAGTCAGAGCCCCCGGGAACAGTGGCGATACAGATGTCGCCTGCTTAGTTTTTTCAGGGCGAGCGCAGGCGTGGCATTTCAGCCCTGTTTATGCGATTCTCAGGAGTTAAATTTGCAGAGCTTAATTGCCTGCAGTTTATACAATTTAGTTTATCGAAAAATAATGCGTTTTCAAGCCATGAATCGCATCATTTTTCGATTTGTAGGCATTTAATTATTGAAATCTATTCAAAAACAAAAGGTTGTTGATAATGGCTATGACGAAGAAAAACACTCAGGAACTGCTAGGCGGTAGTGAGGACTCTTTCGGAGTGAGATTATCAATAGCTATGAAACTTTCAGGTGATACTAAAAGTTCTTTAGCTCGAAAGTCTGGTCTTTCAGAGGCTGCTATTAGGGGTTACTTAAAAAACGAATCATCTCCGAGTATTGCCCAACTTCTCAAGTTATCTAAAGCGTTGGGTATTAGAGCTTCTTGGTTAATAGGTGAGGGTGACGATCTTCAGTCAAAACCCGATATAGAACAAGATGTATCTTTGCTGGTAATGTTGTTCAGGCATTTGTCAGGAATGCATCGGCATATGACATTAAAGCTAGTGTTATCTGCATTAGCAAATCAATATCATGATGTTAGTGAGAAAGATTTAGAAAATCTCACATCTCCGGTTATTGACATGGCAGTAAAGATCAACACTCTGAGCCAAGCCGATAAAGAAAAACTCATACAAAATCTCGGAATTGATCTTAATGTTGATACAACATCTTAAATAATACTACTAATGCTATTATAAAAATGGCTTCTAGAACGGCTGATATTTCATGAAGATGATGGAGGACTTTTCCAGCATGTCGATAAAAATGAGAAGGAATCTTGAATTACTTAATAGCATGTCATCTCGGTGACATTATGGCAGTGAAAAAGAGTTTTGAAACGAGTACTTGACGGCTTATCTGCTCCGCTGGAAAGAGAGATTAGCGAGAGTGGGGAAGGGGAGAGATGATAATCTTTGTCATGTTATGAAATGCTAACTTAAAAAATTTTCTTATATAATAAGTGAATCTAATAATATAAAGATTTATGTTGTAGTCTAAATTAAATGCAGCATTGAACATGCTATTTTAAAATAATAACTAGAGGCCTGTGAGACCTCTAGATGATATTTAACATAAAATCACTCAATAATATTAATAAAGTGGAAGAATTATTGTTCTATATCTGGTTGCCCTTGTCGCGCATAATAAGAAGAAAATCTCGCGACAATATCTTTCAAAAAAGGAGGAGATATTTGATATGAAGGCGTGTCAAAGTTATCATCAAATTCTTTTTGCGTATGTGTTGAAATTTTTCTGAAGTTAATAAAGCCACCTTTAAAGAAATTCGTTTTAGGCAGCCAATGGTAATAAAATGTTTTATGCTGGCGAGCAGAACTAAGAGCAGATCTTTTTTGATCATCAGTTAAAGATTCAGCATTTGGATTTCTTAGTTTCTTTTTGATCAACTCCTCTTCTAAGAAAGTCTCTTCGGAATCTATTTTGGCAAGTAATGCTCTATCCGTATTGCAACCGCCACCAATACGTTCCGCGAGATCGCATGCAGGGTTCATTATTATATAGAACTCATTAGAATGCTTATCTTTAACGATCCCGCCGGTATTGATTTTTTGAGATACTGGAGGCCAGATATACATTTCCTCAGGGTAACATTTATCGACGTCACCATCTAAAAGTTGTATTAGGTGGTTTAAAGTATGTCTAAGCAAAGCTTTCTCGGTTTTTAAATTATCTAATTTACCATACTCAGACCATTTTTCTCGCTGTGGGAGAAGATTATTGATAAATATTTTACTTAGGTTTTTTTCAATTTCGCCTTTTCCACCCATAATTTTAGTAAGGCCAGTTGTATATATTTTATATATTTCATCTATAATTTCAGAATATTTTGCTTCGCCTTTTTTATAAACCTCTATTAGAGGGAATCCAGCAGTATTTGCAGCGTCTGGTGTACCGGTCATAATTGCAACTGGTATTCGTCGGAATGTATCTTTTATTCTATCAATAACATCATTTCCTTCATTACCATCACCAGCCAGTCTCATATCGACGATTGCACCATCAAAATGGGATTCATTTAGCGCAGCTAATGCATCTTCAACCTTTGCGCAGACTCTGATATTAATCATGCAGTTATTATCATCTTGAAAATCATCTGCAGCATGCTGGCATGTTTTCTGATCTTGTTCGTCATCTTCTACAAGGAGCAAATCAATTTTATTCATTATTGGTTTCCTTAACTTGAATTATAAAGTACGCACCATTAGTTGATTCTAATGCTTTTAATTCTAACTGGTTTCTTTCTGCAGCTTCTCCTGCAATAGCTAGGCCTATACCATTGCCAGAAGGCTTTGTGCTGAATTGGGGCTCAAAGATGACTCCATCACTGATTAATTTAGGTTCTATACCTGGTCCGGTATCTCTAAAATTAATGTATGAGAGTTTTCCATTCTCTTCAAATATTTCAACATTGATATTCCTAGTGCTAGATTTTGTTTTCAACCAAAAGATGCTATTGTCTATAAGATTTGTGAATAAAGCATGTATATCCTGCTTCCATGCTGAAATCTCCAAGTCTTCTTTACCATCAACATTGAATGTTATACCATTATCCTTCATTTCTTGTCTAAAAATAGAGAAGGCGCTGGTGATTTCATTCTTTATATTCAATAGAGATCGAGCTGATCTTTTCCCCATTGCTAATGGGTCTAATCTTTTGAATAATTCTGATAAAACTGCAGCATTAGACTCAACCCCACTAGTAATATCAAGTATTTTATCCAAGTTGTCTTTTTCTCCAGTTTGTTCCAGTCTCTTTTTAAATCTGCTTATCCTAGGAACTTCATTACGGAAATAATTTAAAGGACGACGACCTTCATGGAGTACTACGTTTATTATTTTACCAAGCGTCGCTTGGCCTTGATATGTGGCTACTGCTTGCCTAATGTCTTCTGCAGCTTTGGCTTTTTCCTTTTCTTCATTTACAATAAGAGCAATTACTTCTCCTGCGGTATTTTCATTCATCCCGCCACCTATCAGTTTTTTTCTGATCTGTTTTTTCAAGTCATCAAATGAAAAAAGTCTCTCTAATTGTCTCTCTACCTTTAAAGCTGGTTTACTCATGCCAGCTTTGCGGCGATAGCTAAAACGTCTTTCTTCTAGTTTACCTATAACTGTTCTGGCTATTTTTTTTAATTGTTCATAAGCAAAATTCTCCCGAAGCCCGTCCCGGGCGCTTTTTTCTATCAAATTTGATTGTTCTTCTGACTGAATTAAAACATATCCAATGGCTTGATTACTACCAATACGAAGAGATGGGTTTTGGACTCTTTGTTCGTTTAATTTAAGCCAGTCAAAGTCTGCATCTCCTAACGGGCGAATTCTAAACCCATTACGATAAACTCCTATACCATTGGATTCGTTTAAAAGTTGTCGCGCTTGGAGTTTGCCTACATAGTTTCCATATTCATCTTTTAAGCCTCTGCTTATTAAAGACTCTATAGCATCTGCTTCACGATCATAAACACGTATATCAAAGGTAAGCTCTCCACATTCTGTTGGTTGACCGATATCAATTGTAATACTCTCGTCTACAGAGTTTCTTGTCTTTTGCAATGAGAAGTTAAGTTCTCCTTTACCGTTAGGAGCTACCTTCCCTGAAATACGATAGTCATAAAGGTCAAAGATGGGATAAGGTTCAACTATCTCATCAATATCATCCGTGTCGTTGAAGCCAGAAATTTTTAAATTGATTTGAAAATCAAAAGATTGTTTATTAACTATGGAGTTGACAGGAGATATTAGTTTCTTGAGTTCAAATCTCAATTTATCGAACTGTTTTTTGTTCCAATCGATTAAATAATCGCGTCCACCACTTATTGTTAATACTGTCCCAGTAGGCTCATCAGATGGTTCACTATCGACTAAAATCTCTACATCATCTAAATAATCTGCATTTTCGAAGCTTGCCCATTCAACAAAAACCGTTGTTTTTTCGCGTTCTAATGACACCGTTTCCAATAAAAGATCAGCACCAAGTACTGAAGCAGCATACCGCCCAACACCCTTTCGTCCTTGCATCACCCGGCCTCTAGGACTTACCTTTCTCTCTAGCTTATCTCTAGTAGACGGGACCATCCATTTATTAACGACGGTATCTCTTGTCATCCCATGCCCATAATCCCTGATCGTAACTATATATCCAGACTGATCATTTTTAGCTATGAAGTTAATCTCGACGTTTGTTGAGTCTGCATCGTAGGCATTTTTAACCAATTCAACTACAGCAGCATAACTGTCTTGAATCAATTCACGACCTATTGTGAGCAAGTGGCGACCTGCAGGTCTTATTTTGTATGCTCCACTTTCATTCATAGGATTTAATCCTTCCATTTTAAATAATTAACATTATAAAGATTATTTTGCCTCATTCGCCTTCATTCTCTTTATTCAACTGTCACCGTGAGTATAGATATTTTACTTTTGGTAGATAAAAACTGATCAATGGTTTCACGACTTCGACCGAAATGACTGTAGACAGAGGAGTCGGTGATCGAAGGTTTTAATGTAATCTAAGATTGAAGCTTGTGCCAGACCCTTGTTTATCGAAAAATTAATTTTTCAGTAAGTTTTTAGTGATTTTAACTGTACATAACTGTCTTGTCCCGAAGTTCGTGACCTGCATCCAATGATTGGTAATGCCTTTGTTAGCAACGTGAGGACTTCCCCATACAGAAAAGTTCTTCTGAAGCAATATCTCTACTCGCTGCAAAAAATCTGACGACAAAGCTAAGTCACGGTCAGACGGGTGAAATAGTTTAGAATCAGATAAAACACATCACTTTTTCAGGGCGTAAATTCGATCTGACTGGCGATGAGCGTATCCACTTTACTCTGTACCAGGGTCAGCGGCTCGACATCGGTTTCGGTCAATGGTGGGGGGCAATTTGGTTAGCAGTCGGGCCCGGTAAACACTGACCTCAGCGGAAGACACAATCTTCCTCTCACGTTATCCCCATATGACACTGTGAGATGTGACCCCGCAGATTTTGCGGAGGTAGTGATACGCGTTGTCTGACGTATTCAACCCCTTAAGTCGATGATGCACGACCAAATCGCTCCTGACCACATGCCAGTTACTCTGACTGGAGAACGCGGCTTTACCCCGTTTAATCACCTCATCGCCTTTCGTATAATGTACTGAGACGCGCCTCGGCAAAAGGATGTCTTCATGGATCTCTTTCCTGATATTGAACAAGCTGTGCCCTTACCCCATGAAGAAGTGCTCCGTTACATGGTATATAAAATCCGTGATAACCGGTCGGAAAAATGGCTTGCTGAGATATGCAGGAAAAACAACCTTTCTGATATCTACCAGGAGTATCTTCGAAAGGGAGTGCTGAAGGCTCTGGAGGGTGAACCTGATGTGAGCTTTTACCCGCCAAGACTCACCATTGAGCTGGTGCCCCGGTCATGCTGGTTCGATAACGTCAGAAGTGCGGTCTCTTCAACAGACTGGAAACGGTTACGCCAACAAACGGCCAGAACAGCAGGGTGGAAATGCCAGATCTGCGGCGGAAAGGGGCCGCGATGGCCTGTGGAGTGCCATGAAATCTGGCATTACGATGATGACAGGCAGTGTCAGACCCTCACCGGACTCATCGCGTTATGCCCTTCATGCCATGAAGTCAAACACATGGGGTTCAGTGGGCTGCGGGGTAAAAAGGACGAAGCGGTGGCTCATCTGGCTCTCGTCAACGGCTGGTCCCTTCAGGGCGCATTTGACTATGTGGATGAGGCTTTTGACGTGTGGCGGGAACGCTCGCGTCATGCCTGGCAGCTGGATATCACGTGGCTCGAAACCCAGGGGATTAAACTTCAGGATGAGACAGCAGCAGAGGGCGACAACATCCCTGCTGAGGATCAGCTTTCGCTGGAGCTAGAGGTTCCGCCTGTCGCGGTTGAGAGCACAGCAGTGCCCGCCGTGGTGGAACAACAGAGCATCTCCCGCGATGATAGGCCAATCCGGAAGGACAACCCTGTCTCCCGCTCATCGTCAGTAGGGTCAACGTTCTGGTCAGTCTGCCAGCGGGTTTTCTGCCAGGTGAAAAAGGTGATACGGGAGCAGTGGTGATTAAACCTGCGGCGATTCGTCCGCTCTGTGCCAAATGCGGACATTGCTGTTAATGGTTTGGCCCTCAACTGTTGAGCAACACCATGACATTCGCTTTGTGTGTTAATGTGTGGCGATTTAGTGACGCTTTTGGCGTGGTTCCGTAATGTCTCAAATGAATCTCCACATTCTGAATGCGCAGAAGAAACTCACCGCTCACTGTGAATGGCTTCAAATAAACCTGACTGATACCTACGAACAAGCCAAAAGGTTAATGCCGATTCATTCACTGGATGTGGTGGTTAAAGCTGGGAAGTTTGTCATCCCGGAAAAAGGGCATCTT
>Ga0209371_1000511_pt1 | contig 37058 bp, 32 predicted proteins | sample AgamicAtAmrz_FD_187165 | JGI IMG/M metagenome (GOLD analysis project Ga0209371, IMG submission 187165) | Agave microbial communities from Guanajuato, Mexico - At.Am.rz (SPAdes) (version 2) | ecosystem: Host-associated > Plants > Roots > Rhizosphere | place: Guanajato, Mexico | collected 2012-06-07
GTAAAACGTTTTGGAGCGGGAAACGAGACTCGAACTCGCGACCCCGACCTTGGCAAGGTCGTGCTCTACCAACTGAGCTATTCCCGCTTGGGGTGGTGCAGTAAAACGTTTGGAGCGGGAAACGAGACTCGAACTCGCGACCCCGACCTTGGCAAGGTCGTGCTCTACCAACTGAGCTATTCCCGCTTGGGTGGTGCTGTAAAACGTTTGGAGCGGGAAACGAGACTCGAACTCGCGACCCCGACCTTGGCAAGGTCGTGCTCTACCAACTGAGCTATTCCCGCTCTGCGTATCAGGTAAAAACTCTTCCTGTACGGGGAGCGCATTATACGAGAAATGAGAATCGCCGCAAGCCTGCAACGCCACTTTTTTTCGCTTTGCCGCCTGATTGCTGACAAAACCAGCATAACGCTAATTTTGTCAGCGCTTCGCTCCTAGAGTTGGATAAAATGCTCGCGGTACCAGGCCAGCTCGGCAACCGACTCCCGAATATCATCCATCGCCTGGTGCGTGCCCTGCTTTTTAAAACCGGCAAGGATTTCCGGCTTCCAACGGCGCGCCAGCTCTTTCAGCGTGCTGACGTCCAGATAGCGATAGTGGAAGTAGGCCTCCAGCTCCGGCATATATTTAAACAGGAAGCGACGATCCTGAGCGATGCTGTTGCCGCAGATTGGGGAACTGTTCTCCGGCACCCACTTTTTCAGGAACGCCAGCGTCGCCTGCTCGGCGGCGCGATCGTCGTACTGACTCGCTTTCACTCGCTCCACCAGCCCGCTGTTGGTATGGGTGTTCACGTTCCACTCATCCATCAGCGCCAGCTGCGCATCGGACTGATGGACGGCGAACACCGGTCCTTCCGCAAGGATATTCAGATCGGAATCGGTCACCAGCGTGGCGATTTCGATAATACGATCCTGTTCCGGGTCCAGGCCGGTCATTTCAAGGTCAATCCAGATCAGATTACTGGCATTTACTGTCATAGGGTTTCTCGCCGTGGCTTATATCATCAAACGTTAGGGTGTATCATAAACGTTTTGCCCTGTCAGGGCGAAGCTAAGCCTGTGAGGAAGCGTGAGCAAGAACAAACTGTCTAAAGGTCAGCAACGTCGCGTCAGTGCCAACCATGAGCGCCGTCTGAAGCAGCGCGCCGACAAGCCGGAGCCGGATGATAGCCTGTTTGGTGAAGCGCGCGACGGCGTGGTGATCAGTCGTTTCGGGATGCACGCCGACGTGGAAGATGCGGACGGCAGCGTCCACCGCTGTAATATTCGCCGCACCCTTCGTTCGCTGGTGACCGGCGACCGCGTACTCTGGCGGCCCGGCGTGCAGAGCGCCAAAGGCATTGTGGAAGCGGTGCACGAGCGCACCTCGGTACTGACCCGTCCTGACTTCTACGACGGCGTAAAGCCGATTGCCGCCAATATCAATCAGATCGTTATCGTCTCGGCTATTCTGCCGGAGCTGTCGCTGAATATTATCGACCGCTATCTGGTGGCCAGCGAAACGCTGGATATCGAGCCGCTGCTGGTGCTGAATAAAACGGATCTGCTGGATGACGAAGGCATGGCCTTTGTGCAGGAGCAGATGACTATTTACCGCAACATCGGCTATCGCGTCGTGATGGTCTCCAGCCATCGCAAGCAGGGCCTGAGCGAACTGGAAGCCGCGCTGGTTGATCGCGTCAGCATTTTCGCCGGCCAGTCGGGCGTAGGGAAATCCAGCCTGCTTAATGCGCTGCTGGGGCTGGACTCTGCGGCAGAGATCCTCACCAACGACGTTTCCGACGTCTCCGGTCTTGGTCAGCACACCACTACCGCAGCCCGTCTTTACCACTTCCCTAACGGCGGTGACGTTATCGACTCGCCGGGCGTGCGCGAATTCGGTTTATGGCATCTGGAGCCGGAACAAATCACCCGCGGATTTGTCGAATTCCGTGAGTTTTTAGGTCACTGCAAATTCCGTGATTGCAAGCATGACACCGATCCGGGCTGCGCTATCCGCGAAGCGGTAGAACGCGGCGATATCGACGAGTCGCGTTTTGCCAACTACCACCGAATTCTGGACAGCATGTCGGATATGCAGCTAAAAACGCGACGCAGTTTTTCTGAAAACAGCGACTGAGATCCGCGCGGCGGGCGTCGTAGCCTGAATGCACGGACGCTGTTACAATCCGCACCCTTAATTATTTCAGAAAGCCAGGAGGCTATTGTGTTGGATCGTCTGAAGCTCGGCCTGAATGCTGTTTTGCCGAAAAAAGGCCTTACTGAACTGGCCGGTTGGGGCGCAGGCAAGCGCGCCGGCTGGCTGACTAAAGCCGTTATCGATATTTTTGTCTGGTTCTACAAAGTTGATATGAAAGAGGCGCAGAAGCCCGATACCGCCAGCTACCGGACCTTTAACGATTTCTTCGTGCGTCCGCTGCGTGACGAGGCTCGCCCGATTGAAACCGATCCTAATCTACTGGTGCTGCCATGCGATGGCGCAATCAGCCAGCTGGGCCATATCGACGAGGATCGCATCTTCCAGGCGAAGGGCCATACCTATACCCTGGAAGCGCTGCTGGCGGGCGACGTCGCGATGACCGATATGTTCCGCAACGGCGAGTTTGTCACCACTTACCTGGCGCCGCGCGACTATCACCGCGTGCATATGCCGTGCAACGGCATCCTGCGTGAGATGATCTACGTGCCGGGCGATCTTTACTCCGTGAACCCTTTGACGGCGCAAAATATCCCTAACCTGTTTGCCCGTAACGAACGCGTTATCTGCCTGTTTGATACCGAGTTCGGCCCGATGGCGCAGATTCTGGTCGGTGCCACTATCGTCGGCAGCATCGAAACCGTCTGGGCGGGCACGGTAACGCCGCCGCGCGAAGGCGTGATCAAACGCTGGCGCTGGCCGGGCGCGGAAGAAGAGGGATCGGTAGTGCTGCTGAAAGGCCAGGAGATGGGCCGCTTTAAGCTGGGATCGACCGTTATCAACCTGTTCGCCGAAGGTAAAGTGAAACTGGCGGAAAGCCTGACGCCGGAAACCACCACGCGTCTGGGCCAGCCGCTGGCTATCGCGCTGCAAAAAACCAGTGCTGAAGAAGTCTTACATCACCCATAGCAGAGACGTATGTTACGCCTGATAGTTATTCTTTTCGTGGGCTGGACGCTGCTCCAGCCCGCCTGGGCCGCCAGCGCCCCCGACGCTGCGCAGATTAAACAGGCCCTGGAAGAGGCGAAGTCCAGTCAGGACACGCCCAATCAGGCGGAAATCGTGGATGCGCTTCAGTCAGCGCTAAACTGGATCGATGACCAACAAAAGTCGCAGGCCAACGCCAGCGACTATCAGCAGGTTATTGACGATTTTCCCCGCCTTTCCCGCGAATTACGCCAGCAGCTGGTCGTGCTGGGCGACAGCAGCAAAACGGTGAGCGCTACCATGACGGCGGCGGAGCTGGATCAGGAGATCCTGCAGATCAGCAGCCAGCTGCTGGAAGAAGGCCGCCAGGCGCAGCAGGAGCAGGATCGCGCCAGGGAAATCAGCGACTCTCTGGCCCAGCTGCCGCAGCAGCAAACCGACGCCCGACGCGCGCTGAATGAGATTGAACGGCGCCTTCAGGCTCAGCCCACCCCCACCACGCCGCTCGCTCAGGCACAACTCTCCGCTCGCCAGGCAGAGTCGGCAGCGCGTAAAGCCCGCGTCGATGAGCTGGAGCTGGCGCAGCTGTCGGCCAACAACCGTCAGGAGCTGGCGCGGATGCGCGGCGAGCTTCACCAGCGTAAAGCCACCCAGCTGGATGCGTATCTGCAGGCGCTGCGCAATCAGCTGAACAGCCGCCGTCAGCGCGAAGCCGAAATCGCGCTGGAAAAAACGGAACAGCTGGCGGAAAACAGCGGCGAGCTGCCGCAAAGACTCAGCGAACAGTTCCGTATTAACCGGGAGCTGTCCGCCGCGCTGAATGAACAGGCGCAGCGCATGGATCTGGTCGCCTCGCAGCAGCGTACCGCCGTTAATCAAACTATTCAGGTTCGCCAGGCGCTGAGCACTATCCGCGAGCAGTCGCAGTGGCTCGGCGTCTCCACGGTGCTGGGTGAAGCCCTGCGCGCGCAGGTGGCTCGCCTGCCGGAAATGCCCAAACCGCAGCAGCTGGATAACGATATGGCCCAGCTGCGCGTCCAGCGGCTGCGCTATGAAGATCTGCTGGAGCGCCAGCAGCAGCTGCGTCAGCTCCGCCAGGATGACGGCACGCCGCTAACCAGCGAGCAGCGCCGCATCCTCGACGCCCAGCTGAAAACCCAGCGCGAGCTGATTGGCTCGCTGCTTTCCGGCAGCGACAACCTGATCCTGGAAGTGACCAAGCTTAAAGTCGCCAACGGTCAGCTTGAGGACGCGCTGCGGGAAATCAAAGAGGCGACGCATCGCTATCTGTTCTGGACGGCGGATGTCGGCGCGCTGCATCTCGACTTCCCGCTGCTGCTGATGCGCGATCTACGCAATCTGCTGTCGCTGAATACGCTGGGCCAGCTGGGCGGCGCGCTGGTGATGATGTTTACCAACCGGGAAACCGTGCTGCCCATTATCGGTGCGGTTTTGCTGGTAGGCTTCAGCCTGAGTTCGCGCCGACACTATCGTGATTTCCTGGACCGTTCCGCCAGTAAGGTGGGCAAAGTCACTCAGGATCGCTTTGGGCTGACCATGCGCACCGTGTTCTGGTCGATTCTGGTGGCGCTGCCGCTGCCGGTGCTGTGGATGGCGCTGGGCTACGGTTTGCAGCACGCCTGGCCCTACCCCGTCGCCGTGGCGATTGGCGACGGCATCACCGCCACCGTGCCGCTGCTGTGGGCCTTTATGATCAGCGCGGGCTTCGCCCGATCCAAAGGCCTGTTTATCGTCCACTTCCGCTGGCAGCAGAATCGGGTGGCGCGCGCGATGCGCTTTTATACGCTCTGCATCGGCTTTGTGGTGCCGCTGATTATGCTGCTGATAGGCTTTGATAACCTGGACGAGCGCCATTTCTCCGCCACGCTGGGCCGCCTCTGCTTTATCCTGATCTGCGGCGCGTTGAGCCTGGTGACCATCAGCCTGAAACGCGCGGGCATTCCTCTTTACCTGGATAAAGAGGGCAACGGCGAAAACTTTATAAGCAATATCTTGTGGAACATGATGATCTGCATTCCGCTGATCGCCGCACTGGCTTCCTGCATCGGCTATCTGGCCACCGCGCAGGCGCTGCTGGCCAGGGTGGAAACCTCGCTGGCTATCTGGTTCCTGCTGCTGATTATCTATCACATTATTCGCCGCTGGATGCTTATTCAGCGTCGCCGCATCGCTTTCGATCGCGCGCGCAACCGACGGGCGGAAATACTGGCCCAGCGCGCCAAAGGTGAAGAGGAAACCACGGCTACGCAAAGCACGGAAACGGAAGTCGACGAGCCGGTTATCGATCTGGACGCCATCAGCGCCCAGTCGCTGCGGCTGGTACGCTCCATCCTGACGCTGATTGCGCTGGTGTCGGTTATTGTGCTTTGGTCAGAGATCCATTCGGCGTTCGGCTTTCTGGAGAACATCAGGCTGTGGGATGCCAGTACCACGGTGCAGGGCGTGGAAAGCCTGGAGCCGATCACGCTCGGCTCGGTGCTGATTGCGATCCTGGTGCTGATTATTACCACGCAGCTGGTGCGTAATATGCCGGCGCTGCTTGAGCTGGCGCTGCTCCAGCACCTTAATCTGACGCCCGGTACCGGTTATGCCATCACCACGCTGACCAAATACACGCTGATTCTGGTTGGCGGCCTGGCCGGGTTCTCAATGATCGGCATCGACTGGTCGAAGCTGCAATGGCTGGTGGCGGCGCTGGGCGTGGGGCTGGGCTTTGGATTACAGGAAATTTTCGCCAACTTTATTTCCGGCCTGATTATCCTGTTTGAAAAGCCGATCCGCATCGGCGATACCGTTACCATTCGCGATCTGACCGGCAGCATTACGCGGATTAACACGCGCGCGACGACAATCACCGACTGGGATCGCAAAGAGATTATCGTGCCGAATAAGGCCTTTATTACCGAGCAGTTTATTAACTGGTCGCTCTCCGATTCGGTTACGCGCGTGGTGCTGACTATTCCTGCGGCGGCGGAAGCCAACAGCGAAGAGGTAACCAACGTGCTGCTGACCGCCGCGCAGCGCTGTCAGTACGTGCTCGACACGCCGCCGCCGGAAGCGTTCCTGGTGGATTTGCAGCAGGGCATTCAGCTGTTTGAGCTGCGCATTCACGCGGCGGAGATGGGCCACAGGATGCCGCTGCGCCACGAGCTGCATCAGCTTATTTTGCAGGGCTATCACGAGCACGGGCTGGAGATGCCTTTCCCACCGTTCCAGGTGCGTATGGAAACCATCGGGCGCAAAACGCCGGTCAACAACGGCGTGCCGGCGGCCAGAACGTATAAATCAGGCGGGCTGTAGACGCAGAACGGCTAAATCAGGCGGGCTGTTAATACAGGCCAGAACGGTTAAATCAGGCGGGCTGTAGACGCAGGCCAGGGCGCAATCCCTGGCCTTTTTTCTGGCGACTTAACAGCGGTCGACGGAGAACGCGATCACTTCGCTCAGCTGCGACGCCTTAAGCGCCAGCATCACAATGCGATCCACGCCCAGCGCCACGCCGGAGCATTCCGGCATGCCGTGCGCCAGCGCGTCCAGCAGATTAGTGTCAATCGGCTGCTGCGGCAGGCCAAGCGCGGCCCGCTTGCGGTTATCCTGCTCAAAACGCTGGCGCTGCTCGCGGCTGTCGGTCAGCTCACGGAAGCCGTTGGCCAGCTCAATGCCTTTGAAATAGACCTCGAAGCGTTCCGCCACGCGGTGATCTTCAGTGCTGATCTCCGCCAGCGCCGCCTGGCTGGCCGGGAAATGGTACACAAACGCCGGTTTCTCTTTGCCGATTTGCGGCTCCACGCCCGTGACAAACAGCAGCTGAAGCAGCGTGTCGCGGTCTTCCTCGCGGTTAGCCAAATCGCTCACGCCCAGCTTTTCCGCCACTTCACGCATTTGCGCTTTATCTGCCGACAGCGGATCCATCTCCAGATGACGCAGAAAAGCCTGCTGATAGGAGAGCGTTTCCGCAGGCGCGCACTCCAGCACCTGCTGTAGCAGATCGTCCACCTCGTTCATCAGCCGGTACATATCGTAATGCGGCCGATACCACTCCAGCATGGTGAACTCAGGGTTGTGATGGCGTCCCGCTTCCTCATTACGGAAGCAGCGGCAAAGCTGGAAAATCGGCCCGCTGCCCGCTGCCAGCAGCCGCTTCATATGGTATTCCGGGCTGGTCATCAGGTAGAGATCCAGCCCCTGCGCCGCACCCGGCCCGACAAAACGCGTCTGAAAAGGAAACAGGTGGATGTCGGTTACGGTTGCCTGGCTCATCGCCGGGGTTTCCACTTCCAGCACCCCACGATCGGCAAAGAAACGCCGGATTTCAGCCATTATCGCTGCCCGTTTTAACAAGTTGGTGACGGGCGCGCTCGGCTGCCAGCTGGCCGTATCGCTCATAGTTTGTACTCCTCAGGGATCAGGGTGAAGCAGTCTACCCGAGGCGCTTCGTACAAACAAACCTGCGCCGGTAAAAAAAACGCGCGCCCGATACAGCGTCCACTGCGGAAAACGTTAACCCCTTAACATTATTGCCGTCATTTTTTCACCTGTTTGCCTGAGCATATCAATTTTACCCGCTACCGCCGGTTTTATACTGCTGTCTCCGTTAACCGAGGGTATCCCCTCATCCTTTCTATAACGGCCTGACAGGGAGAATATCGTGCAAACTTTTACTGCCGATCTGGTGATTGTCGGCGCGGGCGGTGCCGGGCTGCGGGCGGCCATCGCCGCTGCGGAGGCCCACCCCACGCTTTCCATTGCGCTGGTTTCAAAAGTCTATCCCATGCGCAGCCATACCGTCGCCGCTGAAGGCGGTTCCGCCGCCGTCACGCAGGCGCATGACAGCTTCGATCTGCATTTTCAGGATACCGTTTCCGGCGGCGACTGGCTGTGCGAACAGGATGTGGTGGACTACTTCGTGCAGCACTGCCCGCAGGAGATGGCCCAGCTGGAGATCTGGGGCTGCCCCTGGAGCCGTCGTGAAGATGGCTCGGTCAACGTGCGCCGCTTCGGCGGCATGAAAATCGAGCGCACCTGGTTCGCCGCCGACAAGACCGGCTTCCATATGCTGCATACGCTGTTTCAGACCTCGCTGAAATATCCGCAGATTACTCGCTTCGATGAGCATTTCGTTCTCGATCTGCTGGTGGATAACGGCGAGGCGCGCGGGCTGGTTGCCATGAACATGATGGAAGGCGCGCTGATAAAAATTCTGGCGAAATCGGTGGTGCTGGCAACCGGCGGCGCGGGGCGCGTCTATCGCTATAACACCAACGGCGGCATCGTTACGGGCGACGGCATGGGAATGGCGCTGCGTCACGGCGTGGCGCTGCGGGACATGGAGTTTGTGCAGTATCACCCGACCGGACTGCCCGGCTCCGGTATCCTGATGACCGAAGGCTGTCGCGGCGAGGGCGGCATCCTGGTTAATAAAGACGGCTATCGCTATCTGCAGGATTACGGTATGGGGCCGGAAACGCCGCTCGGCCAGCCCAAAAACAAATATATGGAGCTGGGGCCGCGCGACAAGGTGTCGCAGGCTTTCTGGCATGAGTCGCAGAAAGGCCGCACCATTCATACCCCGCGCGGCGAGGTCGTCCATCTCGATTTGCGCCATCTGGGCGAGAAAAAACTGCTGGAGCGGCTGCCGTTTATCTGCGAGCTGAGCAAAGCCTACGTCGGCGTCGATCCCGTTACCAGCCCTATCCCTATCCGTCCGACGGCGCACTACACCATGGGCGGTATCGCTACGGACGCCAGCTGTGAAACCACTATTCGTGGGCTGTTTGCCGTGGGCGAATGCTCGTCGGTGGGCCTGCACGGCGCTAACCGGCTGGGATCGAATTCGCTGGCGGAACTGGTAGTGTTTGGCCGTCTGGCCGGTGAAAACGCCGCCGTCAGGGCGCTGGAAAATCGTAACTTCGCCACCGCCGCGCTGGACGCCCAGGCCCGCGACTGCGAGCAGCGGCTGAAGGCGCTGGTTAATCAGCCCGGCGACGAGCGCTGGTCGACGCTGCGCGATGAAATGGGCATGACGATGGAGGAAGGCTGCGGTATCTACCGCACGCCGGAACTGATGCAGCAGACTATCGACAAGCTGGCGGAGCTGAAAGCGCGCTTCGGCCGCGTGCGTATCCGCGACAGTTCCAGCGTCTTCAACACCGAGCTGCTGTACGCCATTGAGCTGGAGCACGGGCTGAACGTGGCGGAATGTATGGCGCACGCGGCTTTTGCGCGTAAAGAGTCGCGCGGCGCGCATCAGCGTCTGGATGAGGGCTGCCGCGAGCGCGACGACGAGCGTTTTTTGCAGCACTCGCTGAGCTTTTTTAACACGCAGGGCGCGCCGACCATCGCCTGGGGCGACGTCGTGATTACCCGGCTGCCGCCGGCGAAACGCGCTTACGGCGCGGAATCAGAACATAAGGAGGCGCAAAATGGCTGACCTGGCGCATTGCAACATTGCCATCCAACGCTATAACCCGGAAACGGATAAGGCACCTTACTTTGTCACCTACCCGGTTCCCTGGGACGAGCAAACCTCGCTGCTGGACGCGTTGGGATATATCAAAGACAACCTGGCCGGCGATCTGTCCTTTCGCTGGTCATGTCGCATGGCTATCTGCGGCTCCTGCGGCATGATGGTGGACGGCGTGCCAAAGCTCGCCTGTAAAACCTTCCTGCGCCACTATCCGCAGGGGATCCGCGTAGAGCCGCTGGCTAACTTCCCCATCGAGCGCGATCTGGTGGTGGATATGAGCCGCTTTATCGAGAGCCTGGCGGCAATCAAGCCCTGGATTATCGGCGATTCGTCGCAGGCGCAGAACGGCCCCAACCGGCAGACGCCGGCGCAAATGGCGCGCTACCACCAGTTTGCCGGCTGCATCAACTGCGGCCTGTGCTACGCCGCCTGTCCGCAGTTCGGGCTTAACCCGGAATTTATCGGCCCGGCCGCTATTACGCTGGCCCACCGCTACAACCTCGACAGCCGCGACAAAGGCAAACGCGCGCGAATGCCGCAGTTGAACGGCGATAACGGCGTCTGGCCCTGCACTTTTGTTGGCTTCTGCTCGGAGGTCTGCCCGAAACATGTCGATCCGGCCGCCGCTATCCAGCAGAGCAAAGTGGAAAGCGCCAAAGACTATCTGATCGCCAGCCTCAGGCCACAATAAGGAGTTGCCAGATGAGTTCTAAACGCAATGCTTATCACCGCCCGCTTACAGCCGACTGGTGGCGAAAAACGGGTTTCTATCGCTTCTATATGCTGCGCGAAGGCACGGCGCTTCCGGCGCTCTTGTTTAGCGTAGAGCTGATTTTCGGGCTGTACGCGCTAAAGCACGGCGCGGAAAGCTGGGCAGCCTTCGTGAATTTTCTACAGCATCCCGTGCTGCTGCTGTTGAACCTGATTGCGCTGGCCGCGGCGCTGCTGCACAGCAAAACCTGGTTTGAGCTGGCGCCTAAGGCGTCGATTATCGTTATTGGCGACAAGAAGCTGTCGTCCGGGCCGATTGTTAAAAGCCTGTGGCTGGCGATGGCGCTGATTAGCCTTGCCATGCTGGCCGCTGTTCTGCTGGTAAGGGAGGGATAATGAAAAATAAAAACCGTTCTGACGAGCCGTTGTTCTGGGGCATGTTTGGCGCGGGCGGCATGTGGGCCGCGCTGGTGTCGCCCGTTGTGGTGCTGCTGGCGGGTATCATGATGCCGCTGGGACTGGGCGCGCCGTCGGCCTTCAGCTTTGAGCGCATCCTTGGCTTTGCGCAAAGCTGGCCGGGCCGCCTCTTCCTTTTTCTGGCTATCGTGCTGCCGCTCTGGTGCGCGGTGCATCGGCTGCACCACATGACGCACGACCTGAAAATTCATCTTCCCGCCAGCAAATGGATTTTCTATGGCCTGGCCGCCATTTTAAGCATCGTCACCGCGATTGGCGTACTGACGCTTTGATAACCGGGCGGCTTCGGGCCGCCTGCGCAAAATGGCCTATACTTAAGCAGTTCAAACGCAAAGGAATCGCTTATGTCTCTCTGGAAAATGCTGGCCGCAGGCGCCGGCGCCCTTCTCTCTGTCGCCTGTACCACCACGCCGCCGAAAGGCGTCACGCCCATCGAAGGCTTCAACGCCGACCTTTATCTGGGCAGCTGGTATGAAATCGCCCGTCTGGATCACCGTTTCGAACGCGGCCTGGATCACGTGACCGCCACCTACAGCAAGCGCGACGACGGCGGGCTGAAGGTGATCAACCGCGGCTTTAACGTCAAAAAACAGCGCTGGCAGGAAAGCATCGGCAAAGCCTACTTTACCGGTTCGCCAAGCCAGGCGGCGCTGAAAGTCTCCTTCTTCGGGCCTTTTTATGGCGGCTACAACGTGATCGCGCTGGATAAAGACTATCAGCACGCGCTGGTCTGCGGGCCAAACAGAAACTATCTGTGGATTTTATCGCGCACGCCGCAGCTCGACGGCAAGGTAAAAGAAGAGCTGACGGCGAAGGCGCGTCAGGCCGGTTTTGACGTGAACAAGCTGATTTGGGTGAAGCAGGATTAATACCCTGTGAAGGCTGAAAACAAGAAGGCCGGTGTGCAAACACCGGCCTCTCTTTTACTGAGCGCTTCGCTGGATCGCTCGTCCGCCTGCGGACACGTCTTCGCCTACCCCACGGGTGGTATTACAGGCGGTAAGCGCAGAAGAGAGCACCAGAACGGAAAAGATCGCGACAATACTTTTCTTTAACATAACCAGTTCCTTTTAATTAGAAGTAAAGTACAGCGTGTTAAGCATAGTCGTAATTTCGCGAATGCGTCTGGCGAGGCGGAAAGGAAGACGGGAACTCAGCTGACAGTGTGTGAGATGACGCCGCCCGGGTGCCGGGCGTCTTTGCCGAAGCCGTGGAAAATATTGCGCTCAGCGCGCAGGCCGTTAGAGTGACAGCAATAAAAGAGGCGGTTTATGGGGCGGGAAAAAATAAGGGCCCGCGCAGGCAGGCCCATACCACTTATTTTACGCGAGAAACGTATTCGCCCGAACGGGTGTCTACTTTAATCACTTCGCCAATCTGTACGAACAGAGGCACTTTCACTACCGCGCCGGTAGAAAGTTTGGCTGGCTTGCCGCCGGTACCGGCAGTATCGCCTTTCAGGCCTGGATCGGTATCCACGATCTCCAGCTCAACGAAGTTTGGCGGCAGAACCTGAATCGGCTTGCCGTTCCACAGCGTCACGATACACTCTGCGTTGTCCAGCAGCCATTTTGCCGCGTCGCCAACAGTCTTCTCTTCGACAGGGTGCTGTTCGAAGGTTTCCGGGTGCATAAAGTGGTAGAACTCGCCGTCGTTGTACAGGTAGTTCAGGTTGGTATCTACTACGTCTGCGCCTTCGGCGGAGTCGGTAGACTTAAAGGTCTTCTCAACGCGAGTGCCGGTCAGCAGACGACGCATTTTCACACGTGCGAACGCCTGGCCTTTACCTGGCTTAACAAACTCGCTGGATTCGACGGCATAAGGCTCGCCTTCGAACATGATTTTAAGACCGGGACGGAAATCGTTGCTAGAATAAGTCGCCATAAAGGCCCTCTACAATTTAATACTGGTACTTAGCCAAAAAAATGGCACACATTGTAACCCTAAATACCCCTTCGCGAGAAGAATGGTTGCATCAACTTGCAGATGTAATCACCGACCCTGATGAATTATTACAGCTTTTAGGCCTTGATTCACATCCTGAGCTTCGGGGCGGCGCCAACGCGCGCCGTCTTTTTGCTCTGCGCGTGCCGCGCGCTTTTGCGGCAAGAATGCAAAAGGGCGATCCGCAGGATCCGCTGCTGCTCCAGGTGATCACCCAAAGCCAGGAGTTTATCGATGCGCCAGGTTACAGTACCGATCCGCTCGACGAGCAAAGCAGCGTAGTGCCGGGTCTGTTACATAAATATCATAATCGCGCGCTGCTGTTGGTGAAAGGCGGCTGCGCCGTCAACTGCCGTTACTGCTTCCGCCGTCATTTTCCCTATTCGGATAACCAGGGCAACAAGCGCAACTGGCAGCAGGCGCTGGAGTATATCCGACAGCAGCCGCAACTGGATGAAATAATTTTCTCCGGCGGCGATCCGCTGATGGCGAAAGACAGCGAGCTGGCGTGGCTGATAACCGAGCTGGAGCAGATCCCGCACGTGAAAAGGCTGCGTATCCACACTCGTTTGCCGGTGGTTATCCCTGCGCGCATCACGGCTGCGCTTTGCCAGCGGCTGGCAGAGACACGGCTGCAAACGCTGCTGGTCACCCATATCAATCACGCGCGCGAGATTGACGACGAGCTGCGGGAAGCCATGCGGCAGCTGAAGCGAGCGGGCGTCACGTTGCTGAACCAGAGCGTGCTGCTGCGCGGCATCAACGACAGCGCCGCCACGCTGGCGGAGCTCAGTAACGCGCTATTCGACGCCGGGATCCTGCCCTACTATCTGCACGTGCTGGATAAAGTCCAGGGCGCGGCGCACTTCTACGTTTCCGACGAGCAGGCGAGGAATATTATGCGGGAACTGCTGAGCCAGGTTTCCGGCTATATGGTGCCGAAGCTGGCAAGGGAGATTGGCGGTGAGCCAAGCAAAACGCCGCTTGATTTGCAGCTGCGTCAGCAATAAAAAAACAGGAGAAGCGGCAGTCTTCTCCTGTCCGGGTAATCCGTGCTGCTAACGCCTCAGGGACACTTATAAACCTGACCGCTCATTTTGCTGTCCAGCGGCGCGAAGCTTGACCAGATATTCTGCGTTGGGCTGGTTGCGCCGTAAATCACGTTGCCGCCCATTTCCGCCGCGCGATTGCGTAGATCGTTAGCCGCGCCGCGCAGAGAGCTGCTTTCACCGCCGCCCGCACCGCTCAGCCAGTTGCTTTGTGAGCCGGTCAGGTTGCCCAGCAGCTGACAGCTGCTTGCCGGTTGTTGGTCGGTGAAGGTGACGCGTTCACCTGCTGAACTCAGTTTGGTAGAGCTGCTACAGCCCGCCAGCAGCACCGCCGCGACAGAGAGCCCCAGCAAGACGTTAATCCGCATTTTAATCTCCATTATTATTAACAGACTCATCCGCAGATTAACATAAAATCGGCGATACGCCTGAACTTCTGCTGCGCCGATGAAAAAAAGAGTCGACGGGCATGGCAAAAGAAAGGGGAAAGCGCCTGCTTGATCATAAAATGCCAATATTAGTTTTCATAACTATCGCATTTTATATACATACCCATTGCAAGATGCCGTCGCAACCCGATGATGCTTAGGATTATTCTTTATAGCGTTGAGCGCCGGTTTAATTTAATAAGAAAAGGGATGTTATTATAAATAAAATAAATCCTACCCACCACGCTTTCTCCTTTATTTCTTAAGGCATCACAATGTTTTCAACACCGGTAATAAAAAAACTGAAACTCGTTGGCACAGGGTGCAGCTTATTAATTTTAACAAATTACTTACCTCTCGCCTTTAGCGCCCCTAATATAGTCAACATTAATAACGAGCATGTTTATATTTATACGCCGCAAAGCGAAGAAACCCTTTTTAACGTTACCAATGGCGGCAGCTTAACCATCAGCAACACGGAAGCGGGGTTTACCCCCTCGCCGCAATCGCATCTGTTTAGCGATTCAACGCTGTCGTTGAACAGCAATGCGATCTTTTCAGGCGATATAGACAGCAATAACAGCCATATTATTTTTTCTGACAGTACCTATACCGGGAATATCAGGCCGCTCTCCTCAGCCAGTCTGGGTGACATTTATATTAATGCCTCTGTCGTAAACGGCAGTATCAGGACCGGACAAAATAACCATAATAAAACGGTAACCATTAAGGACGACGTTTTTAATGGACAGGGACGAGTTTCCCCTTTATCTGTCTATAGCGGCAGCCTGATTGTTGAAAACAGTAAACTTAATAACCATAACTTTGCGGTGATGGATATCAGAAATACTGATTCCGCCATTTTGCAAAAGATTGATATCAACAGCACCAGTGATTATACGGGCGCAATGGCGATAGGCGTCACCGGCATCCTGCTTCAGGATGTCGATAACGTTGATATTATGAATTCTGTTATTACCAGCGACGGAACGGCGATCAGAATGCGTAACAGCGCTGACGACGGCGTGCTGGACAATTTGTTTATCAGCAACTCCACACTGTCGGCTAAGGCAGCCTCGGCGCTCGAAGCCGCTAACAGCGATATGATCATTTATAACTCAACGTTAAATACCGCCAGCAACGGCGATGAAATAGCCTGTTATGCGGGGAGCGCCGCCATCAACGGCTGCGGGGCGTTGCATGTGGAAGGCGCTAATGTTTTCGTCAGTCAACACTCCGTTATCAACAGCAACAACGTTGGCGTATTTATAACGGGAGAAAATAAAACCCAGTTTGACGTCAGCGACTCTTCCATCAACGCACAGAAAGCCGTTTTCAGCGTTAACCAGGGTAATGCCGCCATCACCCTCCGCAACAATTATTCGTCAGGCTCCCCTTCTGTCACCAGTAAAGAAGGTAAGCTGCTGGAAGCGCTTAATAATAGCCGGGTGGATTTCTCACTCTATAACATTTATGCCAGGGGTGATATTTTTGCGGATGACAGCAGCCGGGTGAACGTTCTTTTAAGCGGCGCCAGCCAGCTGGAAGGCAATATAACCGGTGTGGGTACGCTGGAGATCGGCCGAAGCGCGCAGTGGAAAATGACGGCGGATAATCACATTAAACAATTGTTATTTATCGGCGGCTCGATTCTGATGCCGGATGTTGACCCGAATGATAAATATCATACCTTAACGATCGACAGCCTCACCGGCGCCGGCCTGTTTGCGCTGAATACCAGTTTGCAGAAGATGCAGGGCGATATGCTCAATATTACCCGCGACCTCTATGGCACGTTTTTACTGCGCGTGGCGAACAGCGGTGCGGAGCCTGACGATCCAGACGCCATGCTCAAGGTAGTGCAGGGACCGACCAATACGGCGCTGTTTGCGCTGTATGGCGGGAAAGTGGATGCGGGCGTCTGGCAGTACGATCTGATCCAGAAAGATAATGCATGGTATCTGGCTAACAGCGCCCGGCCTGATGCACCCGATACGCCTGACGTGCCCGATACGCCCGATGCGCCTGATAACCCTCCGCAGCCTTCGCTTACGCCTTCGGCAGATGCCGTATTGAACATGGCTGCGGCGCCAGGGCTTATTTTTACTAACGAACTGCAAAACTTGCGTCAGCGTCGGGGCGATCTTCGTGGTCGGGAAGCCGGCGATGGCGGGCTCTGGGGCCGTTATCTTCACCAAAACACCCGGATAAACAGCGCGACGAGCCGCTGGAAGCTGGGCCAGAACGGCTTTGAACTGGGCGGTGATAAAGCCGTTGCGGCAGGACAAGGCAACTTGCTTGTCGGCGTAATGGCCTCCATCACCAATAATTCCGTCAGGGATGTTCGTGGCGGCAACAGCCAGATTGACAGCTACGGTATCGGGGCGTACGCCAGCTGGTTTGCCGATAGCGGCCTGTATCTGGATACGACAATCAAAATGAACCGCTTTAATAGCCGGCTGCACACGCGCATGAGCGACGGCGTGGCGGTCAGCGGCGGCTACAATCAGTACGGCCTGGGCGGCGCACTGGAGGGCGGCTGGCATATCGTACTGGCGGATGACTATTGGGTGGAGCCTTTTGCCAGAATGATGGTTTTTCGGGCTGACGGAAGCCAAATGACGCTGAGCAACGGCATGAGAGCGCAAATTTATCAGCCATCCCTGGTGCAGGCCGAAACAGGATTGCAGATGGGTAAACGCGTCCGGCTCGGTAAAGCCGTGCTTGATCCTTACCTGAAGGCCAGCGTAACGCACGGACTCGCCAAATCCGCTAAAGTCCGGCTGAACGATCGCTGGGATTTTAACGATGCCGCTAACGCCAGCGCAGGAAGCTACGGCGCGGGGATCGATATCAGCCTTGCCAGGGATGCTTCACTGTATAGCGAACTCACCTATCAAAAAGGGCGTGCTGTTGAATCCCCTCTGACCGCCAATCTGGGCTTTCGCATCGGATTTTAGGCATAAAAAAAACCTGCCATCGCTGGCAGGTTTTTTTTCTTACAGGGGCTGGGTGCCGACTTACATCATGCCGCCCATGCCGCCCATACCACCCATGCCGCCGCCTGCACCTAAGTCTGGCGCATCAGCTTTTGGCAGGTCAGTGACCATGCACTCGGTGGTGATCATCAGGCCCGCAACGGAAGCCGCGTACTGCAGCGCAGAACGGGTCACTTTGGTTGGGTCCAGGATACCGAAGTCGATCATGTTGCCGTATTCTTCGGTCTGCGCGTTGTAACCGTAGTTACCGTCGCCCGCTTTCACGTTGTTAGCGACCACAGATGGCTCTTCGCCTGCGTTAGAAACGATCTGACGCAGTGGGGATTCCATTGCGCGCAGCGCAACTTTGATACCCACGTTCTGGTCTTCGTTCTGGCCTCTCAGCTCGGACAGCAGAGCCGCCACGCGCACCAGCGCCACGCCGCCACCGGCAACCACGCCTTCTTCTACTGCCGCACGGGTAGCGTGCAGAGCATCTTCAACGCGAGCTTTCTTCTCTTTCATTTCAACTTCAGTTGCTGCGCCTACTTTCAGCACGGCCACGCCGCCTGCCAGTTTCGCTACGCGCTCCTGCAGTTTTTCACGATCGTAGTCAGAGGTCGCTTCTTCGATCTGCTGACGGATCTGCGTTACGCGGCCAGAGATCACAGACTCTTCGCCCACGCCATCGATGATGGTGGTGGTGTCTTTGTTGATCACAACGCGTTTTGCCTGACCCAGGTCTTCCAGCGTCGCTTTTTCCAGCTCCATACCGATCTCTTCAGAGATAACGGTACCACCGGTCAGCACAGCGATATCCTGCAGCATAGCTTTACGACGGTCGCCGAAGCCAGGTGCTTTAACCGCAGCCACTTTCACGATGCCGCGCATGGTGTTAACCACCAGAGTCGCCAGCGCTTCGCCTTCAACGTCTTCAGCGATGATCAGCAGCGGCTTGCTTGCTTTTGCCACAGCTTCCAGCACCGGCAGCATTTCGCGGATGTTGGAGATTTTTTTGTCAGCCAGCAGGATGAACGGTGATTCCAGCTCAACCGCACCGGTTTCCGGCTTGTTGATGAAGTAAGGAGACAGGTAGCCGCGATCGAACTGCATACCTTCAACCACGTCCAGCTCGTCCTGCAGGCCGGTGCCTTCTTCAACGGTGATCACGCCTTCTTTGCCCACTTTTTCCATCGCCTGAGCAATCAGGGTACCCACGCTCTCATCGGAGTTAGCGGAGATAGTACCAACCTGAGCAATGGCTTTGGAATCGGAGCAAGGAACGGAAAGTTTTTTCAGCTCATCAACCGCAGCGATAACGGCCTGATCGATACCGCGCTTCAGATCCATCGGGTTCATGCCCGCGGCTACGGCTTTCAGACCTTCGGTGATGATAGACTGTGCCAGCACGGTGGCGGTGGTGGTGCCGTCGCCCGCTGCGTCGTTCGCTTTAGAGGCAACTTCTTTCACCATCTGCGCGCCCATGTTTTCGAACTTGTCGTCCAGCTCGATTTCACGTGCAACGGAAACGCCGTCTTTGGTGATGGTTGGTGCGCCGAAGGATTTATCCAGCACTACGTTACGGCCTTTCGGGCCCAGGGTTACTTTTACTGCGTCTGCCAGTACGTTAACGCCGCGGAGCATTTTAACACGAGCGTCGTTGCCAAATTTTACGTCTTTAGCTGCCATTATCAATATCCCTTAAATTCGTTTCGTTCAATGAGTTACGTAAATTACGCTTCAACAATTGCCAGAATGTCGCTTTCAGAAATGATCAGCACTTCCTGGTTGTCGATTTTCTCAGTTTTCGCACCGTAGCCTTCGCTGAAAATCACGACGTCACCGACTTTTACGTCCAGTGGCTTCACTTCGCCATTTTCCAGGATACGGCCATTGCCAACAGCCAGCACTTCGCCGCGGGTAGATTTCCCTGCTGCTGAGCCGGTCAGAACGATGCCACCAGCCGATTTAGATTCCACTTCTTTACGCTTGACGATAACACGGTCGTGCAATGGACGAATTTTCATTGATAGCTCTCCTTTGAGAAGTCCAATCAGTCATTTTGGGATGAATGCCGGGCTTCACTGGCACCGGCCTCGTGACGCAAGAGATAGGGACAGCGCCCGGCCCTTTCAAGGGGTAAAAAATAAAAATTTTGCTTCTGCGTCACAACTGCACAAATAACAGTCAGCGAAACGGCGGATAAAAGAAAAGGCGGGTTGTCCGCCTTTCTGAAGATTACTGCCTGTCGTGCTTGTCGTCGTGTTCGATAAGCGTGGTGTCTTTACGCTCATACTCGCCGTCCACGGTATAGCCGCTGTCCGGCCCCGCGCCAGGCCCGCGCCAGCTACGCAGGTGCGGCATCAGCTTCAGCGTCAGGTGTTTTTGCACCGGCGGCAGCAGCAGCAGCAGGCCCAGGAAGTCGGTAAAAAAGCCGGGCAGCAGCAGCAGAAAACCGGCCAGGATCAGCGAGACGCTTTTTAGCATCTCTGCCGCCGGGCTTTCCCCCGCCGCCAGCTTTTGCTGCATCAGCATAAAGTTCTTCATGCCTTCGTTTTTCACCAGCGAAATACCGATGCACGAGCTGAACACCACCAGCAGCAGCGTCAGCAGCACGCCCATCACATGGGCAACCTGGATAAAAATAGTGATCTCAATCCAGGCGAGAACAAAAAGTACTAAAAACGGTAACCAGCGCACCGCAGTCTCCTGTCGGTTAGAGCCGCCATGCGCCAGGCATAGCGGCGAAAAAAGGATCGTATCGATTAAAGATGGGCACGTCGCCCCGTCTTTTCAACCGTCAGCGGAAAATTCCCTGCCGCCTCGTCAGATAAACAACGGCAACACGACGGCCAAAAAAACCTCGCGATAAAGTGAAAAGCGTCAATATTTTAACGAATATAGTGATGCTCCTGATGACGCAAAACGTTAACATATCGGTCCCGGACTGATGGCGACTCATGGATCATTCTGACTCTGGCTGGTATAACCGGCAGCAATCACAAGAAGGTGCTCATGGCTAACGACATTCGTATCGAAGAAGACCTGTTAGGTATGCGAGAAGTTCCGGCGGATGCTTACTACGGTGTTCATACGCTGCGTGCGATCGAAAATTTCTATATCAGTAACAGTAAGATCAGCGATATTCCGGCCTTTGTTCGCGGCATGGTGATGGTAAAAAAAGCGGCCGCGATGGCCAATAAAGAGCTGCAAACCATTCCCCGTAATGTTGCCAACGCCATTATCAAAGCCTGCGATGAAGTGCTGATTAACGGCAAATGTATGGATCAGTTTCCGGTTGATGTCTATCAGGGCGGCGCCGGGACCTCGGTCAATATGAACACCAACGAGGTGCTGGCCAATATCGGCCTGGAGCTGATGGGCCATCAGAAAGGGGAATATCAGTTTCTGAACCCCAACGATCACGTCAATAAATGCCAGTCCACCAACGACGCCTACCCTACCGGTTTCCGCATCGCGGTTTACAGCTCGATCCTGCAACTGCTGGACGCTATCGGCAACCTTAGCGAAGGCTTCGAGCGTAAAGCCATTGAGTTCAACACCATCCTGAAAATGGGCCGTACCCAGCTACAGGATGCCGTGCCGATGACGCTGGGCCAGGAATTCCACGCGTTTAACGTGCTGCTGAAAGAAGAGATCAAAAACATCCTGCGCACCGCCGAGCTGCTGCTGGAAGTTAACCTGGGCGCAACGGCTATCGGCACCCGCCTTAACACGCCGGATGGTTATCAGCAGCTGGCCGTACAGAAGCTGGCGGAAGTCAGCAATCTGCCGTGCGTACCGGCGGAAGATTTGATCGAGGCGACCTCGGACTGCGGCGCTTACGTCATGGTGCATAGCTCGCTGAAGCGCCTGGCGGTGAAGCTGTCGAAAATCTGTAATGATTTGCGCCTGCTCTCTTCCGGCCCGCGCGCCGGCCTGAACGAAATCAACCTGCCGGAACTGCAGGCTGGCTCTTCTATTATGCCTGCCAAGGTCAACCCGGTCGTGCCGGAAGTGGTTAATCAGGTCTGCTTTAAGGTTATCGGCAATGACGTGACGGTGACGATGGCGTCAGAAGCGGGCCAGCTCCAGCTGAACGTAATGGAGCCGGTCATCGGCCAGGCGCTGTTTGAGTCGGTGTCTATCCTGACCAACGCCTGCGCCAACCTGCTGGAGAAATGCGTGGACGGCATTACCGCCAATAAAGCGGTTTGCGAAGCCTACGTCTTTAACTCAATCGGCATCGTGACCTATCTGAATCCTTATATCGGCCACCATAACGGCGATATCGTCGGCAAGATTTGCGCCGAAACGGGTAAAAGCGTGCGCGAAGTGGTGCTGGAGCGCGGCCTGCTGACCGAAACGGAGCTGGACGACATTTTCTCGACCCAGAACCTGATGTATCCGGTTTATAAAGCGAAACGCTACACCGATGAAGAGTAATCCGCCGCGGTAAGCGAAAAAAGGCACGTTGGTTCACAGAACGACGTGCCTTTTTTTATGCCGCAAGTTACATGCTATCAACCAATTCATAACCAAACAGACCAGGGGAGCAAACTATGATTTTACCTGAGCTTATTGTCGTGCTGGCGGCGATCTATCTGGGCGCGCGACTGGGCGGCATCGGCATCGGCTTCGCTGGCGGCGTGGGCATGCTGATCCTGACGCTGGGGTTTCAGATTAAGCCAGGTGCAATCCCGTTCGATGTGATTGAAATCATCATGGGCGTGATCGCGGCTATTGCGGCAATGCAGGTCGCGGGCGGAATGGATTATCTGGTCAGCCTGGCCGAACGCCTGCTGCGCAAGCATCCGCGCTATATCACTTTTCTGGCGCCGCTGGTGACCTACGCAATGACGCTGCTGGCCGGCACCGGCCATACGGCATTCTCCACGCTGCCGGTGATTGCCGAGGTGGCGAAGGAACAGGGCGTTCGCCCTTCCCGCCCGCTTTCTATTGCGGTAGTCGCCTCGCAAATCGCCATTACCGCCTCGCCTATTTCCGCCGCCGTGGTGTTCCTTTCCGGCATTCTGGAGCCGAAGGGCGTCAGCTATCTGGGCCTGCTGGCCGTGGCGATCCCTTCCACGATGGTCGCGATCTTCATCGCCGCGATGATCACCAATTTTCTGGGCAAAGAGCTGCATGAGGATCAGATTTATCAGCAGCGTCTGGCAAAGGGCGAAGTCACGCTGCGCGGCGAAACGGTATTTAAAGAGAAACCGGGCGCGAAACTATCCGTACTGCTGTTTTTGATCGGCATTATAGCCGTCGTGCTTTACGCCACCGCGATTAGCGAAACCGTTGGGCTGATCCAGAACCCCGTGCTGCCGCGCAACGAAGCTATTGTGATTTTTATGCTGACCATTGCGGCGCTGATCTGCCTGAGCTGTAAAGTAGATACCGCAAAGATCCTCTCCGCCAGCACGTTCCGTTCCGGCATGAGCGCCTGCATCTGCGTGATGGGCGTCGCCTGGCTGGGCGATACCTTTGTCAAAGCGCATATCAACGAAATTCAGGATTTTGCCGGCAGCCTGCTGCGCGACTATCCATGGATGCTGGCGGTGATCCTCTTTTTTGCCTCCACCCTGCTTTATTCGCAGGCCGCCACCACCAAAGCATTGATGCCTGCGGCGCTGCTGCTGGGCGTGTCGCCGCATACCGCGATAGCCTCTTTCGCCGCCGTCTCGGCGCTGTTCGTGCTGCCTACCTATCCTACGCTGCTGGCCGCCGTGGAAATGGACGATACCGGCTCGACACGCATCGGAAAATTCGTTTTTAATCATTCTTTTATCGTGCCCGGCACGCTGGCGATTGCGCTGTCGGTCGCCTTTGGCTTTCTCTTCGCCAATCTGTTCCTGTAGCGATAAGGGCGGGCTGCGTTGACGGCCCGCCTGGTTAAACCCCGCCTTAACCACACCCTTTCCGTTTCTTCCAGTGCGACATCCTGCAACAGCCGCAGCCGCCAGGCCGTGATATAGTCTGCGCCTTGCATAAGATCTCCGCCGCGTCGGAGTCTGCCTGTTTTCTGGTTTATATCGGTAGTGGAAAAATGATCCCTGTCATGATGAAACGCATCACAACCTGCCTGCTGCTGGCGCTGATCGCCTTCTTTAGTACGGGTGCCAGCGCCTCGCTGTTTGGTAACAACGCCAACAGCCACTTCGGCACCGTCGACCAGGCCTTCAGCTTTGATTTCAGCCAGCGGGCCGATCGGCTGACGCTCAGCTGGACGGTGAAGCCCGGTTACTACCTTTATCGCCAGCAAATCTCCCTGACCGCACAGGGCGCGAAGCTGGCCGACTGGGCGCTGCCCGCGGGCAAACCGCATGAAGACGAGTTTTACGGCAAAACGGAAATCTATCCCGACAGCCTGACGGTGCCTTTAACGCTGCTGGAAGCGAAAAAGGGCGCGACGCTCAGCGTAACCTGGCAGGGCTGCGCCGCCGCCGGTTTTTGCTATCCGCCGGAAACCCGCAGCGTGCCGCTGAACGAAGTGACGGCCGCCAGCCAGCCGCCAGCGGATGCGGAAAGCGCGGCCTCCGGCACGCAAACTGAGGCAGGTAACGCGATTTCCAATACGCAAACTAATGCAGAAAATGCTGCTTCCGGTACGCAAGCCGATGCGGGCAAGGTGGCCTCGGATGCACAAACTAATGCAGACAATGCGGCCTCCGCTATGCAGACCGATGCAGGCAATGCGGCCTCGGATGCGCAAACTAATGCAGGCAATGTTGCCTCCGCTATGCAGACCGATGCAGGCAATGCGGCCTCCGGCACGCAGACCGACGCCCTCGTCGGGCAACCCGCGCAACCGGATCATAAACTGCCCTTCTCGCCGCTGTGGGCGCTGCTGATCGGCATCGGCGTTGCCTTTACGCCGTGCGTGCTGCCGATGTATCCGCTGATCTCCGGGATTATCCTTGGTGGCAACCGTCGCTATTCGCTGAAGCGCCTGTTTGCGCTGGCTATGGTCTATGTACAAGGTATGGCGCTGACCTATACCGCGTTGGGCGTGATCGTCGCCGCTGCCGGGCTGCGTTTTCAGGCCGCGTTGCAGTCGCCAGCGGTGCTGATTGGCCTCTCCGTGCTGTTTATTCTGCTGGCGCTGTCAATGTTCGGGCTGTTTACGCTCCAGCTCCCCTCTGCGCTGCAAACCCGGCTAACGCTGTTAAGCAATCGTCAGCAGGGCGGCTCGCTGCCGGGCGTCTTTTTGATGGGCGCGCTGGCCGGTCTGATCTGCTCGCCCTGTACTACCGCGCCGCTCAGCGCCATCCTGCTTTATATCGCGCAAAGCGGCAACATGCTGGCCGGGGCGGGCACGCTCTGGCTCTACGCCGTGGGCATGGGGCTGCCGCTGATCCTGGTGACGCTGTTCGGCAACCGCCTGCTGCCGAAAAGCGGCGCGTGGATGCAAACGGTAAAAGAAGGCTTTGGCTTCGTGATTTTGGCGCTGCCGGTCTTCCTGCTTGAGCGCGTGGTGGGCGACGCCTGGGGACTGCGTCTGTGGAGCCTGCTGGCCGTCGCCTTCTTCGGCTGGGCCTTTATCAGCCTGAAATCCGCTAACGGCTGGCTGCGCCTGGGGCAGATCCTGATGCTGGCGGCGGCGCTGGTCGCGGCCCGTCCTTTGCAGGATTGGGCGTTCGGCGCGCCTGCAACGGCAAGCCACACGACGTTAAGCTTTACGCGCATCGCCACCGTCAGCCAGCTCGATCGGGCGTTGCAGCAGCATAACGGCATCACCATGCTGGATCTCTATGCCGACTGGTGCGTAGCCTGTAAGGAGTTTGAAAAATATACGTTCAGCGAGCCGCAGGTACAGAATGCGCTGAATAAAACGCAGCGGCTACAGGCGAACGTCACGGCTAATAATGCAGAAGACAAAGCGCTGCTGGCACGGCTGAACGTGCTGGGGCTGCCTACCATCCTGTTTTTTGACGCCAGCGGCAAAGAGATCCCCGGCTCGCGCGTGACCGGTTTTATGGATGCCGCAGCCTTCCGGGAGCATTTGCAGAAATTGTCGCAGTAAACGACACTAGAGAAGAATTTTACGGTCGCGACCGTAAAGTAATGCATTCAAGAGGAGAGTCGCTTGCAACGTGAACAGGTACTCGAGCATGCACTGAACGTACTCGAGCAGAACGGGCTGGCCCCCTCCACCTCTTTCGCCATGATGGCGGAGGCGGCAGCCTGCCAACAGGAAGATTTGCAACGCTACTGGCCCGACCGCGAGGCGCTGCTCTATGACGCCCTGCGCTATCACAGCCAGCAGGTTGATATCTGGCGGCGCAAGCTGCTGCTGGATGACACTATGGGGCCAGCACGCAAGCTGCTGGCGCGTTATCAGGTGCTGGAGGAGGCCGTTAACAATAACCGCTATCCCGGCTGCCTGTTTGTGGCCGCGTGCAGCTTTTATCCGCAGCCGGACCACCCTATCCATCAGGTTGCCGAACAGCAGAAGCGCGCTTCCTGGCAATATACCCACGAGCTGTTGACCCAGCTGGAAACCGATAACCCGGAACTGCTCGCTCATCAGATGGAGCTGATTCTGGAGGGCTGCCTGAGCCGGCTGCTGGTGAAACGCAACGTGCAGGAAGTGGTGACGGCCCGTTCGCTGGCGGAAGACGTGCTGAGTATCGCGCTATGCCGTAAGAATGGCGCACTGAGCTAGTGCGCTGAGCCGTAACCTGCGCCATCAGAGCGGCGCGCTGAGCCGTAACCTGCGCCATCAGAGCGGCGCGCTGAGCCGTAAGCGCGGTGGTGCGTTTAATCAGCGTCCTGTACTGTAAGTGCGCCGCTCCCGTACCGCACAGGCTCACGTGCTCTTTAGCAAAGAAAGCGCACACGACGGAAGCCTGAAAGACAGGCTGTCCCGAATGGATTTGCATAACTTTCAGGCTGACTGTCTGAAAAGCAGGCAGTCAGTCACGCTTTAACGCTTTTTTATGACAAAGCCGTTGACGGCGGGCAGCCTTTACGGTTTAATGCGCCCCGTTGCCCGGATAGCTCAGTCGGTAGAGCAGGGGATTGAAAATCCCCGTGTCCTTGGTTCGATTCCGAGTCCGGGCACCACTATTCCAAACCCTCGCTTATGCGGGGGTTTTTGCTTTATGCGTCAAAAAATCACTGGTTTACCAGTAGATATTATCCTTTGCTCTCCTCTCCCCCCGCTTCCCGGTTGCATCAAATGGGCATTCTGCTTCACGTATTCCATTGTTGTACTGACGCCTTGCTGCGCACGTAAATCTTTCACCAGCGTAAAATTCCTTTCCGGCGACGTTATCAGCTCCGTCGTGAGGTTATGGTGAAAATAATATGGCGAGACGGCAAAACCACATTCTTTCGAAAGACGCAGGAAGAACGACCGGAGCTTTTGATGAATCTGAGCATGTCGTTAGCTTATGTGGGTCAACTCCTGAGAAGCGACTAAAAACAGTATTAGATGCCACAAAGCGGTGGTTCGCATCCTTCACAAGGATAATCCCGCCACCAGCATTAATTAATGGATTGTCCAGACAGGATTCAATCGTTGGCGCAGGAACTTGCTCCTTTCGTGTGAAAGAACGTTTCCTTTTTTCCATAAAAAGCCCCTCCAATGGGATTTGTTGCCCCCACCTGGGTGGATATCAGCCTCCTGCTCTACCGCTTCTGTGGAAAACCTTGCAGTCAACTGAAAGGCAGATCAACCCAACATCAGATTTACCCTGCCTTAGTCCAGACTATGGGAGATATCAACAATAAGTAAACGCAGATTCCATAGCACTTGTTGCTGTGAAGCCAGCTGCCTACAGCGCGCTTGCGGTATCAAACATCGTTCTAACCAACCGAGTATCCGCCATCAACGGTAATAATTTGTCCTGTGATGGAGCGAGCTGCATCAGAAGCGAGGAAAAAAGCCGTGGCGGCGATCTCTCCCGTAGCGGCTATACGCCCGGTAGGCATCCTGCTGAGAAATTCTGTTTTCGCTTCCTCATTCCGACCAACAAAGCGGTCAAACATATCCGTCTCTGCGGGACCAGGTGCAATTGCATTAACCCTGACGCCTTTAGCTGCGACTTCGAGTGCTGCGGAACGCGTGAGCCCATTGCTTAATAATAAAAGGCAACTTAAGAAAGCCAGTACTGCAGCAATAACACTCAATCCGTGACAGGGGCAAGTTTCATAAACATCGATTTTCAGACAACGTTAGAAAGATAAAACCCCAGACTATGAGAAGTATCGGCAATCAGTGAATAAAGGTCTCATAGCGATTATAACCTCGCAACCGTTTACAATTATTACTTTCCATGCCGCCCTGAAGAAAAACGCACTAAAACAGTGAATAAAAATATCAAGTATAAAAAGGCGGCATGATTAAAGTAATAGCCCGACCCTTTGCAGGCAGAAAAGAACTTCCTTGGGGTATTCGGGCCAGGGACGCCCTATTTTATAACTTGAGGTAAAAAATGGTGTTTCTACTCCTCATGCAATTGTTCTTTCCATTGTTCTTTCCATGATTTTGATTCAGGGCTGAATACGCCTGATAATCCCGGATTACATTTATAGACATACTCCATAAATACCGGATGCCTGAAACCCGCTTTAGCCACAATACTCAGACGGTGGTGGTACAGCGTCTTGAGCGCACACCCCAACCGTTCGGAAAGTTCTGTCAGATCCATTCCGGCCGTAAAAAAAGGGAGCAGACGACGCTCCGTTAGGGTCAGTCTGACCGGCCTAACGCATTCTGCTTTTTTACGTGTCACCGGTCGTTGTGTTTTCCCACTTATGATGAGTTCAAGCAACGAAATATCCTGCTTCTGCGTAAGGATCCTGTCGCCCTGGCTTGTTGCCGGGAAAACCCGCCCCGTATGCTCCCGAGTAAGCCAGACCACGGTTATATCCTCCCGACAGCTACGGAGGGTATTGAATGCAAGCCATTCGCCCCGGAAAAATATCAGACTGTCTACGACAACGGTGATACTACAGGCATTTTTCACCTCCCGTGGCATAATTTTGGTATTATAATTCATTCTCAGGCAGGCCATCTCCGGCAGCAGGGTGGCCAGCCCCGTGAACAACCAGCTATTCTCCGTCAGCACGACAAGAAGTTTGTTATCCATTAAAGTAAATCTCCTGTTCTCTATTTTTACAACAAGGCAAATTATTTCTGTTAAATAAATACACACGCAGCAGTATCATGACCATCAATATTAAATTGACAGACTAATCGGCTGAATCAATGGGACCATGCAGGTACGTTTAAATTATAAATATCAATGCATATGATAACTTAATATATATACTATTTTTATATAAATCAGCTCACGGAAAAACCGGAAGCGAAAGCAACCTCCGGTATTGTGCGTTAATATGATATGCTAAATTCACTCATCAATATGATTTATACTAAAATACTAATGCGTTCTCATGAAATCTATGATGGTCTGTAAATTATCACCGTTGTTTTTATGATATTGTAGTGACAGAATCGCCCCCCAAAACATAAACCGGTACGGCATAATTTCTTCAGGAAGTTCCTCAAGGGAATTTACATTGAAGAAAACCTGGAACCGCTGCTCAAAAACCTTTTCTACTGACTCCCTTAGATCTTTATCCGCAAACGTGGCTTGCCATATTTCCATGATCAGAACCAGCGGATTTTCCAGAGGCTGTTGCTGCATAAACAGGATTAACTCCAGAATACGAGACTTGCAGTCTTGAGTATTACTGGCAGGTATCTGCTGAAAAAGTTGTGGTATTAGTTCATTTAATAAATCATATCGGCCCGCAGGAAAATGATACCGGAGGGCACCCCGCGTAACGCCGGCCTGTTCGCAAATTTTATTCTCGCTGATGGCAATATAACCTTCCTTTGCAAGGATATCTCTTGCCGCGCCTATCAATTTCTTTTTGGTGTCATCCGCATTACATCGGATCATGTCCATCTTCATTAGCATCACACTCCGGATACATTTCTTTTGTTGTCATCTGGCCAGGCAGGAACAGAGCGGAAACACGCTACCAGCTCTCGGATCCTGAGCAAAAGGAGGCTGTTCCTGAATACTTCAGTGTTCATGCTCTCCTCCTGTATATGAATCATCAACTGATTTAACTGATTGTCGATAGCCGGTGTATGGCCCGACTCACTTTGCAGCCCCTTTGCATAGCGCTGTACTGCAACCGAAAGGGTATGTAGGACACGGTTGGCAAATATAACAGCGTCACGCTGTCTATGATCTCCGGCAGACCGTACATACTCTGTTTCCAGCCTATAAAGCGCAACGTGTATTTCACGTAGTTTACCCAGCAATAGCTGACAGGCCAGCGTTAACTCTTCATTATCGTTGCTGCGCCAGTTTGGTTCGAGCGCCACTTGGGCCAGGAGTTTCTGTGTGGCATCCAGTTTCAACCAGCCTTCCGCCTGTACGTTTTTTTTCCCTACCATGGGACTCATTCTTTCAGCCATATACTCAAACAAGCCAGCCAGCGAATGACGCAATGTCTTTCCTTCAGTTTCCGGCCAGATCAGACTGTGTATCAGGGTAGAAAACGTAATGCCCAGCAGGATACCTGTGAGTCTGTCCCGGATCTCTGTCAGGTTCGGATGGGGAGAAAACGTCGCAAACATAGCCAGCGAAAATGCGAACAAAATTTGGATCCCGGCATAGCTGCTTCGCTCTGAGCCTGCGGCCACCCAGCCGCTGAGTGCGATAACGGGTATCACCATCAGCAACAGTCCGGTCACAGAGTCGATATAAGGAAGGATAAATATCGTGCAGAACAAGGCCAGTAAAGTGCCGACTACGCAGCCACCAATACGCAGCAGGCTTTTCTGTACCGAGGCGCCCAGTCCCGGGACTGCGACAATGATACAGGTGAGCATGGACGTATGAATGCCTGGCCACTGAACGCTGGTATAAAATATATAACAGAGGGCAACAGCCAATAATGTTTTGATGCCGTATTTAATATAGTCATATGAAAGTTGTTCTTGCGGCCGGGAAACGCCAGAGTGCGCTTTATCTGACGCATAAGGTTCGCTATTTCGCGCCTCCAGCAGGGAAACGCCGTACAGAGCACTGTACATTTCCTGAAGACAAGCTGGCAGCATCTCAATTTGAGCATGATCCTGTTGTTCAGGGGCATAGCTTCGGTTGTCCCGCAGGCACTGTAGAAAGGAACGGCATTCGGCAGCCAGTTTATGGCAATAACTGGCTGCCATGTCTGTCAGCTCGCCGTTCAGGCTGGTTAGCTGCCGTGAGGCGGAATACAAGCGTTCAGCGGTGGCGATTTCTGCGAGATGCTTTTCTTTATCGGCACAAAACTGCTCCGAACGCATAATGGAGAACTTGAGACAGCTGTGTAACGTCAGCACACTGGTCTGAATTTCTTCCAGCGTGATTGCAGCAGCAGGCTTTCCGGCAGCTGCTGACTCCAGCGCCCGGCTGATCACCGTAACAATCCTTTCTATTTCCTCTTGTAACTGTCTGACCGGCTCAACCGGCAGGAGCAGCGTATTTACGACATGTGCCACAACGGTGGCATAGCAGCCGGCTACCCAAGACCACAGACAGTTACGCAACAACATTTCGCCATCTGAACTCAGGTCCACAAAGCTTTGTACGTAGGTTATGGTGATAGCAACGGCAAAATACAGAAAGCTCCATTTTCTGGATGAACGCATCAGATACAGCAGAATGAGCAACGCAACAGAGACGCTGAGCAGACGGAACATCGGGGCATCAATAGTGAGTTTCAGGGTGAGGATCGCAGCCCCAACTGCCGCTGTATTCACAAGCAGGAATAACGGAAATATCATCCGAGTCAATACAATATTTTTCTGGGTGGCAAAAAAAACCACCAGCAGAGAATAAGCGAGTTGCGGGACACCCAACGTCAGTGAAATGACTATGACAATCACTGAAGAAAGCAGATACCTCAGCATGGCATTATAGCGTCCGGGGAACCCCCTTGATTCCTGGTGCAGAAAACGAAGCAGGTTACCGGTTTTTCCGCCAATCATATCTGGCATCATCATACTGCATGACCATTCTTTTCATCGCTCTGACTACCAGAATGAACCTTTACTACCGCAGATGTGCCCATCCTGAAGAGACGAGAGTCAGGAGTAGTAATGCGAATTCGTACCGGAAAGCGCTGGGCAACACGTACCCAGTTAATATTACGGGCAATGCTCGGCAAACCACTCTGTATGGCTCCGCCATCATCCGGATAAACCCCATATCCTGTGGACTCTACGGACCCGGTAAAATGCTTTCCGGTGTCACTCATCAGGTAAACATCGGCGCTGTCACCGTCGTGAATATTCTTAAGTTCCGATTCACGGTAATTTGCCACCACATACCAGTTTCTACTGTCAACCAGCGTAAAAACAGCCTGTCCTGTGCTGACGTACTGGCCGCCGGTGGTTTTTAATGATGTGATACGGCCATCAAACGGCGCCCTTACAACGGTGTGTTCCAGATTAAATTCGGCGATGGAAATATCTGCTTTAATCACTTCGCGTTTCGCAATGAGAGCTGACACACTGCTGACCGCAGCATTTGCCTGTTCAGCCTGCAGTCTGGCTGACTGTAATTGCGCCGCCGAGGCACGCTGCCGGGCTTGAGCCTGATCCAGGGATTCATCGGAAACATAGTTTCGTGCGCGTAAGGCTTGCAGCCGTCGCAGGGTAGCAGCATCCTGTTCAGCCGTAGCACGGGCCGCATCAATATGTTTCTCCGTAGCCTGTGCATTAAACTCCTGAGCACTGATATCACGTCGGGTAAGAATAACTTGCTGCTCAAGCTGGGCCAGGTTTGCCTTTTCGCGAATTAAGGCATCATGATACGGACGAGGGTCTATTTCGAATAAAACATCACCCTTATGGACAAGTTCGTTCTCTTTCACCGGTATTTTTATGATAACTCCGTTAACCTGAGGGGCAATATTTATGGTATCAGCATAAACATAGGCATCATCTGTCCCCGGTGTCTCATCAAACAGTCTGATTAACCAAATTAATATGGCCAGCGTAGACACTGACAGCACCAGAATAAACAGCCGCTTATTCATACAAGTTTTTACCTTAATTGGCATCTGCGTTCCATGATTAACAAATAAAGATTAATAAAAAAACAGGATCCAGAACCCCATTGATAAAAACGCTATCAACAACGGGTAAGTTAAAATATAAGGGGATAGCCACCTGCTACGCCTGAAATTCTTCAGTGATATGTTTATTACAGCAGAGGTCAGACAGCCGCCGGAAATGCAAAAAAGCCAGTCCGGAAAGTAGGCACCGAGGATATTGACTGAAGGAGAATGCGCCGAACAGCCACTCAGCTGGAATATTATAAAATTCTGCAAAAGTAATCTGTGTTTCATAAATAAAGAGTCATTAGATTTTTACATAGCATATATAAACCCACATCAACATACAACCCTGTATTTTGTGTGTGAATAGAGAGGAAGGGTTTACTGCCGCTGGCATAAGCTCCTACCAGGATGTGAGTTGAGACGGAAAAAACCTCGCCGTTTACCAGAGGCTCGCATATTACTTTTTCACTTACTAAATTGCGCCACCAACAAGCAGCCGATAATATCCGCTGGCGACAAGTAAGAAAACAATATATATAAAGAATATGAAATTTATTTAGTCAGGCAGTAATGAAAAATAAAAAATACACATTTCAGGTTTATTAGAGAATAAATTACGGGCCAGAAAAAACCTCGAATAAAGATTACCGCAATACTTTTATATCTCCTAAGTAACGTCAATCTGCAATATATGGTGGTACTAAAACCGACTTCTTAAGTGTGTGTGTACTTGCTAAGATTATATTTAATCATACTTGCAAGAATCATCCCATTTTACCTTACCTCAGAATTTTTTGCGATGCACAATAATAGCCTTGTGGTAGCATTAATTAAAAATACAGTGACGTCTTTTAATGTAGTTATAGGGATTAGCTTTATGTCATCACGTTATTCACGGCCGCAAATTTGGTTGCACTGGATTTCCGCAGCTATTATCATCTGGTCCACTCTCAGTGGATTCTATGTAGCATTATTTAATCACGATCTACAGTGTGAAATCTGGATTGGTTTCCTTAATGTATCCCTTACAACAATTTATATTCCTCTCTTTATGCTAAGGATCTGGTTTGCGTGGCGCCACGGTAAACCTGCCGATAGTTTACTGAGTCATAAAGAAGATAAGCTTGCGGCAGTAGGGCATATGCTGCTTTACAGTAATATTGCTTTAGTATTAATTACTGGCGTAATGATGATGGAAAAACCTATTAACGTTTTTGGTTTTTTTGAGTTACCTCATCCCGTTAATGACAACAGAATTACCAGTATTTTCCATACAGTACATATTATTTCCTGCATTAGCTTAGGACTGCTTATTATTGGGCATATTTTAGCAGTAGTTAAGCATCAGCTAAAGGGTAAGCCATTACTTCGACGCATGAGCTGGTAAGTAGAGGGGGTTACGAAAATAAACGCGCTGCTTTTAGGACAGGTGATATTTAGCATGTAAGTAACTGGCCAGTTTTGGAAAAAAATAAAAAATAAGCTATGTGAAGCATAATCACATGGCCAGGTTACACATTCGGATAATCATTTTAACGCCGCCATTCTTACCTGAATTTATTATATCGCGAAGGCCAGATGCGCTCCGGCTCGGTGTCCAGGGCTATGGCAATCAGCCTTTCCCCTCTTGGCCAGTGGCGGTTCAGCGCATTGGCCAGCGTGGACGAGGCCAGCCCAGCCTCGCGGGAAACGGCAGACAGCGTCGTGCCTCTCTTCTTCAGCTCGGCAATGATATCTGCCGGGTGCCAGTCCTTATCGGTTATCTCTGTCATCCTTGTCAGCTTCCATCAGACGTTGCTTGTTGAGTATCACTAAACAACTACGATGTTAAGTAATGCTAAACAGTAAGTCAATGTATGATTGTTGATGGTGTTACTGATGATCCCAGCTCGTTTGAAAGCCGCCCGTCTCCATGCTCGTCTGACTCAGGAAAAGCTGGGCGTTCTGGCGGGCATTGAAGAGGAAACGGCGCGCTCGCGCGTTTCGCAATACGAAGGCGGGATCCATCGTCCAACGTTTGAAACGATGTGCGCCTTTGCAAAAGTGCTCAACGTGCCGGAATGCTATTTTTATACGATTGATGACGCCTTCGCCGAGACGATTTTAGCGCTCTGGCATCAGAGACAACGTCCCGCCTGACGCCGTTTTACCAGCGGCCCTGTCACTTTTCAGACAATCGCCAGCCTTGCGGCCGCTCCCCTTATTTCACCCGCTGTAAGCCTGTTCCGGCGCCTTTCCTTCTGTCGCCAGAAGCAAAAAAACCATCGTCAGGCTTGATCGTTTCCCGTAAATGATAATACTGTGTTTATATACAGCTTATTTCGGGATAACCCCATGAATTTACTTCGTCCGGTCGAAGTCCGCGCGCTTCTGCGGCTGCCGCTCTTTATGAGCCGCGTGCCCTGCGGCTCACCTGCCAGCGCGCACGACCATGTTGAACAACGTCTGGACTTAAACGATCTGCTGGTGCAGCGGCCGGAGAGCACCTATTACATTCGCGTCAGCGGCGACTCAATGAAGGATGCCGGGATCGATGACGGTGACCTGCTGGTGGTCGATAACGGTATTGCCGCCGATCACGGCGATATCGTGGTCGCGGCGGTAAACGGCGAGTTCACGGTAAAAAAGCTGCAGCTGCGCCCGGACGTGCGGCTACTGGCGATGAACAAGGCCTGGCCGCCGATAGTGCTGGCGGAAGAAGAGCAGCTGGATATTTTTGGCGTGGTGACCTTCACCATTAAGGCGATGGAGTAAGCCATGTTGAAAAATCGGGTTTACCGCGCCTGCGCCTCTGACGTTCAGACTTCGCCGCCGCATCAGGTTAAGTTTTTGTTCAGTCGGCTGCACGAGCTGGTGCCGACTAATAATGATTGCTATCTCTGCGCCTGCAACGGCAGCTTTTGCATTATCGATCGTTACCGGCCTGCCGTAGCGGGCAGCCGCGTGCTGATTGATGTGGCAGGCCGCTGCGAATGGGCGCGTATCGGAAATAATCCACAACGAATCGTCACCGATTGCGGGCAAACGATTGAGGGTAATCAGCTACAGGAAGCGATCATACTGGGGGTAGTAATCCGCGAGGTGGTGCCCACCTACCCATTTAATCGCTCTGACATAAGCTTAATTGGCAACGATTAGGAAAATTCTTAAATCCCTGTTGCTGAATAAAAGAAATGTGGTATTTTTATTCATACAAAGGGATATGAAGAGGATATTCAGAGGGAACATGAACAATTCTTATGTTATCAATAATGCTATAAAGTTTAGCCCGGCTGATAATAAGCTATTTTTTTTAAACGGTACAGCTGATGCCATTACTCTTAACCACCCGGCCAGCCTGTGTTTTCTTGAATTAATAAGAAAACAGGGTGAGATAATCACTCAGCAGGATTTTATGAATGAGATATGGCATAAAAATGGAAAATATGTAACAGCCAATACTTACTATCAAAATATTTGCCTGCTACGTAAATGTTTAAAAAAAACCGGGCTGGACGAGAACACTATTGTCACGGTGCCCCGTAAAGGACTGATGCTGCCACGATCCGTTGAAATCAAAATCCTGCCCGTAGCTTCAGCAGACCCGCTTAATCATATGGAAGGCAGGCTGGCGGCCTGCAGCCAGCCTGAACCTACCATCGGAAACGCCCCGACTGAAGTCGCTTCGCCGGGCATTAAGCCCGCGGCAGAACAACCTTTCTCCGATTCGCCAGGGGTTAAGCCATGTGCATTGATACAAGGAACGCAGAGAAAAAAAGCAATGCTGAAGTTCCCCCATGCAGGCTGGAAACGATATAAAACATCTTTCTTATTCACGCTTTTATTCTTTTTTGATTTTATTATAACCATCAAAGTTTTCCCTTAAACACCTACCATAAATATTAATTAACAGTTCCGGATGGATTTTATCCATTCGGATCAAAAAGGACAAAACACCATAAGAAGAAGGAAAGCTTCACACTCTTTAATGCGTGGATGGGCGGCCATCTTTTCTGCTGTTGCATATAGCAGATAAGAAGGAAGATCGGCGAACGCCGTTCTGAAAAAAATCTCCTGTGAATAAGATATAATTCAACAGCCCTGCTGTAGACTTCACTATCTTGTTACTATAAGAATAGCGATAGGCCAGACCACTTCAGGCGCCTGCTTCACTTATTTTTATCATTAAATGGCGCGATGGATCTTAAACAGTGGACTGAGCAGCAATGACTTTGACAGATGCAGGAGGCATCAGTGATAACTATGGGAAAAAATCTTATCGGTAAAAAAAATGGCGTGATCTTCATTATCAATGAAGAGATCACGTTTGATCCTGATAAATGCATTATAAGGAATATCATGCATAACCAGGAAATCAGGCTGAATATGCCTGCCAGCCGTTGTCTTACTCTGCTGTTAATGAATCCGCATTCCGTGATATCCAGGGAGCATTTCCTTGAAGAGGTTTGGCAAAAAAACGGCGTTGTCGTCTCACAAAACACTTATTACCAGAACATATCAATATTGCGCAAAACTTTAAAGCAGGCCGGATTAAGTGGTGAATTTATTGTTACCGTTCCTCATAAGGGGCTAACCTTATGCCAGAACATTACGATAACACACCAAAAAATCAGAGAAACGGATCCGGAGAATGATGTTATTAAAATGTCATACAATAAAATCCATAATATGAAAATAGCACCACAAGCGGAGAAAAAGGAGAGCTCCCGGAAGGCCCTTCCTTTTTTTAATCGAGGGGAAATCCGCTTTTTTTTCACGGACGGAGATGAATGCAGGC
>Ga0209371_1000512_pt1 | contig 37026 bp, 36 predicted proteins | sample AgamicAtAmrz_FD_187165 | JGI IMG/M metagenome (GOLD analysis project Ga0209371, IMG submission 187165) | Agave microbial communities from Guanajuato, Mexico - At.Am.rz (SPAdes) (version 2) | ecosystem: Host-associated > Plants > Roots > Rhizosphere | place: Guanajato, Mexico | collected 2012-06-07
AACTGTCCATTAACGACTTTAAGAGGATAAGGTAATGCAAGTTATTCTGCTTGATAAAGTAGCAAACCTGGGCAGCCTGGGTGATCAGGTTAACGTTAAAGCGGGCTACGCTCGTAACTTCCTGGTGCCACAGGGCAAAGCTGTTCCTGCCACTAAGAAAAACGTTGAGTATTTCGAAGCACGTCGCGCTGAACTGGAAGCCAAACTGGCTGACGTTCAGTCTGCAGCTACTGCACGCGCTGAGAAGATCAATGCACTGGGCACCGTGACCATCACGTCTAAAGCAGGCGATGAAGGTAAACTGTTCGGTTCAATCGGTACCCGCGACATCGCTGATGCAGTCACTGCAGCTGGCGTTGACGTAGCGAAGAGTGAAGTTCGTCTGCCGAACGGCGTTCTGCGTACCACCGGTGAGCATGAAGTGGACTTCCAGGTTCACAGCGATGTATTCGCTAAGCTGACCGTAAAAGTTGTTGCTGGTTAATTTAATTAACTAAGCACGACAAAAAAGACGCCGGCCCTGTGCCGGCGTTTTTGTTTTTATGGTTTACCACCTGCCGCGGTTTACTGCGCCCGGATAAAGCTGCCGTCTGGCTGACGGGTAAAGAGAACCGGGCCGCTGGCGCTGTCGACCGTCAGACCCGTCACGGTGCCCTGTGCATCCTGCCGGATTTTCACCTGCTGACCACTTTTCAGTGAGCTCAGCGGCTGATCGTTACCCTCCACCCGTGCCATCGCAAACACATCATTCACCGGCAGGCTATTGTCGCGAAACAGCTGCGCCAGTGTCTGACCCGAGGTGATGGTCAGGCTGCGCCATGCCCCCTGAGAATCGGCTTTTGGTGTCGGCTGTGAGCCGGAAGAAGAAGGCTGACGACTGCCGCCGTTGTTATCATAGATATCCGCCTGCATCGGCACCTCTTTTTCTGCAGAGGGCGTCGCGGGCTGTTCGACGGGATAGCGCAGCGTGCTGGCGGGCCAGAGAAACGCGACCATTATCACCAGCAGGGCCAGCACGATGCCGCGCCGGTGTGGCGCAGGCAGCGGATCCATCCAGCCGATGTGATCGGTAAAATGCCAGATACGCTGAAGCCATGCTGGCAGGCGGGACGACGCGTCTGAAGCCATTCGGGGTTCCTCCTCTCCTGCAGGCCGCTGTGGCCTGCGTGCGGCCAGCCAGGCCTGCAGCCGGGAAACGGTATGTGTTGCACGCATCCTGCGACGGCGTGGGGCAATCTGGCCCATGTTGACTCTCTTATTCGTATGCTTAAGACGGGTAAATCCCATCAATAGTTATAGTATGGGCAATACTGGCGCGAAGTGCCTGCCAGCATTCATAAAATTGACGGCTCTATTGTTTCCTTTTCATCAGTAAAAGTCATCTGCGATGCAGGGCATTTTACGCCAGCGGCCTGCGCTGCTATGCTGCCGGTTCGAATTTATCCGAGAGTGAAAGGAACGAAGATGACTACCCCTTCTTTCGACAGCGTCGAAGCACAAGCAAGTTACGGTATTGGTTTACAGGTTGGCCAGCAGTTGCTGGAATCTGGTCTGCAGGGGCTGCAGCCAGAAGCACTGCTCGCGGGCCTGCGCGACGCGCTGGAAGGGAACTCGCCGGCCGTTCCGGTTGATGTGGTTCATCGCGCACTGCGTGAGGTGCATGAACGCGCTGAAGGCGTGCGTCGTGAGCGCACCGAAGCGATGGCTGCAGAAGGTCAGGCCTTCCTGCAGGAAAATGCGCAGCGTGAAGGCGTGAACAGCACCGAATCGGGCCTGCAATTCAGCGTGATCACGCAGGGCGAAGGCCCTATCCCATCACGTCAGGATCGCGTTCGCGTTCACTACACGGGCAAACTGATCGACGGCAGCGTGTTCGACAGCTCCGTTGCGCGTGGTGAACCGGCAGAATTCCCGGTAAGCGGCGTGATCCCAGGCTGGATCGAAGCCCTGACTCTGATGCCGGTTGGCTCGAAATGGGAACTGGTGATCCCGCAGAATCTCGCCTACGGCGAGCGTGGCGCGGGTGCCTCTATCCCGCCATTCAGCACCCTGGTCTTCGAAGTCGAACTGCTGGAAATTCTGTAATCTTCAACGCTGCAACCCGCGGGTTGCAGCGTTTCCCCCGCCTGTTACTGCTGTAAATTCACCTGCCACAACGCAAAGCCCGTCGCATCTGTGCCTTTGGGCTGCAGCGGATATTGCGCATGCTGCTGAATAAACCCGGTCGCTTTCTCACCCGGTGCCGTTTCGAACTGAATATCGAGCGGTGTGGAGGAGGTTATCGGCGCCAGCCGCCAGTTATTGTCAGCTTTTGGCTGCACTTCACCGTGCGCTTTGGTTTCCGCGCTGATGTAGGCGGCCACCACAGCGCGGTTCTCATCCGGCGAGGCAAACGCGATGTACCGATCGCCGGTGCCGGCAAACTTACCGCCATAGGCGCGATAGTTATTGGTCGCCACCAGGAAGGTTGCCTGCGGATCGACAGGCTTGCCCTGCCAGCTCAGTTGACGGATACGTGACGCCTCCGGATGGATCAGCTGACACTCCGCATCGTAGCGGGCAGGCTGGGTCACATCGATCTGATAGGTGACGCCATCGATCACATCGAAGTTATAGGTGCGGAAATCCCAGTTGATCAGCGACTGCGTTTTCGGGCTATGTGGGTCGATCTGGTTAAACTGCCCGGCGGAACACTCCAGCCACTCTTTGACCTGCGCGCCGCTGACTTTCATCACCACCAGGGTGTTCGGATAGAGATAGAGATCGGCAGCGTTACGGAAGGTCAGCGCGCCTTTTTCCACTTCCACATAGCTGGCCGGATCGTTTTTACGTCCGCCCGCTTTGAACGGCGCGGCCGCAGAGAGGACCGGCAGGCGGCCCAGGTCCGGATCGCCCTGGATAAAGTGCTCAACGTAGGCGCGCTGGGCATTGTTAACGATCTGCACCGTTGGATCGTCCTGCACCAGCGACAGATAGCTGTACATCACGTCGGCAGAGCGGCCGATAGGCTTCGCCACAAACTCCCGGGTAGCGCGGTGATCGTCAGCCAGGACTTTCACCAGCGCAGGATCTTCCGCCGCCAGCGACTTCTTCGCGGCAGGATCGTAGATGGGGCGCGCCTGGGCTTTACCGCTGCTCACCTGCCAGTGTCCACCTTCATTGCTCAGCACCAGGTCAACCACGCCGAGATGGTCGCCCCACATGCCCGGCATCACCGCCGGGATCCCGTTCAGCGTGCCCTGTGTGATATCGGCGCCCCGGATGCCCGCAAAATCCTTACCGGGGAAAACGGCATGCGCATGACCGAACAGGATGGCGTTAATGCCTTCCACCTGGCTAAGGTAGTAAACCGAGTTCTCGGCCATGGCGTGCCAGGGCTCGCTGCTGAGGCCCGAATGGGGAATGGCGATAATCAGGTCTGCGCCCTGCGCCCGCATCTCCGGCACCAGGCGGCGTGCCGTCTCCGTAATGTCATCGACCCGCACCTTACCCTGCAGGTTGGCTTTATCCCACACCATGATCTGGGGTGGCACAAAGCCGATATAGCCTATCTTCAGGGTCTGCGTATTGCCGTCGCGATCGACAACCTGGGTGGCTTTGATGAGGTAGGGCGTGAACAGGGGTTTACCGCTCTTCACGTCAATCACGTTGGCGTTTACATAGGGGAAGCGGGCGCCCGCCAGCGCTTTTTTCAGGTAGGGCAGGCCATAGTTGAACTCGTGGTTACCGAGGTTGCCGACGCTGTAATCCAGCGTGTTGAGGGCCTTGTAGACCGGGTGGATCTCGCCCTCGCGCAAGCCTTTTGCGGCCATATAGTCGCCCAGCGGGCTGCCCTGAATGATGTCGCCGTTATCGACCAGCAGGCTGTTTTTCACCTCCTGACGCGCAGCATGAATCAGCGTGGCGGTGCGCACCAGGCCAAACTTCTCGGTTGGCGTGTCTTTGTAATAGTCAAAATCCATCATATTGCTGTGCAGATCGGTGGTTTCCAGTATCCGCAAATCCACCGTTGCGGCCTGTGTGGCGACGGAAATGCTCAGGGCCAGTAACATCATTCCGGGCTTAAACATGCTTGCTCCTGCTGCAGATTAATTTAAGGCTCTCAAAATAATGTAAAAGCGTGACAGATAGTCATTTTAAATCGTGATGGATATAACGTTTTGGCCGATCGGCCTGCGGCAGATTCTGATACAACAGCGGCACACAGGGGCAGGCATAGCGATAAACCGGCAACTATGGTATTGATATATCTATAAATTGGTTCGCTCTGTAACCAGTTAAAAAGGGCATCAGCCGAAACTGCTAAAATGTCACTATCTGACGCTGAGCTCTTCCTGCAGCAGATCGACATAATGAGGTGAAAAATGTTAGAGCAACTCTGCCAGCTGGCACGCGATGCAGGCGACGCGATTATGCAGGTCTATGACGGCGCCGCGCCGCTTGACGTTTCTCACAAATCGGATGATTCGCCGGTCACCGCCGCGGATATCGCCGCGCACAAGGTGATCCTGGCGGGCCTCAGGGCGCTGACGCCTGATTTACCTGTCCTGTCAGAGGAGGATCCACCTGCCTGGGAGGTGCGTCAGCACTGGCAGCGCTACTGGCTGGTCGATCCGCTGGATGGCACCAAAGAGTTTATCAAGCGCAACGGTGAGTTTACCGTGAATATCGCGCTGATCGAGGCGGGCAAGCCGGTGATGGGTGTGGTCTACGCGCCGGTGCTGGACGTGATGTACTCCGCAGCCGAAGGCAAAGCGTGGAAAGAGGAGGGCGGTCAGCGTGAGCAGATTCACGTGCGTGACGCCCGGCCGCCGCTGGTAGTGGTGAGCCGCTCTCATGGCGACGACGATGAGATGAAAGAGTATCTGAAGCAGCTTGGTGAGCATCAGACCGTCGCGACCGGCTCCTCGCTGAAATTCTGCCTGGTGGCGGAAGGAAAAGCCCAGCTTTATCCCCGCTTCGGGCCGACCAACATCTGGGATACGGGCGCGGGTCACGCGGTGGCGATGGCGGCGGGCGCGCATGTGCATGACTGGCAGGGCAGAACGCTGGACTACACGCCGCGTGAGTCCTTTCTTAACCCTGGCTTCCGCGTTTCGCTGTTTTAAGGCGTCGCGAAGACCTGAAAAACCCCGGCCACGCCGGGGTTCTTCCGTTACGCCTTTAGCAGCGCGTTGAGCAGCGCGATGACCTGTGTCACCTCATCCTGCGTCAGCGCACCATCCTTCACGAATTTCACTTTGCCCTGTTTATCCAGCACCACGATAGCAGAGCTGCCCGGCTGAAGCTGCCAGGCTCGCTGCACGTCACCCTTGCTGTCGACGATAAACTGCGACCACGGATACTGCTGTTTATTGGTTTCGATGCTGCTACGCACGAACATGCCCGTACCGGGGATTGCATCATCGGTGTTCACAATCGTTGTGGTCTGATAACGATCGTGGGGCAGTTTCGCGGCCTTGATCGCTTCGATCAGCGCCGCATTCATCTGCTTCGCGGATGAGCGACCAGCAATATGCTGGATAACGCGAACTTTTCCGCTCAGCTGCGCGCTATTCCAGTTTTTGTAGCTAAACTTCTCCTGCTGCAGGATAAGTTCACCTTTGTCGTTGACGCCTACTGCCGGAACGCGCGTCTCCTGTCTCAGATCGTGTGCCATAACGCCTGCCGGAATCAGAAACGAGAGCGTCAGCGCGGCCAGAATTGTTCGCATTGCTATTTCCTTAAGTGATCAGACCAGTTAGTCATTTTACTGCAATAGTAAGCAGGGATGATGCGCCTGTCCTGGAAAGGTGTCAGGTTTGTTATGCCCGCCACAATTCCTTAACCAATGAAGGTTTATACTGTGTTGCATCAGCCTGATAACAGACTGTTCTGTAATGATGTGTCAATTCAGTAAAAAAATTCACTTTTCGGAACACGACGTAGTTTCAGTGTTCTATAGTTATCGCGAATTCGCGCTTCATGGGCTGGCACCAAATTTGGAAACGGCGAAGCGTGCTTTAAAAATGTACAGGAGTTAGTCAGTATGAAAATCTTCCAGCGCTATAATCCGCTGCAGATAGCGAAATATGTAAAAACGCTGTTCAAAGGAAGGTTGTATATCAAGGACGTTGGCGCGTTCGAATTTGATAAGGGAAAAGTCCTTATTCCGCGCGTCAAAGACAAACAGCATCTGAGCGTGATGTCAGAAATTAACCGCCAGGTCGTACGTCTCAAGCTTGAGTTCAACTAAAGACAAGGGCGCCGATGGCGCCCTTGATGCTTTTGCGGTCAGATTATCTGCGTCATCACTCTGAACCGGGGCCTGTCACCCCATTCACAGACGCCCGCCCTCTGAAACCCCACGCCTGGCGGAACAGGCCCTGACTGGTTCTACTCGTCTTCGCTTTTGGTCATACTCAGCACCGGCGGTCGCTCATCGATGCGGGTCACCAGCAGCTGATCGATACGGTAGCTGTCGATATCCACCACCTCGAATTTGTAACCCGCGAACTTCACAAAGTCGGTGCGTTTCGGGATCTTACGCAGCATGTACATCATGAAGCCACCGATGGTTTCGTAGTTGCCGGACTGCGGGAACTCATCAATGTCCAGCACACGCATAACGTCATCGATCGGTGTGCCGCCTTCAACCAGCCATGAGTTCTCGTCACGGGCGACGATCTGCTCTTCCATCCCCTGACCAACCAGATCGCCCATCAGCGTGGTCATCACGTCATTCAGGGTAATGATGCCGACAACCAGCGCATATTCGTTCATGATCACCGCGAAATCTTCACCGGCGGTTTTAAAGCTTTCCAGCGCTTCGGAAAGGGTCAGCGTATCCGGCACGATCAGCGCGGAGCGAATCTGCAGGCCGCTGTTCAGCGCCATGCTCTGATTGCCCAGCACGCGCAGCAGCAGCTCTTTCGAGTCGACGTAACCGACGATATGGTCAATGTCGCCGCTACAGACTAAAAACTTGGAGTGCGGATGCTCGGCGATTTTCGTTTTCAGGCTGGCTTCATCTTCGTGCAGATCAAACCAGACAATATTCTCACGCGAGGTCATGGAAGAGGGAACGGTACGCGACTCCAGCTCGAACACGTTTTCAATCAGCTCATGCTCCTGCTTACGCAGCACCCCGGCCAGCGCACCTGCCTCAACGACCGCGTAGATATCGTCGGAGGTGATGTCATCTTTACGCACCATTGGCAGTTTAAAGAGACGGAAGAAGACGTTAGCCAGGCCATTAAACAGCCATACCAGCGGGCGCATGATCAGCAGACAGAAGCGCATCGGGTTGATGATGCGCAGCGCGATGGTTTCCGGTGCCACCATGCCGACCCGTTTTGGGGTTAAGTCGGCGAACAGGATAAACATGCTGGTGACGATGGTGAAGGAGCAGATAAAGCTGAGCTGTTCGGCCAGCTCCGGTGAGACAAACTGATCGAACAGGCCGCGGAAGACCGGTGAAAAAGCCGCGTCACCGACGATACCGCCCAGGATGGCGACGGCGTTGAGGCCAATCTGCACCACGGTGAAAAACATGCCCGGCGTTTCCTGCATTTTCAGCACGCGCTGCGCATTGACATTGCCTTCATCGGCCAGCAGTTTCAGTTTGATCTTACGGGCAGCGGCCAGCGAGATCTCTGACAGAGAAAAAAAAGCACTGATTACGATCAGCAACAGAATGACAAGTAAGCTATCTAACATAGGAGATCCAAAGGGTTATCCACATGTCATTTTTGGCCTGGGCAGCGTGGGTAAGCGCAAACAGAGCGGGTTTATCCATGAAACAGAGCTATCCGTGCCAAAAATGTCTGCGCCATATCGACAGAGAATGAGATGTCGGGGCAGAAATGAAAACAGGCGGGATGCCTGTGGTGGCAGATTATAGCAGGAGCGCTCATCATGCCGCCAGAGGGCAAAATCACCCTGTCACGACGCATCCGGGGCCAGCGTGCCCGCTGCGTACTCCGGATTTATCTGAGTGCGTCGCTCCGGGCCGATCATTCCCCTGCGCAGGAGTTGTATCCCCCCCGTCATTTGCCGACAATGTGACGTTATTTGACTTAGATGTCAGCGTGGCGTCGCCGTTTACCATAAAGTGCGGCTATGATGAGGGTGTTGCCGTAGCGGTAGTGCGGGCAAAGATGATTAATAAATGCCCCGTGGAAAAGGGGCCGGCATGATTAACAGGAGTCCAGGTGCCACGATTTTACATATATTGCATGGCCAGCCTGCTGCTTGCCGCGCCCGCCCTTGAGGCGGCGACCGTGCGATTGCAGGTAGAGGGCTTAACCGGGGATTTGCAAAAGAATGTCAGGGCCCGCCTGTCAACCATTGGCAGCGATGAGGTTTCAAACGATGGCCGTTTTCGTGCCCGCGTCTCCGTCGCGATAAAAGAGGGGCTGCGCGCACTCGGCTATTACGAACCCACGATCGATTTTGAATCCCGTCCTGCGCCTGCGCAGGGCGGACGCCCGGTGCTGGTGGCAAAAGTGACCCCGGGCCAGCCGGTTAAAATCGGTGGCAGTACCATCGTCGTAGAAGGCGATGCGCGCAACGACGCCGATTACAAAGCCTGGGTAAAGCAGGGGCGGCCAAAAGTGGGCACCCAGCTCAATCACGGGCAATATGACAAATTCAAGAGCGGCTTCTCTAATCTCGCCCTGCGCAACGGTTACTTCGACGGCACCTTTAAAAAGAGCCAGCTTGGCGTGTCGGTCGAGCGGCATGAAGCCTTCTGGGATATCGATTACGACAGCGGCGAGCGTTATCGCTTCGGCGACGTGACCTTCCAGGGCTCGCAGATCCGCGAAGCGTACCTGCAAAATCTGGTGCCCTTTAAAGAGGGGGATTACTACAGCTCCCGCGATCTGGCCGAGCTGAACCGCCGCCTCTCCGCGACCGGCTGGTTTAATTCGGTGGTGGTCGCGCCGGAATTCAGCAAGGGCCGGAAGAGTAAGGTGCTGCCGCTGAACGCCGCCCTGTCGCCCCGCGTTGAAAACACGATTGAAACCGGTGTCGGCTACTCCACCGATGTGGGGCCCCGCCTGAAGGGAACCTGGAAGAAACCCTGGGTCAATGACCGTGGCCATAGCCTGACGGCCAGCGCCTATGTCTCTGCGCCCGAACAGCAGGTCGATTTAAGCTACAAAGTACCGCTGCTGAAAAGTCCGCTGGAGCAGTACTACACTTTCTCCGGCGGCCTGAAGCGAACCGACCTCAACGACACCAAAGCCGATACCAGCACGCTTGCCGTGTCGCGCAACTGGGACAGCAGCAGCGGCTGGCAGAAGGCCGTCAATCTGCGCTGGAGCCTGGACCACTTTACCCAGGGCAATGTAACCAACACCACCATGCTGCTCTATCCGGGCGTCAGCGTGAACCGCACCCGTTCGCGTGGCGGCCTGATGCCCACCTGGGGCGATACGCAGCGTTACTCCGTCGATGTCTCCGACACCACCTGGGGATCTGACGTCGACTTCCTGATCCTGCAGGCGCAAAACGTCTGGATCCGCACCCTGGGCGATAGCCATCGCTTTGTGGCCCGCGGCAATCTGGGCTGGATCGAAACCAACGATTTCGAGAAAGTGCCGCCGGATCTGCGCTTCTTTGCCGGCGGTGACCGCAGTATTCGTGGCTATAAATACAAAAATATCTCCCCGCGCGACGAGGATGGCAAACTCACGGGGGCCTCAAAACTGGCTACCGGGTCGCTGGAGTATCAGTACAACGTCACCGGTAAATGGTGGGGAGCCGTGTTTGTGGACTCCGGCGAAGCGGTGAACGACATCAAACAAAGCAACGTCAAGACCGGCGCGGGCGTCGGCGTACGCTGGTCTTCACCGGTCGGACCCATCAAATTTGATATCGCCAGGCCCATTGGCGATGACGAGGAGCATGGATTGCAATTTTACGTAGGACTGGGGCCTGAACTATGAAGCTGTGGAAAAAGGTCCTGATCGGTATTCTGATCTTTCTGGTGCTGCTGCTGGGCGGCGTGGCGTTTTTAATTGGCACCACGCCGGGGCTGCATCTGGTGCTGAAGGGCGCATCGCGCTGGGTACCGGGCCTCTCGATTAAACAGGTGGACGGCGGCTGGCGTAACCTGACGCTTAACGGTCTGCGTTACGAGATGCCGGGCGTCAGCGTGGATGCCGGGCAGATCCATCTGGCCGTCAATCTTAACTGTCTGCTGCACTCCTCAGTCTGCGTGAATGACATCTCCCTGCGCGACATCAGCGTAGTGGTCGACAGCACAAAGATGACGCCTGCCGCGCAGGCGCCAGAAGAGGAGAGTGGCAACACGAACCTCAGCACGCCATACCCGATCACGCTGAGTCATCTTGGCCTGCACAATATCAATGTGAAGGTGGATGACACGGCGATCTCGCTGCTCAATTTCACCACCGGCCTGCAGTGGCAGGATCGCGCGCTGACGCTGAATCCGACCCATATTCAAAGCCTGCTGATTGCGCTGCCAAAGGCGGCGAAAGTCGTGAATGAAGAGGTGGTGCAGCCAAAAGTGCAGCAGCCCCATCCCGCTGAGAAGCCGCTGGGTGAAACGCTGCAGGCGATGTTTGCGCAGCCTCTGCTGCCCGCATTGCCCGATTTCCGTCTGCCGCTGGATATTGATGTGCAGCAGATTCTGGGTGAACAGCTGCGTATCACCGGCGACACCGATATTTCGGTCAGCCGGCTGCTGCTGAAAGCCAGAACCGCCGATCGTCAGATGCAACTGACGACGCTGGAAGTGGACTCGAACCTGGGCAAACTTAACGGCAGCGGACAGGCGACGCTGGCGGATAACTGGCCGGTCGATTTCGCCCTGAACGGCACGGTCAATACCGACCCGATTAAAGGCGAAAAGCTGGCGCTGAAACTGAATGGCGCGATGCGGGACGAACTGAAGCTGGGGCTGAACCTCTCCGGCCCGGTCAATGCGCAGCTAGATGCCACGACGCAACTGGCGGTAGCAGGACTGCCGCTGTCGCTGCAGCTGACCAGCCCGAAGCTGCGCTGGCCGTTAACCGGCCCGGTACAGTATCAGGCGGATAAGCTGGACTATCAGTTTAAAGGCAAGGCCACCGACTACGTGATGTCACTGCAGACCGCCGTGAAGGGGGAATCGGTGCCGCCAGCCAGCGTGTCGCTGACCGGTAAGGGCAATGTCGAACAGTTCAGCCTTGACCGTCTGCGCATTGCCGCGCTGCAGGGCAACATTGACCTCACCGCTCTGGTGGACTGGCGCAAAGCGATTAGCTGGCGCAGTGAACTGACGCTGGCGGGCATTAATACCGCGAAACAGTATCCCGACTGGCCCGCGCGGCTGGATGGCAGGATCACCACCCGCGGCAGTCTCTATGGCGGCAGCTGGCAGCTGAGCGTGCCGCAGCTGCAACTCAAAGGCAATGTGAAACAGAACGCGGTAACTGCAGACGGCTCGCTGACCGGTAACAGCTATAACCAGTGGACGGTGCCGGGCATCAAACTGGCGCTGGGCCGCAACCATCTGGATGTTAAAGGAGCGCTGGGCGACAGCCTGGATCTCGACGCCAGCATCAACGCGCCGCAGCTCGACAATGCGCTGCCGGGCCTGGGCGGCGTCGTCAATGGCACTCTCAAAGCGCGCGGCACCCTGAAAGCGCCGCAGCTGCTGGCTGACCTCAATGGCCGTGGCCTGCGCTGGCAGCAGATGCAGATCAACCGCGTCACGCTGAACGGCGACGTTCGTTCCGGCGAGCAGGTCGCGGGCAAGCTGCAACTGCGCGTCGAACAGCTGAAGCAGGATGCGCTGAACATCAGCCTGCTGACGCTGAACGCCGACGGCAATGAAAAGCAGCATCAGCTGAAGCTCTCTGTGCAGGGCAAGCCGGTCTCCGGCCAGCTGGCGCTGAACGGCAGCTTTGATCGCCAGACCGAACGCTGGAAAGGGTCGCTCAACGACACGCGTTTTGATACGCCGGTCGGAGAGTGGCGTCTGACCCGCGCAATGGCAATTGACTACCTAAACAGCCGCCAGACGGCGACGATTGGCCCGCACTGCTGGCAGAATCCCAACGCGCAGCTCTGCGTACCGGAGCCGGTCGAAGCCGGGCCGGCTGGCCATGCCCATGTGGTGCTGAACCGCTTTGACCTGGCGATGGTTAAACCCTTTATGCCGGATGCCACACAGCTGAGCGGCCTGTTCAGCGGAGATGTGCGTGTGAACTGGACCGCAGAGGGCGGGCTGCCGACCGGCACCGTGGCGCTCAGGGGCAACGGCGTGAAAGTGGTGCAGGATGTGCAGGGTAACAGCCTGCCGATCGCCTTTGACACGCTGAACCTTAATGCCGCGCTGCGCAACGGACGCGCCCAGCTCGACTGGCTGCTCCGCATCGCCGGAAACGGCCAGCTCGATGGCAACGTGCAGATCACCGATCCGCAAAACCGTCGCACACTGGGAGGGAACGTCAATATTCGCAATCTCTCGCTGGCGATGCTGAATCCGGCGCTGATGCAGGGCGAAAAGATCAAGGGCAACCTGAACAGCGCTCTGCGCCTGGGCGGCAGCATTCAGCAGCCACAGGTATTTGGCCAGCTGGGTCTGACCGGTGTGGACGTGGATGGCAACTTTATGCCGGTGGATCTGACCAATGCTAATCTGAATCTGGTCTTCAACGGCATGAGTTCGACCCTGAACGGCCTGGTGCAGACCACGCAGGGTAACATCAACCTTAGCGGTAATGCGGACTGGAGCCAGCTCGATAACTGGCGTGCGCGCATTGCGGCGCAGGGTAGCCGGGTGCGCGTCACGGTGCCGCCGATGGTGCGGATGGATGTCTCACCGGATCTGGTGTTTGAAGCGACGCCAGCCGCCTTTAACCTAGATGGGCGGGTTGATATTCCGTGGGCGCGTATCACGGTGCAGGAAGTGCCGGAGAGCGCCACCGGGGTTTCATCCGATGAGGTGATGCTGGATGAGCAGCTTAAGCCGATTGCACCGAAAACCGCCTCGATCCCGATCAACAGTAATCTGGTGATCCATGTCGGCAACGATGTGCGGCTCTCCGCATTTGGCCTGAAGGCAAAACTGAACGGCGATCTGAAGATGGTGCAGGATAAATCCGGACTGGGTCTGAATGGGCAGATCAACATCCCCTCCGGTCGTTTCCATGCCTATGGTCAGGATCTGATCGTGCGTAAAGGCGAGCTGCAGTTTGCCGGTCCGCCGGATCAGCCTTACGTCAATCTCGAAGCGATTCGTAACCCGGATGCGACCGAAGATGGGGTTACGGCGGGCCTGCGCGTCACCGGTCTGGCGGATGAGCCGAAAGCGGAAGTCTTCTCCGATCCGGCGATGTCGCAACAGGAAGCGCTCTCTTACCTGCTGCGTGGTCAGGGATTAGGCAGCGATGGCGACAGTAACGCACTGACTTCGGCCCTTGTTGGCTTAGGGGTTGCACAAAGTGGGCAGGTTGTGGGTAAAATCGGGGAGACATTCGGTGTCAGCAATCTTGCTGTTGATACTGCGGGTGTTGGCGACAGCCAGCAGGTGCAGGTCAGCGGCTATGTGCTGCCGGGTCTGCAGGTAAAATACGGTGTTGGCATATTTGATTCACTGGCGACGTTAACCTTGCGTTACCGCCTGATGCCCAAACTCTATCTGGAAGCCGTGTCCGGTGTGGATCAGGCTCTCGATTTGCTCTATCAGTTTGAGTTTTAGCAATGCGAATAATTGTCTACGGCAGTTTACGGCGCAAACAGGGAAACAGTCACTGGATGACAAATGCGCAGTGGCTGGGTGATCACCAGATTGAGGGCTTCGAGCTTTACAATCTGGGCCATTATCCCGGCGTAATTGAGGGCAACGGAACGGTACATTGCGAAGTGTACCGCATTGATGCCTCAACCCTGGCGGAGCTGGATGCGCTCCGTACCAAAGGGGGAGAGTACAAACGTTATCTGACTCAGACGCCGTTTGGCAGTGCATGGCTTTATGTCTATCAACGCTCAGTGGCAGGACGCCAGCGCATCACGAGTGGAGACTGGCTGAAGCGCGATGAGGCGCCAGAGGCCTGAACAAAAACACCGTCCAGATGGACGGTGTTTTTTTTCGACTCACCAACAGGCAGCAGAATTATTTCTTCTGCGCACGCTCGTAAGAGGAGATGATTTCGGCTTTAGCGGCTTCAGCATTGTCCCAGCCATCCACTTTCACCCATTTGCCTTTTTCCAGATCTTTGTAGTGCTCAAAGAAGTGGGTGATCTGAGCGCGCAGCAGTTCTGGCAGATCGTTCACATCTTTGATGTGATCGTACTCTTTAGAGAGCTTGGTGTGCGGAACGGCAACCAGTTTGGCATCTTCGCCAGACTCGTCGGTCATTTTCAGCACGCCAACCGGACGGCAGCGGATCACTGAGCCTGGAACCAGTGGATACGGGGTCGGAACCAGTACGTCAACCGGGTCACCATCCAGAGAAAGGGTGTTGTTGATGTAACCGTAGTTGCACGGATAGAACATCGCGGTAGACATGAAACGGTCTACAAACAGGGCGCCAGACTCTTTATCAACTTCATATTTGATCGGATCAGCATTTGCCGGGATCTCAATGACAACGTAGATATCTTCTGGCAGGTCTTTACCTGCTGGCACCTGGTTCAAACTCATCGGGTATTCCTTCAATGGTCGTGTGTTGAGTGTCGGCTATTATAGCCAACTGACTCTGAAAGTATGCCCTCTTTTTAGCGTTTCGGAATGCGCCCAAACGCTACTTTGCGGCCACTAACAGCGAAACAATTCCTGCAGCAATCAGTGGTCCTACCGGCACGCCCCGGAAGAATGCGACGCCGATAACTGTGCCGATCAAAAGCCCGCCAATCACCGAAGGCTGTGCGCTCATAAAATTCACGCCCCGTCCGCCCAGCCAGGCCACGAAAATCCCCACCAGGATCGCCACAATCGACTGCCAGTTAGCAAACGACTTAATCAGCGACGAGGCGGGCAGCGAACCGCTGGCCAGCGGCGCCATCACTGCCACGGTCAGGATAATGATGCCCAGAGTAATGCCCTGTTTTTCCACATAGGGGAAAAAGTGGGAGAGCGGGGTCAGTTTAATGGCCAGCAGGACCAGAATAGAGATCGTGACCGCCGTGTTGTGAACGAAGTAGCTCAGTACGGCGAGGCCGATAAGAATAAGGGTTGAGGCGTAAGCAGCCATGGTATTTTCCTGAAGGTGAGGGGGCGCACTGAGTCGCCAGCGTGACAGCCACTGGAGTCAGCAATCATCCGGATTCGCGCAACTGCCTTTACCCAGCGACTGCAACATCAGCGCCTGATTGCGCACCAGGTGCATCTCCTGGGCGCTCAGGGCGACGCTGCCCAGCGTGCCCTGATTTTTAAGCTGACGCCGGCTGGCCTCAAGCCAGCGATCGCGGTAGTTCAGCCATGCGCGCTGCGCGCGCCGCAGTGTTGTTTTTTCCTCCCCGCTGAGACGCGTCATCAGCTGGGTGTATTGCGTATTCATCGTCTGATCCCAGGCCTGGGTCGCCGCCGCATAGCACTGATTCATGGCAAGCGTCGTTGTGGCCTTATCCAGGCAGCGATCAAGGGACGCGCCGGATTTCAGATCCTCTGCCATCGTTGCGGCACTGACAAGCAGCAGCATCAGAAACAATCCTGGTTTCATCGGTTTCTCCGGAAAAAAAGGGCGGCGATCAGCTTGCTGGATGTTGCCTGGATGATCAAGTTGTTAACACGCAATTCATCTGGGTTAAAGTTTCGCACCGTTATTGCCGATACCTCTTGCGCTTTAGGGCCGCGTAAATTTCGCCTTTTTTCACACATGGAAATCATCAGGATGAAACAGATATCACTTCGCACGGGGTTGCTGGCGCTGCTGGCATTTATGACACTGCTGCTGTTGGCGGTGAGTTTTATGGGAATTGTGGCAATTAATAAAGGCAATCGCTCGCTGGATGTGATCAACCGCATTCAGGGGATTGAGCTGAACAGTCTTTATCAGAGCAATGCCGATCTGATGCGAGCCCGCGCCAACGCGGCGCTGGCGGTGCGAAAAATTGAGATTGGTATGCTGGAAGAGGGCGCGGCCGTGACAAAACTGTCACAGGCCGATGTGGTGTCATCCCAGCAGAACCTGAAACGTTTTATTGATGCGGGAACGGTGACGGCACACGGAAAAATGCTGGCGGATGCGATTGCAGCCAGCTACAAAGCTTATCTCGACCAGGGCATCAGGCCGATGATGGACGCGCTGGATAAGCAGTATACCGACGAATATTACCAGCTGCTGGAAGGCAATCTGGCGACGCTGGCGGCCGGTTACAACAAAGCCGTTACTGACTTCAGTCAGTTCGCCGGGCAGGTGACGCAGGCCCAGCTGGCGCAGGCGGCCCACAACGAAACCAAAATGAAAATCCTGATCGCCGTGGCGGTGATCTTAACCCTGATGCTGCTGGTACTCGCCTGGCAGCTGTTACGCCGGTTGCTGCTGCTGCCGCTGAACAGCGCGATCGTGCATCTTGAGCAGATTTCGACAGGCGATCTGTCTCAGGTGCTGCCGCCCTCCAGCAACAACGAACTGGGACGGCTTAACCGCGCGCTCACCGACATGCAGGCGTCGTTACGTCGCTCGGTCAGCCAGGTCCGCGAAGCCAGCATGCAGATCGACATCGGCAGCCGTGAACTGGCTGCGGGCAACGTCAATCTGTCGCAGCGCACCGAAGAGTCGGCGGCGTCGCTGGAGCAGACCGCAGCCAGCATGGAGCAGCTCACGGCGACGGTCCGGCTGAACGCCAGCAATGCTCAGCAGGCGCATAAGCTGGCGAACGCCGTCTCCGACACCGCTGACCGCGGTGCTGAGGTGGTCAGCTACGTGATGGAAAAAATGCATGAGATCACCGACAGCGCCAATCGCATTGGCGATATCCTCAGCGTGATTGACGGTATCGCTTTCCAGACCAATATCCTGGCACTCAACGCCGCCGTGGAAGCGGCGCGGGCAGGTGAGCAGGGACGCGGTTTTGCGGTGGTGGCAAACGAAGTGCGCACGCTGGCGCAGCGCAGCGCCAGTGCTGCCAAAGAGATCCGCGCGTTGATCAGCGATTCACAATCGCGTGTAAAAGAGGGCAGTGAGATGGCGACGCGTGCCGGGGAAACGATGGATGAGATTTCGGGTGAGGTCATGCGCGTTACCGCATTGATGAAAGAGATCTCGATGGCCTCCGACGAGCAGAGTCGCGGCATTGAGCAGGTCAATCTGGCCGTAACACAGATGGATGCGGCGGCGCAGCAGAACGCGGCGCTGGTGGAGCAGGCGACAGCGGCGACGCAGTCGCTGGAAGCCCAGTCCGATCAGCTTCAGGCTACGATGGCGCAGTTCAGACTGCAGACGGCGTAACGATCAGGGGAGGGGGAACTCGCCCCCAGACCCGAACGGCGGCTCTCTGACGGTCGAATCATCGCCACGCCGGATCAAAAAAGCCAGAGCACGTTAATCGCGCTCTGGCTTTTTACTTTTCTGGCTTAAACCGCGACCGGCTTAGCCCTGACGGCAATCCGGGAACTCGGCCAGGAAACGCTCAACGTCATTCACCATCGCCTCATTACCGCAGTAGAACGGGCAGCGCTGGTGCAGCGTGACGGGTGGAATATCCAGAATACGTCGCTGACCATCGCTGGCTTTACCGCCCGCCTGTTCGGCCAGGAAGGCCATCGGGTTGCACTCATACAGCAGACGCAGCTTGCCCTGAGGATGGCTGGCGGTGCTTGGGTAGAGGTAGATGCCGCCTTTCAGCAGGTTACGATGGAAATCCGCAACCAGCGAACCGATGTAACGCGAGGTGTAAGGGCGATGGGTCGGCAGATCCTCTTCCTGACAGAACTTCAGATATTTCTTCACGCCCTGTGGGAAACGGATGTAGTTGCCTTCGTTGATGGAGTAGGTGTAACCGGTCTCCGGATAGGTCATACGTTCGTGGCTCAGGCAGAATACACCCAGCGACGGATCGTAGGTAAACGCATGCACACCTACGCCGGTGGTGTAGACCATCATGGTGGATGAGCCGTAAACCACATAGCCTGCAGCGACCTGCTTGTTACCCGGCTGCATGAAGTCCGCTTCAACGACCGGTGTACCCGGTTCGCTGACGCGATGATAGATAGAGAAAATGGTGCCGACAGAAACGTTAACGTCAATGTTAGACGAACCATCCAGCGGGTCCATTAACACCACATATTTGCCGTTCTCCTCACCTTCGAAGATCACGAATTCATCTTCTTCCTCCGAAGCGATACCGGCGACGATGCCACGCGCTTTCAGGGCTGCCTTGAGTTTTTCATTGGCGAACAGATCGAGTTTCATCTGCTGTTCACCCTGAACATTTTCCACACCACTGGCACCGAGGATATCCACTAACCCGGCTTTGTTGATGTCGCGGTGAATGATTTTGGCACCCAGCTTGATAGCTGAGATCAGTGCTGTCAGTTCACCTGTGGCGTGCGGAAAGTCGTGCTGCTTCTCGACGATAAATTCGCCCAACGTTTTCATAACACATTCCCTGAATCTGCGATGGAGTGGCAGCACGCGTAACAGTCTGCCAACGGATGCGTACGCAGTTTAGCCGATTGAACTTCAAAAACCATAGTCCTAATCCGTTTCTTCCGTCTGCGAGCGGGGGTACACTGTGCGCCGAACTTTTGAGTAATGGATCATGTTATGCGCATTCACATCCTCGGGATTTGTGGCACGTTTATGGGCGGTCTGGCGGTGCTGGCTCGCTCACTGGGTCATCAGGTGACCGGTTCAGATGCCAACGTTTACCCGCCAATGAGCACGCTGCTCGAACAGCAAGGTATTGAATTAACTGAAGGTTACGACGCGAGCCAGCTTGACCCGGCACCTGACCTGGTGATTATCGGCAATGCGATGACCCGGGGTAATCCCTGTGTGGAAGCGGTGCTGGAACGTAACATTCCTTACCTTTCTGGCCCGCAATGGCTGCATGATTTTGTGCTGCGCGACCGCTGGGTGCTGGCAGTGGCCGGAACCCATGGCAAAACCACGACAGCCGGCATGGCAGCGTGGATTCTCGAGGCCTGCGGCCTTGAACCCGGCTTCATTATTGGTGGTGTGCCCGGAAACTTCGATGTCTCGGCAAAATTAGGAAAAAGTCCATTCTTCGTCATCGAAGCGGATGAGTATGACTGCGCGTTTTTCGACAAGCGTTCCAAGTTTGTGCATTACGCGCCACGCACCCTGATCCTTAACAATCTCGAATTTGATCACGCCGATATCTTTGACGATCTGCGCGCTATCCAGAAGCAGTTCCACCATCTGGTGCGGATCGTGCCGGGACAGGGCAGGATCCTCTTGCCGGAACACGATCCTCACCTGAAGCAGGTGATGGCGATGGGCTGCTGGAGCGAGCAGGAGAGCGTGGGCGACCACGGACGCTGGCAGGCGAAGAAGCTGACGACTGACGCCTCACACTGGGAAGTGTGGCTCGACGGCGAAAAAGTCGGGGAAGTGAACTGGGCGCTGGTGGGCGAGCACAACATGCACAATGGCCTGATGGCGATTGCAGCCGCGCGTCACGTGGGTGTCCGGCCGGAAGATGCCGGACAGGCACTGAACAGCTTTATCAATGCCCGTCGCCGGCTGGAACTGCGTGGCGAAGTAAACAGCATCAAGGTCTATGATGATTTCGCGCATCATCCGACCGCGATCCTGGCGACGCTGGCCGCGCTGCGCAGTAAGGTCGGCGGCAGAGCACGCATCCTGGCCGTGCTGGAGCCGCGCTCTAATACCATGAAGATGGGCGTCAGCAAAAACGATCTGGCGCCGTCACTGGCGCGTGCAGATGAGGTCTTTCTGTTCCAGCCACACCATATTCCGTGGCAGGTTTCCGATGTTGCCGAAGCCTGTATCCCGCCCGCCCACTGGAGTGCAGATATCGACGCGCTGGTGGAGATGGTGGCAAAGGCCGCTCAGCCAGGCGACTCGATCCTGGTTATGAGCAACGGCGGCTTTGGGGGGATTCATCAGAAGCTGCTGGACAGACTGCAGTAACACGACAGGCGCCCGCATCGGGCGCTTTTTTTTGCCGTCGATATGCAGGCGTGACCGACGGCAGCAATCCGGGCACGCGTTAACCTGCCTGGTGATAACGCGGTCAATTTAGCGAGGCAGGACTTTAGTTTGCTTCGGCCAGCTCGCGCAGATACTGGAAGATCTGACGGGCAGATTTCGGCGGCTTGTTGCCCGCTTTCTCTTTCTGCGCGTTACGGATCATGCTGCGTAACTGCTGACGATCGGCGTCAGGATAAAGCGCGATCACGTCACTCATCGCCTCATCACCCTGCTCAATCAGACGGTCGCGCAACATTTCCAGTTTATGGAACAGTGCAACCTGCTGATTGTGGCGGTTCTTGAGCTTGTCCAGCGCAACGCGGATAGGCTCGACATCGATACTGCGCAGCAGTTTACCGATTAGCTGCAGCTGACGGCGACGCCCCTCTTTTCTGATGCGCTGTGCCAGTTCGATCTCGGTGCGCAGGCGCTCATCCAGCGGGATTTTGTCCAGCGAGTTTTTTCCCAGATCGACCAGTTCGGCACCCAGGCGCTTTAACTCTTCGGCATCGCGTTTAATTTCACTCTTACTGACCCAGATAATCTCTTCATCTTCTTCTTCGTCATTATCTGGCACATCGTCGAGCCACTCATCGGGCTTTCTGGTCATTTCCGGGCTCCCAAAAAAAAGAGGCTAATCCTACCAGTTTATCGGGTGACTGCGAAATTGTTCTCTGACTCTGATAGACTCAAATCATTCACACATAAGATTAGACGGCAGGTCGATGAACGTATCTACTCAGGTTGCAGAACAGCGAAAAGTACTGGAGCAGGCGATTGCGCAGGCACTTGAACTGGCTAAGGCAAGCACTGACAGCGCGGAAGTCGCGGTCAGTAAAACCACCGGCATCGGGGTCAGCACCCGCTATGGCGAAGTGGAAAACGTCGAGTTCAACAGCGACGGTGCGCTGGGCATCACCGTTTATCATCAGAACCGTAAAGGCAGCGCCTCATCGACCGACCTCAGCCCGGACGCGATCAAACGTACCGTGCAGGCGGCGATTGATATTGCGCGCTACACCTCTCCTGATCCTTTTGCCGGTCCGGCGGATGCAGCGCTGCTGGCCTATGACGCGCCGGATCTGGATCTCTACCATCCGTGGGAGATTGACGCCGACCGTGCTATCGAGCTGGCGGCGCAGGCAGAAGAGGCCGCGCTGCGCGCCGACAAGCGGATTACCAATACTGAAGGCGGCAGCTTCAACAGCCATGTCGGCATCAAAGTCTTTGGTAACAGTCATGGCATGCTGCAGAGCTACTGCTCAAGCCGTCACTCGCTCTCCAGCAGCGTGATTGCTGAGCAGGATGGCGATATGGAACGTGACTACGCCTACACCATTGGCCGTGCGTTCGACGATCTGAAAAGCCCGGAGTGGGTGGGCGCAGAGTGCGCACGCCGTACGCTTTCCCGTCTGGCGCCCCGTAAGCTGCCGACCATGAAGGCCCCGGTGATTTTTGCCGCCGAAGTGGCGACAGGCCTGTTTGGTCATCTGGTGGGGGCGATCAGTGGCAGCAATGTCTACCGTAAATCGACCTTCCTGCTGGATGCCATGGGTCAGCAGATTCTGCCGGATTGGCTGACCATCAGTGAACAGCCGCATCTGCTGAAAGGGCTGGCCTCGACGCCTTTCGACAGTGAAGGTGTCCGCACGCAGTCGCGCGACATCATCAAAGCAGGCGTGCTGCAGACCTGGCTTTTGACCAGTTACTCGGCGCGCAAGCTGGGCCTGACCAGTACCGGTCACGCTGGCGGTATCCACAACTGGCGCATCGCAGGTCAGGGCCACAGTTTTGATGCACTGCTTAAGCAGATGGGCACCGGACTGGTGGTCACCGAGCTGATGGGGCAGGGCGTCAGCGCCATTACCGGCGATTACTCTCGCGGTGCGGCTGGCTTCTGGGTGGAGAATGGCGTCATTCAGTATCCGGTCAGCGAAATCACTATTGCAGGCAATCTCAAAGAGATGTGGCGCAATATGGTGACCATTGGTGACGACATCGAAACCCGCAGCAACATCCAGTGCGGTTCCGTATTGCTGCCTGAAATGAAGATAGCGGGACAATAACATGAATTTCTGAAGCAGCCTGTTGGCTGCTTTTTTTTCATCACAATAAAAAGGAAATGATGATGCGTAAGCATGTGATTGCAATGTTGTCGGCTTCTTTGCTGTTCTCCAGCGTCAGCCTCTATGCGGCGGACCTGGAAGAGGATATGGACACGCTGAATGCAAACCTGAAAATTGTCAAAAAAACGGACAATGCTCAGGAGATGCAGCAGGCGTTAACGAAGATGCGAGCTGCCGCGCAGGATGCGAAGCAGTCCACACCGGATAAGCTGGAAGGCCAGCCTGCTGACAGCGCACAGATGAAAGCGTATCACGCCGGTCTGGACTCGCTGATTGCTCAGATCGATGTGGTCAATGCGCTGGCGAAAGCGAATAACGTGGCGGGTGCAAAGCGCGAAGCCGCCCGATTTGATGAGATCCGCGATACCAACCATAAGAAATTCCGTTAATCCGATCGCCGGTCAGCCCGACCGGCGTTTTTTACCATCACCTCTTCTTATCACACCCTTCGCTTCTGCCAGCTGCGCCTAGCGGTGTCGCACAATCCGCCGCTTAATGACGGTATATCCTCACGTGCTGTGCAATCTGTGACCTCTTTCGCACTAACTGTGCAGGCTGCGATCTGACGCACAACCTTCATCCTGATTTCCACTTGCTGCTGGAAATGTTGCCTCTCCACAGCCGGTGTGAGGAGGGCTAATTTATTTTCAACGCGAATTATCCGGCTTAACAGGAGTAGCAAGGTGAGCAATGACAGCGTTCCGGTGTATGAAGCGCCACCGGAGAAAGTGCAGGAGCTGGCTGACCGCGTGATGAGGCAGATAGAGGGGATCTACCAGCAGCATGGCATTCAGCCCAATGCGGTGCAGCAGCAGATGCTGCAATCCCATGTCACCGCAATGGCCTCACGCTCACTGAGCGGGGAGCCGCTGCCGGACGTGGAAGCGGAGCTGTTTGAGGATATTCCGCCGGAGACGTTAGCGCTGGCGCAGCAGGTGGTGGATCTGTTTGGCAATCTGCCCCGTGAAGAGGCGTGGCTGCTGTCAGTCCATATTGAAGTCGCGCGATCCAACAACTGAAGAGGAACAGAACATGGTCACAGTCGTCATTGGCGATCGGTTAGGTAAAGGGCAGAAAGTAGCGGCAGGTATCGAAAAAGCCGGTGGCCGCGCCGTCGTGGTACCCGGTGTGGCGGCCGACATGAAGCTGGGTGACGTGATGAAGGCTGAAAACGCCGATTTCGGCATCTCCTTCTGCGGCAGCGGCGGTGCAGGTGCGATCACTGCGCAGAACAAGCATGGTTACAAAGCAAAACATGGCATGCGATCGATTGATGAGGGCGTTACCGCCATCAATGAAGGCGCCACAGTGCTGGGCTTTGGTTTCATGGATAAGGAGGAGTTAGGTGAGCGGCTGGTGCAGGCCTGGAACAGGAAGCACGGCAGCGGATTATGAAAGAACACTACGTGACGCAGGTGACGGTCGACGGCAAAGGCGACACCAAAGCGAAAGCCTTTGCCGATGCCCTGAGCCGTGTGCAGAACCAGGTTCTGCGCGCAACGCAAAAAATTCTGCTGCGCATCGAACCTCAGGATATCCGGGTGCTGCGGGCGCAGGAGAGCGTCAGAACCGAGAAGTTTCTCTTCTTCTTTCTGGCGCGCCAGCGTCGGAGCTTCAGCGTCACGCTGGAGATCACCGTCAGCGTCACCGTTTTCGACACTGAGCAGGTGGCGTTCACGACAACATCATAAGCCTGTGAACATCGGGCCATTCAGCCCTGCGTCTGCTGTTGCGACTGTATGACTGGCAGGGCGAGGTGGCGGCTGATGCCGGACGGGTATAAAAACGACAATAAGGTACAACAACATGTTTTTAATCATTTTGTTTAAGTCGTTGATCATTGGCGGGCTGGTTGGCGTCGGGGTGGGGGCAGGCGCCGCGCGCATGTTCCATGCGCCGACGACGCAGGGCATGGGGGCTTTCCGAACGCTGGGCGAGCTGAACTCGTGCGAAGGCGATCCTGCCTCCCACTTCTCCTTTGGTCTTGGCTTCTTTTTCAATGCCTGGGCATCTTCTGTGGCCGCCGGTTCCTTCACGCAGGATGTGGATCACCGCATCATCCCAAACTGGGGGGCAGCGGCGCTGATGGTGAAGAATCGCAACGTGGCGGAGACGCTGCACAACCCGAAAAAAATGGCTATCGCCTGCGGCATCATCGGCATGATCGTGGTCGCCTTCCTGAATTCGACCGCCTCTGCAGTGCCAGCTGCACTGCAGGTCACGGCAGTCAAAGTGCTGGTGCCCGCCGCGAACCTGCTGGTGAACACCGTCATGCCGGTTATCTTCTGGCTGGCCGCCATCGACGCAGGCAGAAAGTCGGGCTTCTGGGCCACCATTTTTGGCGGTCTGGCGCAGCTGATCATGGGCAATGCCGTGCCAGGCCTGGTGCTGGGCATTCTGATCGGTAAAGGCGTGGAAGAGAGCGGCTGGAACCGGGTCACCAAAATCATGATGACGGCGATTGTGCTGCTGTTTGTGCTGAGCGGCTTCTTCCGCGGTTTCGACATGAAGCTGCTGCAGTCATTCCAGCTCGGCATTCCTGGCTGGCTTGACATGATCCACAACACCGTCAGCGGCAAATAGGGGCGATGCGATGAACGAAAATAAAGGTTTCTGGTACGCCGACTGGTCTTTTCCGATCTTTGTTGGCCTGCTCTCCTCGGGTGTCTTTGCCGGAACCCACATGTATTACCTCTATGGCATCGGCGCGTTTAACGAAGTGGCGTTTGTTTCGATGCTGCGCGCGGGTATGGAAACCGGCGTCTATGGCGCGGTTGCCGCCTTTGGTGCCAGCTTCCTGTTTGCCCGCATTATCGAAGGCTCGCTGGTGGGCATCCTGGACATCGGTGGCGCGATTCAGACCGGCGTCGGGCTGGGTGTTCCGGCGCTGCTGCTGGGCGCGGGCATCATCTTCCCGGTAGCGAACTTCGCCGCCTCGCTGGCGACCGGGCTGGTGATCGGCCTGGCCATTGGCTACCTGATTATTCTGGCGCGTAAATTCACCATCAATCAGAGCGACTCGACCTACGGCGCTGACGTGATGATGGGCGCGGGTAACGCCTCGGGGCGTTTCCTGGGACCCCTCATCATTCTCTCGGCTATGGCGGCCTCTATCCCGATTGGCCTGGGTTCGCTACTGGGTGCGCTGCTGTTCTATCTCTGGAACAAGCCGATTACCGGCGGCGCGATTCTGGGTGCCATGATCCTGGGCGCGCTTTACCCGATTGCTCTCTGATCGCCTCGACAGCCCGGCGGCGGGCTGTCGTTAAGGAGAAACCATGTACGACTTGATTATCCGCGCCGCACGACTCTGCGATGAGCAGGTGGTCGATATTGCGCTGCAGGATGGCCGTATCGCGGCAATAGGCCGCGTGCAGGGCAGCGCCCGCCGCGAGCGCAATCTGGCGGGCCGCGTCTATCTCAGCGCGGGCTGGATCGACTCACACGTCCACTGCTACCCCAAATCGCCGATTTATCATGATGAGGCGGACGCGATTGGCGTAGCGCACGGTGTTACCACGGTAGTCGATGCGGGCAGCACCGGCGCAGATCATATTGATGACTTTTACCGGCTGACGCGCACCGCTACGACGCAGGTCTATGCGCTGATCAATATCGCCCGCACCGGCATCGTCACCCAGAATGAGCTGGCCGATATGACGCAGATCGATGGCGAAGCGGTGCAGCAGGCGGTGACGCAGCTGCCTGATTTTATTGTTGGCCTTAAGGCGCGTATCAGCAGCAGCGTGGTCGGTAAAAATGGCGTGCAGCCGCTGATAAAGGCGAAAGCGATCCAGCAGCAGAGCGGCGGGCTGCCGCTGATGGTGCATATCGGCAACAATCCACCCGATCTCGACCAGATCGTGGATCTGCTCACCAGCGGCGACATCATCACCCACTGCTTTAACGGCAAACCTAATCGCATCCTGACGCCGCAGGGCGAACTGAAAGTGGCGGTAAAGCAGGCCATTGCGCGTGGCGTACGGCTTGATGTGGGCCACGGCAGCGCCAGTTTCAGCTTTGAGGTGGCCCGCGCGGCGATCGCGCAGGGCATCCTGCCCGATACCATCAGCTCGGACATCTACTGCCGCAATCGTCTGGCTGGACCGGTGCACAGTCTGGCCCATGTCATGTCGAAGTTTTTCAGCGTCGGCATGACGCTGCCGCAGGTGATTGACTGCGTCACAGGCAGGGCAGCCGCAGGACTTCGCCTGCAGCGCAAGGGCCAGCTGAAAGTCGGTTATGACGCCGATCTGACGGTATTTAGCGTTAAACAGGAGAGCCAGCCCTTCATCGATTCAGAAGGTGAACAGGTGGCCGGTGAAAAACATCTGATCCCGCTGGCGGCCGTGGTCGCCGGAGAGTGGTTTGCGACTGAAGAAGGAGCCGCGCATGAATTCGGTTTATGAAAAGTATGGCCTGAAGCCGGTGATAAACGCTTCTGGCCGTATGACGATCCTCGGTGTTTCCACGCCGTCGAGTGAGGTGATCGACACGGTGAAATATGGCCTCGATCACTACTTTGAGATGAAAGATCTGGTGGATAAGACGGGCGCCTATATTGCCGGTCTGCTGAAGGTGGAAAACGCACTGGTGGTCTCCTGCGCCTCGGCGGGGATTGCCCAGAGCGTGGCGGCGGTGATTGTTAAAGACAGTGACTGGCTGCTGGATAATCTGCATGCTGCGCCGCTGACCGTTCCGCATCAGATTGTGGTGCCGAAAGGGCACAACGTGAACTATGGCGCGCCGGTAGGAAGTATGGTGGCGCTGGGCGGCGGAGAGCTGGTGGAGGCAGGTTACAGCAATGAATGCTCAGCCGCTCAACTCGCCGCGGCGATCACGCCGCAGACCGCAGCCATCCTCTATGTAAAATCGCATCACTGCGTGCAGAAAAGCCATCTTGATGTAGCACAGGCTGCCGCCGTGGCGCGCGAGCACGGTGTGCCATTGATTGTCGATGCCGCCGCAGAAGAGGATCTGCACTGCTACTACGCGGCGGGCGCGGATCTGGTGATCTACAGCGGCGCCAAAGCGATCGAAGGGCCGACCAGCGGGCTGGTGATCGGCAGACATCAGTACGTTGAGTGGGTCAAACGCCAGACCAACGGTATTGGTCGTGCGATGAAAGTTGGCAAAGAGGGCATTCTGGGGCTGACCCAGGCCATCGAAAGCTACCTGACGCAGCCGAAGATCAGCGGCGCACAGATGGTGGAAAAAATGACGCCGTTCATTGAGCAGCTCAACAGCCTGCATGGTGTGACGGCCCGCGTGGTGTGGGACAGTGCCGGGCGCGATATCGCCCGCACAGAGATCGCCTTCGATGAAGCCGCGATCCCGCACCGGACCGGCGATCTGGTGCAGGCGCTGAAAAAGGGCGACGTGGCGATCTACTTCCGCGGCTACAAAGCCAACGAGGGGATCATCGAAGCGGACGTCCGCAGCGTCAGCGCCGATCAGCTGAACACCATCTTTACCCGCATCCAGGCGCTGCTAAACGGAGAAAACAACGCATGACGCTGACCCCCCATTTTTATCAGGATCGTCTCTGCCTCAATGTGCTGGCGGGATCAAAAGAGAATGCGCGCGCCATCTGGCAGGCGGCAGAAGGGCATGTGCTGGTGGGCGTACTGTCGAAAAACTACGCCAGCAATGCGGCCGCGATCGCCGATATGCGTGAGTATGCCGCGCTGATCGACAACGCGCTCTCGATCGGGCTGGGCGCGGGCGATCCCAATCAGTCACGGATGGTGAGTGAGATCGCAGCGGAGCTGCAGCCGCAGCACGTGAACCAGGTATTTACCGGCGTCGCCACCAGCCGCGCCCTGCTGGGCCAGTCGCAGACGGTGGTCAACGGGCTGGTCTCGCCGACTGGCACGCCAGGTCAGGTAAAAATTTCCACCGGACCGCGCAGCGCAAAACAGCGCGACGGGATCGTACCGGTCGAAACCGCCATCGCGATGCTGCAGGATATGGGCGGCAGCTCGGTGAAATATTTCCCGATGGGCGGGCTGCAGGCGGTAGAGGAGTATCGCGCCGTGGCGGAAGCGTGCGCAAAACTGGATTTCTGGCTGGAGCCTACCGGCGGCATCGATCTGGAAAATTTTGGTGAGATTGTCCGTATTGCGCTGGAGTCGGGCGTCAGTAAAGTGATCCCGCACGTTTACAGTTCGATCATCGACAAAGCCAGTGGCGAGACGCGCGTGGAGGATGTGCGGCAGCTGCTGGCCATCTGTAAAACGCTGCTGGCCTGAGGATCGATAGGATCGGTAAGCTCTGGCGCGATCGCGCAGCATGGACGTTGCGCGACGATCGCCGTAGGCTGATTTCCACTTTCTGTCTGCTAACAGGTAACGCTTGTGAGATTTCCCAATCAGCGCCTTGCGCAACTGTTCGATGCCCTGCAAAACGAAACGCTGCCTCAGGAGGAGCTGGCGCGGCGCTTTGCCGTCTCGACGCGCACCGTGCGCACCGACATGACGGCGCTGAATGCGTTGCTGGCAGAACATGGCGCGCAGTTTATCCTGCATCGCGGCGCAGGCTATCAGCTGAAAATTGAGGATGCGCAGCGTTTTCAGCATCTGCAACAGCACAGCGCGTCGCCGCTGCGGGTGCCGCGAACCGCACCGGATCGGGTTCGCTATCTGCTGACCCGCTTTCTCACCGCAGCCTATTCGCTGAAACTGGAAGAGCTGGCAGAAGAGTGGTTTGTCAGCCGGGCTACCCTGCAGAATGATATGGCCGAGGTGCGCGAATGGCTGGGGCGCTATCATCTCACGATCGAGAGCAAGCCGCATTACGGCATGAAGCTGTTTGGCAGCGAGGTAGCGATCAGGACCTGCCTGACTGACCTGTTGTGGCAAATCGATCAGCTGCAGCCGGAGAGTCCGCTACTGACCATCGAGGCACTGAACAGCGGCATACTGGAGACGCTGCGTCCGCTGCTGCAGTGCTGTTTCGCCCGATACAACATCCGGCTCAGCGATGAGGGCGAGCGTTATCTGCGGATCTACTGTGCCGTGGCAGTGCGGCGCATCAGCGAAGGCTATCCGCTTAACGATCCGGGTGCTGAAGAGATTGGCGAGGAAGAGCGGGAAGCCGCACATCAGCTGATCATGCTGATGCGCCCGCTGGTCAGCAAGCCGATCTCCCCGGCCGAAGAGCACTGGCTGCGGATTAACATCGCGGCGCGCCGGATTCAGGCGGTGGCCCCCAGCGCCATCAACGCTGACGATGGCGAGGCGCTGGTGGATTATCTGCTCAGCTTTATCAACACCCACTACAACTTCAATCTGCAGAACGATCAGCAACTGCGTGCCGATCTGCTTACCCACATCAAAACCATGATTACCCGGGTACGCTATCAGATTCATATCCCCAACCCGCTGCTCAGTAACATCAAGCAGCACTATCCGATGGCCTATGATGTCACCCTGGCGGCGGTCACCAGCTGGGGCAAATATACCCCTTATGTGATCAGCGAGAATGAGATTGGCTTTCTGGTACTGCATATCGGTGTCGGGCTGGAGCGCCACTATGACGTCGGTTATCAGCGTCATCCGCAGGTGCTGCTGGTATGCGACAGCGGCAACTCTACGCTGCGGATGATTGAGGCGATGCTGCTGCGCCGCTATCCGCAGCTGCAGGTCACGGCGCGACTGTCACAACGTGAATATGAGGCGCGCAGCCGCATTGATGAGGATTTTGTAATCTCGACCATCCGGCTCAGCGAAAAAGAGAAGCCGGTGGTGGTCATGTCGCCGTTTCCCACCGGTTTCCAGCTGGAGCAGATTGGCAAACTGGTGCTGGTCGATCGAACCCGGCCCTATATGCTGGCGAAATTTTTTGATGCTCAGCATTTCCATATTATCGATCGGCCGATGACCCGTTCTGAGCTGTTCCGCCAGCTGTGCGATCAGCTGGAGGCGGAGGGATTCGTGGATGCGGCGTTCTATCCGTCGGTGGAGGAGCGCGAAGCAATCGTCAGCACCATGCTCGGCGAAGGCATTGCGCTGCCGCACTCGCTGGGGCTGCTGGCAAAGAAAACCGTGGTCTGCACCGTGCTGGCCCCGCAGGGTATCGCCTGGGGTGACGACACCGCCTATGTGATTTTTCTGCTGGCGATCAGCAAAAGTGAGTATGAAGAGGCGATGGCGATCTACGATCTGTTTGTGACTTTTCTGCGTGAAAGGGCGATGACTCGCCTGCGGGACAGCAGCGATTTCAGCAGCTTCAGGGCGGTCGCAATGGATTGTCTGAACCGCCCCTGAGAATCAGTTTTTCTTCGCCAGCAGGCGCGGGATCTCACGCAGACACCAGGATTTGGCTTCGCCCATGCTGTCGCGTCGCCACGCCATAATAATATCGACTTCACGGGTGTACTCCGGGCTGACCACCCGCAGGCGACCTTCGGCAATATCCTGCTCCACAAGCGAATAGGGCATGGTCGCGACGCCCAGGCCCGCCAGCAGCGCGCGGCGCTTGTCATCCATGCTGCTCACGGTCAGGCGCTGCTGCTTATCCAGCAGCTGCACGGTCAGCACCGGTCGCTCACGGGCAGTGTCTGCCACCGCAATGCCACGGTATTTCACCCGCGTCACTTCCGACTGCGGTTCAGGCTCGTTATGAATCGGGTGATCGGCGCTGGCGACATAGACGCTCATCATGGTGTAGAGCTTGCGGGTGTTGATCTCGGTTGAGGCGCGGAAGTGCATATCCGGCGCGATCACGATGTCGGCGCGACCCTGTTCCAGCCGCTCCCAGGCGCCCGCCAGCACTTCGGTAACCAGCGAAAACTGCGTATTGGCCTTGTCGGCCAGCCGCGTGACCAGCGGAAACAGCGCCTCGACCGGCACCAGCGCTTCGGTCACGATGGTCAGATGGGTTTCCCAGCCGCGCGCCAGTGCTTCCGCATCAGTGGTGAGCTTATCGGCAGCTTCCAGTAGTACCCGGCCACGCTCCAGCAACATGCGTCCCACGTTCGTGAATTTGGTGCGATGACCGGAACGATCAAACAGCACCACATCCAGCTCCTCTTCCAGCTTCTGCATGGTATAGCTGAGGGCGGAAGGGACGCGGCCCAGCTCATCCGCGGCGGCGGCAAAACTGCCACGCCGATCGATCGCATCCATTACGCGTAAAGATTCAAGGGTTAACGCACGCTCTTTGGCCATCCCGGTTCTCTGTCAGGAAATTTGAACATGCCGGGCAGATTAACTGGCTAACAATCCGGCGTCCAGACTTTTACCATGAGGGTATTGAGTCCGTGACCGATCCTCGTCAGCGGATGTCGGAGGTAAATCATGATCACCACACGCAGTGCATCCGCATGTGGCCAGGCCGATTTCGGCTGGCTGCAGGCCCGCTACAGTTTCTCTTTTGGCCACTACTTTGATCCAAAGCTGATGGGCTACGCGTCACTGCGCGTCCTGAACCAGGAAGTGCTGGCGCCGGGCGCGGCATTTCAGCCACGCTCTTATCCTCAGGTCGATGTGCTGAACATCGTGCTGCAGGGTGAAGCGGAGTACCGTGACAGCGAAGGCAACACTATCAGCGTGCAGGAAGGAGAGGCGCTGCTGCTCTCTGCGCAGCCGGGCGTCAGTTACACCGAAATAAACCAGAGCAAAGAACGGCCGCTGACGCGTATGCAGCTCTGGCTGGCCGCCTGCCCGGAGCGGGAAAATCCGCGCATGCAGAAGATGGCGCTGGCAGAAGGGGAGCTATCGCAGCTGATCGCTTCACCAGATGGCGCAGACGCAAGTCTGCAACTGCGTCAGCAGGTATGGATTTATCAGGTCGAACTGGCGCCCGGTGAGCAGCACGCGCTGCGCTTACAGGGGCCGCGCGCCTATCTGCAGTCGATTCACGGATCGCTGGCAGCGATGTCCGGCACCGATCATCAGGAAACGCTGGGCTGTGGTGACGGCGCGTTCCTGCAGGAAGAGAAGCAGTTGCAGCTGACCGCAAAAACCGCGACCCGCGCGCTGGTTATCGACATTCCGGTCTGAACCGCAGGCAATAAAAAAGGCGGCCAGGGCCGCCTTTTTTGCGTTCTGCAGGTTACTTCAGCATGGTGAATGCGGTGGTAACGTGCTTCACGCCGCTGACACGGCTGGCGATATCGGCCGCGGCCTGCGCTTCCTGTGGCGTCACCAGACCCAGCAGGAACACTTCGCCATTCTCCGTCGTCACTTTCACGTTGGACGATTTCACCTGATCGCTGCCCAGCAGCTGTGAACGGATTTTGGTGGTGATCCAGGTGTCTGATGAGGTGGTGCCGAGCGTCACTTTCTGCCCGATACGGATTTCATTGTAGACCTCGGTTGCCCCATCCACGCCCATCGTGATCTGTTTGGCGCGATTAGCAATCTCCTGCGACGGCGCCTGACCGGTCAGCAGCACTTTGCCCTGATAAGCCGTGGCAATCACGCGGGCATCGGTTTTGATCTGCTGATCTTTGGCTAAAGCGTTTGTGACGCGCAGCTCCAGCGTGCCGTCATCCACCTGTGTCCCGACTGAACGGGGATCGGTGGCCGTTTTGGTTGCCACGGCCGCACCGCCCGCGACCACCGCGACGCAGCCCTGCAGCAGCATGGCAGTTAACAGAATAGCTATAGCGTTCAATGCTTTCATTCGTGCTCCTTCGTTCATTCCTGATGGGGAAAGAGAGTGTTATCGATCAGATCGCACAGGCAGTTCACGGTGAGCATGTGCATCTCCTGAATCCGGGCACTGCGATGAGAGGGAATGCGGATTTCCACATCCTGCGGGCCCAGCAGTCCGGCAAGCTCTCCGCCATCATACCCGGTTAGCGCAACGATAGTCATATCGCGTGTCACGGCGGCTTCAACCGCCTTGATAATGTCACGCGTATTGCCGCGGGTAGAGATCGCCAGCAGCACATCGCCAGCCTGTCCCAGCGCGCGCACCTGTTTGGCATACATTTCATCATGCAGCCGGTCATTGCCGATCGCGGTCAGCATCACGTTGTCTGCACTCAGCGCCAGCGCCGGTAAGCTGGGGCGTTCGGTTTCGAAACGATTGATCATGCTGGCGGCAAAATGCTGTGCATTAGCCGATGAGGCCCCGTTGCCACAGCTCAGGATTTTATTGCCATTGAGTAACGACTGTACCAGCGTCATGGCTGCACGGGAGATAGCATCGGGCAATGCCTCAGCGGCAGCAATCTGGGTCTGAATACTTTCAGTAAAACACGCTTTAATTCTTTCCTGCACACGACCACCTGGTTCTAAACGTCTGCATTAAAGGCATTCGGCAGCCATTCAAGCGCCGTGCCGGTAATGGCGATGATATCGAAACGGCAATTCACTGTTTCAAAACTGCCGCCGCGTTGCGCCAGCCAGAGGGCGGCGGCGCGCAGCAGCTTTTGTTGTTTATTCCGGGTTATGCTGGCAAGTGCGCCACCATAACGCGCGTTGCGACGATAGCGGACTTCTACAAATACCCAACAGTGCCCGTCGCGCATAATCAGGTCAAGTTCACCCTGCCGAAGGTGAACGTTGCTGGCGACCCATGTCAGGCCAGCCTGCTCCAGATAGCGCCGGGCCTTTTCTTCGTACCCGGCCCCCATCTGCTGGCGGGTCAGTTGGCTGGTGCGATTTCGCCCCGACGATACTGGTTCCATGTCAACGTCCTGTTGATCACACAATCCGCATTGGCACTGAGCCTGCCGGTGTTGCCATCCAGCGTAAAGCCTGGTGTCTGGCGCATCTGGTTAAAGTGGTTCGCCAGCGTCCAGGCGTCCATTCCCATGGCGTAGAGACGCACCAGCGAGTAGTCATTGTTGAAGGACTTTGACGTCTGCTGCATCAGGCCAGGGTTGCTGCCGGAAAGTAGCGGGATGTCGCTGAACTGCAGGCCATCCATCTCCAGACGGAAATCAGGACCGGCACCGGCCTGGGCGCTGCGTGAACTGGCGTAGAGCGAGATATTGCTGCGACTGCCAGTGCGCATCGCGATCATCGGTTTGATCAGCTGCAGTTCATCCTGAGTCGACACGATATAGACCGCATCGACGCTGCCTCCGCTGCTGGTGCTGACCGCATCCGGCGTGCTCTGCTGCGGCGCCGGAATCGTCAGCCCTGCGATGGAAACACCCTGCGACGCGGCGGGTGCCACATTCACCGGCGTACCGGAGAGGCTGATGCCTGCGCCACTGTTGATGCCCTGTTTCAGCTCAGCGGTGGAACCGAAGCGCTGCTGCATCACCGTCGTGCCACCCAGCGACTGCCACTCCTGGGCAAAGGCGTTGGTGACGCGATCGCCCAATCCGCTGCGCGGAACCAGCAGCAACGGCTGGCGTTTGCCCTGATCCCAGATATGGTGTGCCGCATCGCGGGCTTCATCTTCAGGAGAGAGCGCAAAGTAGCAGATATTCGGATGGTTCTGGATTTTTTCCGGCTCGTTAAGCGCCAGCACATTCAGCGGCGTCTGGCTGTTGGCGACTTTTTCGACGTTGCTCTTCAGCAACGGGCCGACCACGATAGTGGCGCCATCCTGCTGAGCCTGCTGCATCACCTGTTCAATCGGCTGGCTGCTGGTGTCATAGACTTTGATCTGCGCGTTGCTGGCTGGTTGTGCAGCGACCGGCTGGGACTGCGGCTGCGAAGCGGTGTCCGGAGCCTGCTGCTGTGAGGCGGTGTCGGCAGACTGCGGCTGCGGTGCGCTGATCGGATCGCTGGCAGAACCGGGAACGGCAGCAGGCTGGGTGCTGGCGGTGGTATCGGCCGCGGCCGGCTGGCCGGTTGAAGCAGGCTGAGCGGACGGTGCAGAGAGACCGTTCTTCGCGTCATTGAAGCCTTTCTGAATTGCGTTGGCGAACACCTGGGCCTGGCCATTCAGTGGCAGCAGCAGCGCGATAAGGCTGGTCGAGGCTTTAGTATAGTTCTGCATCTGGCTGAGCTGCGTCGGCAGGGTTTTGGCTGCCGGGTTCTGCGGGTAGCGGGTCTGCCAGTCTTTGATGCCTGACTTGAGCATTTCCGCATCCTGGGCGTTTGCGCGCCAGACCGCGAGCAGATCCAGCCAGCCCTGCAGCACATTTTCGTCGGCGTTAATGACCAGGTTGCTGACCTCCTGCGGCGACATCTGCGTCAGTGTCTGCCAGGTGGCGTCAATATTGCCCTGATGATCGGTGCCTTTCAGCAGCGGCTCCTGCGCGATGTAGGACCGCACCAGCGAGAGCGACGGGCGACCCTGGGCGCTGGCAATCTGCAGGCTGTAGTAGCGCGCCAGCTGATCCTGCGACAGAGCGCCGGTTTTTACCTGCGCTAACAGCGGTTCCGCCTCTTTGGTTTTCTGCTGTGCAATCAGTAACTGCGCGTTGAGCAGCAAAGATTCCTGCTGCTGCGTCTCAGAAAGCTGCTGCGGCAACTGGCTCAGTTGCTGCGTCGCTTCAGGATACTTTCCTTCCTTCAGGAGGGCGCGGATTGCGAGTAATTGCCAGTCGGTCTTGCTATCATCGCTGCTCTGCTGTGCCTGCTGCAGATAGTAAGCGGAACCGGCTGTGATAGGCCCCTGAATATTGACGGTTGAGGTTTGCGGCCCCTGACCGCTACACGCGGCTAAAATCAGCCCAGCAAGAATGACAGGCAGAAAGCGTCCTGCTTTATGACGAACGACTTTTGAAGGAAGCATACTGTATCCAGTGATGTTTTTTTCAAGATGCTCAATATTAAATCGGCAATTCGGATGAAACAATGAAACAACTCGATCGGGCAGAGATTTCTGCCAGCACGCTCTACATCGTTCCAACCCCGATTGGTAATTTGGGTGATATCACCCAGCGGGCGCTGACGGTGCTTTCGAGCGTCGATCTGGTCGCTGCGGAAGATACACGTCATACCGGACTGTTGCTACAACATTTCGCCATCAATGCGCGACTCTTCTCACTTCATGACCACAACGAACAGCACAAGGCCGAACTGCTTTTGACGAAGCTGCAAGACGGTCAAAGCATAGCCTTAGTTTCGGATGCTGGCACGCCGCTGATCAACGATCCGGGCTATCATCTGGTGCGTCGCTGCCGTGAAGCGGGCATTCGTGTGGTGCCGCTGCCGGGTGCCTGTGCCGCAATTGCTGCATTAAGTGCTGCGGGTCTGCCGTCCGATCGTTTCTGTTACGAAGGGTTTCTGCCTGCCAAAACTAAAGGTCGCTGCGATGCGCTGCGGGCGCTGGTGCAGGAGCCGCGCACGCTGATTTTCTATGAATCGACCCACCGCCTGATCGATAGCCTGCAGGATATGGTCAGTGAGCTGGGCGCTGACCGTTATGTCGTGCTGGCGCGTGAACTGACCAAAACCTGGGAGTCCATTCACGGTGCGCCCGTGGGCGAACTGCTGGCGTGGGTAAAAGAGGATGAGAATCGTCGCAAAGGCGAGATGGTGCTGATTGTTGAAGGCCACAAGGTCGGGGATGAGGATGCGTTACCGGCCGATGCGCTGCGCACTCTGGCGCTGCTGCAGAAGGAGCTGCCACTGAAGCGCGCGGCGGCCCTGGCGGCCGAGATCCACAGTGTGAAGAAGAATGCGCTGTATAAGTATGCGCTGGCGCAGCAAGAGGCGTGACAAACGGCGGGGAATGTCCTATTATCCCGCGCCGAAGCTGACCAGACAGTCGCCGCTTTGTCGTCGTCCTCACATGTGGGGAGACGGGCAGAGGGGAGGAAAGTCCGGGCTCCATAGGGCAGGGTGCCAGGTAACGCCTGGGAGGCGCAAGCCTACGACCAGTGCAACAGAGAGCAAACCGCCGATGGCCCAGAAATGGGA
>Ga0209371_1000513_pt1 | contig 36998 bp, 28 predicted proteins | sample AgamicAtAmrz_FD_187165 | JGI IMG/M metagenome (GOLD analysis project Ga0209371, IMG submission 187165) | Agave microbial communities from Guanajuato, Mexico - At.Am.rz (SPAdes) (version 2) | ecosystem: Host-associated > Plants > Roots > Rhizosphere | place: Guanajato, Mexico | collected 2012-06-07
TGTTCCCCGATTGGAAAGAACTCGGCGCCCCGCTGAACACCGAGGTCAAGCGCGACGACATCTATGTGCTCAAGGACCAGGGCAGTTCGGTCAAGGTGCCGGACCTGTTCGTGCCCAAGACCATGCACAACCAGGGCAACTACATCATCTCGCTGGGTAACCTGTGCCGCTGGCTGGCCCAGCAGGCCGAGAACCTGGGCGTGGAAATCTACCCGGGCTTCGCCGCCCAGGAAGCGCTGTTCGACGAGAACGGCGTAGTCCGTGGCATCGTCACCGGCGACCTGGGCGTCGACCGCGAAGGTCAGCCCAAGGACGGCCTGTACACCCCCGGCATGGAGCTGCGCGCCAAGTACACCCTGTTCGCCGAAGGTTGCCGCGGCCACATCGGCAAGCAGCTGATCAAGCGCTTCGACCTGGACAGCGAAGCCGACGTGCAGCACTACGGCATCGGCATCAAGGAAATCTGGGAGATCGACCCGAGCAAGCACGAGCAAGGCCTGGTCGTGCACACCGCCGGCTGGCCGCTGGATGTGGTGAGCGCAGAGAACACCGGCGGCTCGTTCCTCTACCACCTGGAGAACAACCAGGTAGTAGTTGGCTTGATCGTCGACCTGTCCTACGCCAATCCCTACCTGTCGCCGTTCGACGAGTTCCAGCGCCTGAAGCACCACCCGGTGATCAGCCAGTACCTGGAAGGCGGCAAGCGCATCAGCTACGGCGCCCGCGCCATCTGCAAGGGCGGCCTGAACTCGCTGCCGAAGATGGTGTTCAACGGCGGCGCGCTGATCGGCTGCGACCTGGGCACCCTGAACTTCGCCAAGATCAAGGGCAGCCATACGGCGATGAAGTCCGGCATGCTGGCCGCCGATGCAGTGGCCGATGCCCTGTTCGCCGGCAGCGAAGGTGGCGACGCCCTCAACAGCTACGTCGAGGCGTTCAAGGCCAGCTGGCTGTATGAAGAGCTGTACGCCAGCCGTAACTTCGGCCCGGCCATGCACAAGTTCGGGCCACTGTTCGGCGCTGCGTTCAACTATGTCGACCAGAACTGGTTCGGCGGCAAGCTGCCGTTCACCCTGCACGACACCAAGCCCGACTACGCCTGCATGAAGCTGGCTGCCGACGCGAAAAAGATCGACTACCCAAAGCCCGACGGCAAGCTCAGCTTCGACAAGCTCAGCTCGGTGTTCCTCTCCAGCACCAACCATGAAGAGGAACAACCCTGCCACCTGAAGCTGACCGATCCGAACGTGCCGATCGCCACCAACCTGCCACTGTACGACGAGCCGGCCCAGCGTTACTGCCCGGCCGGGGTCTACGAAGTGGTCACCCAGGAAGACGGCAGCAAGCGCTTCCAGATCAACGCGCAGAACTGCGTGCACTGCAAGACCTGCGACATCAAGGATCCGTCGCAGAACATCACCTGGGTCACCCCAGAAGGTGCCGGCGGCCCTAACTACCCCAACATGTAAGGCCCGCGTCGCATGTAAAAAAGCCCCCTGGCAGCGATGCCAGGGGGCTTTTTCATCTGCTGCCGATACTCAGGACAGCACCACCGCGTCCTGCTCGAACAACGTCCAACCACCCTTGCCATCGACCTCCAGCCGGTGGCTGTGAAAGCCAGCCAGCGTGCTGCGGTGCCCGACACTCACCAGCAAGGTTTCCGGCATTTCGTTGCGCAGCAGCGAATACAAGGCATGTTCCAAACCTTCATCCATCGCCGAAGTGGACTCATCGAGAAACACCACATGCGGCTGGTTGAACAGCACCCGGGCAAACGCCAGGCGCTGCTGCTCGCCGATCGACAGGATGCGCGTCCAGTCGCGGCTTTCCTCCAGGCGCTCGGCCAGATGCGCCAGGTTCACTTGCCGCAATGCCTGCTGCATCCGCGCATCCTGCTCCTGGCCGACCTGGGCCGGGTAGGCGATGGCGGTGCGCAGATCCCCCAACGGCAGGTAAGGCCGCTGCGACAGGAACAGCGCCTGCGCCCCCAAAGGCCTCGCGACCGCCCCTTCTGCATAAGGCCACAATCCCGCCAGGGCTCGAAGCAGCGTGGTCTTGCCGCTGCCCGAAGGCCCCTTGATCAGCAATGCCTGCCCGGCCTGCAGGTTCAGGCTCAGGTCGGCAATCAACCGGTGGCCATCAGGGCGCAGCACCTGCAAACCAGCGATATCCAGGGCCCGCGGCAGCTCGCGGGTTGCCACGTGCGGCAGCTCGCTGGCCTGCTGGTTGGCATCGAGAAAACCGGTGAGACGATCGAGGGTCGCGCGGTAGCTGGCAAAGGTGTCGTAGGACTCACGGAAAAACGATAACGAATCCTGCACCTGCCCGAACGCCTGCGACGTTTGCATCACGTCACCCAGCTTGATCGCTCCGCTGAAGAAACGCGGCGCCTGTAGGATGAACGGGAACACCACCGCCACCTGGCTGACACCCAAGTTGAAACCGTTGAACTTCAGGCTCCGCCAGACCAGCGCCCAGACATTGCCGATCAAGGCGAAGAAGCGCCCGAGCAACGTGCCCCGCTCGACCTGCGCGCCCTGGTAGAAGGCAATGTTCTCGGCATTCTCGCGCAAGCGCATCAGTGCGTAGCGGAAGTTCGCCGTGAGCTTCTCGTTGAGGAAATTCAGGCGAATCAACGGCCGCCCGAGGCGGAAGGCGATCCAGGTGGCGATGAGCACATAGACGTACACCGCAAACACCATCGCCCGTGGCACCTCGACCCCAGCCACTGTCAGCGGCGCCGACAGCCCCCAGAGAATGCCGGTGAAGGCAACCAGCGAGACCAACGCACTCACTGCCCCAAGGGCAAGCGACACCGAGCCGGTAACGAAGGCATTGACGTCCAGCTCGATACGCTGGTCCGGGTTGTCCACCGGCTCTTCGAGAAACTGCCCGCGGTAGTAGGCATCGCCATGCATCCAGTCGGCGGTCAGGCGCTCGGTCAGCCAGACCCGCCAATGGATGTTGAACGACTGGGTGACGTAGTAGTTGAACAGAGAACGCAGCACATGAATGGTCGCCAGTACCGCGAACACCCCGAGCAGGTACCAGAACGCCGTCTGGTCCAGGCCCTGCAGGGCGCTATAGAAACCGTTGTACCAGAACGAGAACAGCACGTTCATGCGCACCGAGAACAGCGCCAGGAACAGCAGCAGGGCGAACACCAACAGCGGACGCCAGCTGCGCCTGAAGCTGAAGTAATCGCCTGCCAGTTGCCAGAACTGCTGGCCCCAGCGAGTGAAGCGCACCGCCAGGAAAGCGGCGGCGGTGAAGCCGACAAGGGTGATCAATGAAGCGACTGCAAGCCAGCTCAGGCTCTCTTGCAGGGCCTGGTGCCAGTTCATTTCCATGGTGGGGTTTCCGTGGCGAGTATTTACTCGAGCCTAGCACCGGCCGGGGTTGGCGAAGATGACGGAGGTTTCATGTTGGGCGTGCCGGCTGGATCGCACATGCAACGAATCCGACTCGATCCGTATAGGGATAACTGTCTTGTTCAGGATCTAAAGTCCAGCCCAATCCCTGTGGGAGCGGGCAAGCCCGCCCCCACAGGCACCACCGCGCACGTTACCCCAACGCCTCCCGCACCTTCGAATCGAGCCCCTCCCCCGCATGGGCCTCGATCCATTCGCTCAACTGCCGGCGCATCGCTGGGGTCCAGAAACTCTGCAAGTGCTGCCTCACCCCCTGCACCGCCAGCGCCCGGTCCGGCTCGCTGTCGAAGTAGTGGGCGATCTGGTTGGCCATCTTGACCAGGTTGTCACTGCTCATCGGCGCACCTCGGCTTTTTCCTGTCCTTCGGCCTGGCGTCGCTCCTTGAGCAAGCGCTGCTGTTCGTCACTGAAATGCTGATAGCGCTTCTGCCATTCAGAGGGCTGGAACACCCGCACCACCTCAACCGCCGTGACTTTGTACTCGGGGCAGTTGGTGGCCCAGTCGGAGTTGTCGGTGGTGATCACGTTGGCACCGGACTCGGGGAAGTGGAAGGTGGTGTACACCACGCCCGGCGCCACCCGCGCACTGACCCGCGCACGCAATACGCTCTGCCCCGCACGGCTGCCCACGCCAACCCAGTCGCCGTCGCGGATGCCGCGGCTTTCGGCATCGCTGGCGTGGATCTCCAGGCGATCCTCATCGTGCCAGGCAACGTTGTGGGTGCGACGGGTCTGGGCGCCGACGTTGTATTGGCTGAGGATGCGGCCGGTGGTCAGCAACAACGGATAACGGGCATTGACCTTCTCGTCGGTGGGTACATAACCGGTGAGCATGAATCGCCCCTTGCCGCGCACGAACTGGTCGATGTGCATGGTCGGGGTGCCGTCGGGCGCGGCTTCGTTGCACGGCCATTGCAGGCTGCCATGGCGGTCGATCTCGGCATAGCTGACGCGGTGGAAGCTCGGCGTCAGGCGGGCGATCTCGTCCATGATCTCGGACGGATGCCGGTAGTCCATGCGGTAGCCCAAGGCATTGGCCAGGGCCACGGTCGCCTCCCAGTCGGCCTTGCCGGCCAACGGCTCCATCACCTTGCGCACCCGCGAGATGCGGCGTTCGGCGTTGGTGAAGGTACCGTCCTTTTCCAGGAACGAGCTGCCCGGCAGGAACACATGGGCGAACTTGGCGGTTTCGTTGAGGAAGATGTCCTGCACCACCACACACTCCATGGCCATCAGTGCCGCGGTGACATGCTGAGTGTTCGGGTCACTCTGGGCGATATCCTCGCCCTGGCAGTACAGCGCCTTGAAGCTGCCATCGAGCGCGGCCTCGAACATGTTGGGAATGCGCAGACCAGGATCAGGCTGCAAGGTAACGCCCCAGGCCTGCTCGAATTCACTGCGCACGGTCTCGTTGGAGATGTGCCGGTAGCCTGGCAATTCGTGAGGGAAGGAGCCCATGTCGCATGAGCCCTGGACGTTGTTCTGACCACGCAACGGATTGACGCCCACGCCTTCGCGACCGATGTTGCCGGTTGCCATGGCCAGGTTGGCGATGCCCATCACCGCCGTGCTGCCCTGGCTGTGTTCGGTGACGCCCAAGCCATAGTAGATCGCCGCATTGCCAGCGCCCGCATACAACCGTGCCGCCTCGCGGATCTGCTCGGCAGGCACGCCGCAGACCGGCCCAAGCGCCTCGGGTGAGTTCTCGGCCAGGCTGACGAACTCACGCCAACGCGTGAACTCGGCACTCTCGCAGCGCGCGTCGATGAAGGCCTGGTCGAGCAGCCCTTCATCGACGATCACATGGGCCAAGGCATTGAGCATGGCGACGTTGGTGCCCGGACGCAGTTGCAGGTGCAGCTCGGCGCGGGCGTGGGGCGAGTCGACCAGGTCGATGCGGCGCGGATCGATGACGATCAGCCGCGCGCCCTGGCGCAGGCGGCGTTTGAGCTGCGAGCCGAACACCGGGTGAGCGTCGGTCGGGTTGGCGCCGATCACCAGGATCACGTCGGCCTGCATGACCGAGTCGAAGCTCTGGGTGCCGGCCGATTCGCCCAGGGTCTGCTTCAGGCCATAACCGGTCGGCGAATGGCAGACCCGCGCGCAGGTGTCGACGTTGTTGTTGCCGAAGGCGGCACGCACCAGCTTCTGCACCAGATAGGCTTCTTCATTGGTGCAACGGCTGGAGGTGATACCGCCGATCGAGTCGCGTCCGTACTTGAGCTGAATACGTCGGAACTCACTGGCGGCATAGGCCAGCGCCTCATCCCAACTGACTTCCTGCCATGGGTCTTCAAGGCGCTTGCGAATCATCGGCGTGGTGATGCGATCCGGGTGGGTGGCGTAGCCCCAGGCGAAACGCCCCTTGACGCAGGCGTGGCCGTGGTTGGCGCCGCCGTTCTTGTCCGGGACCATGCGCACCAGTTGATCGCCCTTCATCTCGGCGCGGAACGAGCAGCCCACCCCGCAATAGGCGCAGGTGGTGATTACCGCGCGCTCCGGCTGGCCGAGCTGGACCAAACTCTTCTCGGTCAGCGTCGCAGTCGGGCAGGCCTGCACGCAGGCGCCGCACGATACGCACTCGGAGGCGAGGAAATTCTCGCCACCGGCCGCTGCCACCCGCGACTCGAAGCCTCGACCACTGATGGTCAGGGCGAAGGTGCCCTGAATGTCTTCGCAGGCACGCACACAGCGGCTGCAGACGATGCACTTGCTGGGCTCGTAGTCGAAGTACGGGTTGGAGACGTCCTTGGCCTCGTCAAGATGGTTGGCGCCGTCATAGCCATAGCGCACCTTGCGCAGGCCCACCTGGCCGGCGACCGTTTGCAACTCGCAGTTGCCATTGGCAGAGCAGGTCAGGCAGTCCAGCGGGTGATCGGAGATGTACAGCTCCATGACATTGCGCCGCAGGTCGGCCAGGCGCGGCGTCTGGGTGCGCACCACCATGCCTTCGCTGACCGGCGTGGTGCATGAAGCTGGGTAGCCGCGCATACCGTCGATCTCGACCATGCACATGCGGCACGAGCCGAAGGCTTCGAGGCTGTCGGTGGCGCACAGCTTGGGGATGCTGGTGCCCAGCAGCGCGGCGGCGCGCATCACCGAGGTGCCTGCGGGGACACTGATCGCACGGCCGTCGATGTTCAGGCTGACCTGCAGCTCACTGTCGCGGGCAGGCGTGCCCAGGTCGATGTCGCTGTTGGCGGGGTCGAAATAGTTGATCATTGTGCGGCCTCCGAGTTGGCCAGACCGAAATCGGCGGGGAAGTGCTTGAGGGCGCTGGCCACCGGGTAGGCGGTCATCCCGCCCATGGCGCACAGCGAGCCGTACTGCATCGTGTCGCACAAATCGCGCAGCAGGTGCGCCTGGTCTTCGCGCGCAGCAGGGTCGCTGCTGGCGATCAGGCGATCCACCACCTCCATGCCGCGGGTCGACCCGATCCGGCAGGGCGTGCACTTGCCGCAGGATTCCTCGGCGCAGAACTGCAGGGCGAAACGCGCCATGCCGGCCATGTTCAGCGTGTCGTCGGCGACTACCACACCACCATGGCCGATCATCGCGCCGATGGCAGCGAAGGCCTCGTAGTCCAGCGGCGTATCGAACTGCGACGGCGGCACCCAGGCACCCAGCGGGCCACCGACCTGCGCAGCTTTCAGCGGACGACCACTGGCGGTACCACCGCCATACCCCTCGACCAGCTCACGCAGGGTCAGGCCAAAGGCACGCTCGACCAACCCGCCCTGGCGCACGTTGCCCGCCAGTTGGAACGGCAAGGTGCCCAGCGAACGGCCCATGCCAAAGTCGCGATAGAACGCTGCACCTTTTGCCAGGATGATCGGCACCGAAGCCAAGGTCAGGACGTTGTGCACCAGCGTCGGCTGGCCGAACAGGCCCTCGAGCGCCGGCAGCGGCGGCTTGGCGCGCACGATGCCGCGCTTGCCTTCGATCGACTCCAGCAGCGCCGTTTCCTCGCCGCAAATATAAGCACCAGCCCCCACACGCACTTCGAGCTCGAAGGCCACGCCGCTGCCGGTGACGTCCAGATAACCGGCTTCGCGGGCCAGCATCACGGCCTCGTCGAGCACTCGAATGGCGTCCGGGTATTCGGAGCGCACATAGATATAGCCTTTGCTAGCGCCGACCGCGAGGCCGGCGATGATCATGCCTTCGATCAGCAGGAACGGATCGCCTTCCATCAGCATGCGGTCGGCAAAGGTGCCGGAGTCGCCTTCGTCGGCGTTGCAGACGATGTACTTCTGCCCGGCCGGTGCCTGGCGCACGGTGCGCCATTTGATACCCGCTGGAAACGCAGCCCCGCCTCGGCCACGCAGGCCGGAATCCAGAACCGCGGCAACCACTGCATCGCCGTCCATCAATGCAGCCTTGCGCAAGCCCTCGAAGCCCCCATGGGCTTGATAGTCGTCCAGCGAACATGGCCGGGTGATGCCTGCGCGGGCAAACAGCAGGCGCTGCTGGGTCTTCAGGTAAGGGATCTGTTCGACAGGGCCCAATGCCAGTGGATGCTCAGCCCCTTTGTCCAGGGCCTCCAGAAGGCCCGGCACGTCTTCGGGCATGACCGGCCCGAAGCCCAGGCGCCCTTCGGCGCTTTCCAGCTCCAGCAATGGCTCGAGCCAATACAGGCCACGCGAGCTGGTGCGCCGGATCTGCAGCGGCAGTTGCCGCTGCGCGGCCTCACGTTCGAAGGCCTCGGCGACCTGGTCGGCGCCGACTGCGCGAGCCAGCGAATCGCAGGAAATACACAGCTTGATCATGCGCCCGCCTCCACCCTGCAGCTGTTCACCAAAGCCTGCAGACGCTCGGGCGTGAGCCGCGCGTGCACCTGGCCGTCCAGCTCCAGCGCTGGCGAACAGGCGCAAGCGCCGAGGCAGTACACCGGGCGCAGACTCAATGCACCGTCTGCAGTGGTGCCATGGTCGTCCAGCCCGAGCTGTTCGCGCAGTTGCGCGGCCAGGGCTTCGGCGCCGCGGCTCTGGCACGACTCGGCGCGGCACAGGCGCAGGGTGTGGCGTGCCGGGGGCGAAGTGCGGAAATCATGGTAGAAGCTGATCACACCACGCACCTCGGCGAGGCTGAGGTTCAGCGCATGGGCGATCTCGGGGACTGCTTCATCGGGTACATGGCCCAGGCCTTGCTGGATGGCGTGGAGGATCGGCAACAGCGCGCCGGGCACCTCCTTGTGGTTGTCCAGCACACGCTGGATCAAGGGCAGGTCAAGCGTCTCTTCAGGCATACAGCGGACCTCGGCAACCCGGATCCGCCCGAAGGTGCGGGCAGGTGTCCGGCGGTGTTCTGCTGTGGCGTTCCGGGCCTGTCACGGTCACAGGATTACGGTCGCCCTCCTCGTCCAAGCCGGTGCGTCTGTGCGCACTCGGTCCTCGGACATCCTGATAAGAATGGCACCGTTGGCCGAAAACGGTAGCGCGCAAGCGACAGGGCACATCCTGAAACCGACGCATGCGAGATTGCACATAAGCTCACCTCCACAAGCGCAGTGCCAATCAGGGAAAGATAGTTACGAGTAATTTCACAACATTTCACTTAGTTAATAGCTTGCCGATAACAATGGCTATTTACCAAACAACACTTCACTTGACAGGCAACTAAATTCACAACTTCCGCCGCGGCAATCACATCATTTAGCAAACGCGTGAAAACGATAATGAACTCACGCTTCGCACGTTTATTTTACAATTTGAAACAAATATGACTTATTGCCTCCTTATCGTCGGAATCCTCCTGTATCACTAGGTCCGGCCCCATGAAAACCTCGAACACCGACGCCCCTGACACAACGTCCTCGGACAATCCCCTCGCCCGTTTCGAAACTGCGGTCACCCGCTCGCTTTCCAACTTCAAGGACACGCCAGACCCCACGCCGGCCGGCAACAAACGCTTCGTCGTCGCCGCCGCGGTCGACAACAAGAAGCAAGCGGAAATCGCCGCCGCACTGGCCACCCACGACCCGGAAGTCATCAAACACCTCAACGATCCCAACCTCGCCGATATCGGCAACACCGGCATCCCGCTGGCCAACATCGCCTCGATCACCAAGCTCTCCGACAACGTCCTGGACCTCAAGACCCGCGACGGCCGCGACATCGTCATCATCAAGCAGATGACCCCCTACCTGTTCGACGGCATGGCCAGCAAGACCGACGCCGTGGACGCCCTGAACAAGAGCAAGGCCGAGGGCTATCGCATCGCCCAGGCCGGCGATGTGCCACCGGGCATGGACGACTACAAGTTCATCGGCCCTGCCGACGAGGTCGGCCCCGGCCTGATTCGCTACGAAACCCAGTCCGGCGACAAGGTGATCGTCGCCAACGAGACCAACCATGCCCTGTTCGACCAGGTGAAGTCCGACGGCGAAGCCCTCACCCTGATCAACAAGAGCGAGCAGGAAGGCTATCGCCTGGCCAGGGCCGACGAGCCCGCCGATGGCATCAAGGCCATCGGTACGCCCGAGGAACTGGGCCACGGCCTGATTCGCTACGAAACCGAAAGCGGCGAGAAGATCATCGTCTCCCAAGGCATCAGCCCGGATCTCTATGCCTCGATGAGCAAGGCGTCCAACGGCATCTTCGGTGTCGACGGCGCGGTCGACACCAGCTGGATCGACAACTCCAGGTACGCCAGCGGTGTGCGCGACTGGGACACCATCACCGGCAACAAGGGCGGCGACAAGCCCACCCAGGCCGAAAAAGACCTGGAGCGTCCGCGCGCCGCCGCCAAGATGCTCAGCGACAACTGGGACAAATGGGGCCTGCACGACCGCAAGATCGACTTCGCCAACCCACCCAGCGACCTGCCGCCCGAGGCGCAGGCCACGCTCAAGTACCTGGCGGGCAGCCCGAGCTTGATGAACGCCCTGGACAGCGGCGGCCTGGGCAAGAGCGATGGCGTCATTACCCACGCCGATGTCGACAAGTTCATCAGCCAGCAGAACAAGGACCTGTCGGCCGCCTCCTCTTCCTATTCGAAGTTCCTCTCGAAAAACCCAGGCGCTTCCGACCTGGCCAAGGAAAACGCCAAGTCCGCAGCCATCGTCATGGCCAACATCTCGTTGGTCAGCAGCGCCGGCCCGCAGATGGAAGGCGCCAACCAGCGCGCCAACAACGGCAGCCTGACCACCGACAACCTCAACGCGATCAAGTCCGACAGCGGCCTGAGCCCCGAGCTGACAGGCGCTGCCGGTTACTGGTCCAACCCGGGCATGTGGCACGTGATGGACTCGGCCGGCGACCACCCCGCGACCGCCTCCTCCGACGGCATCGTCCAGCAGAAGAACATCGGCGCCTGGCTGGAAAACCAGGCGCCGAAGGACGACCACGGCGTGCTGATGATGCTCAGCAACGCCTCGATTCGCGGCTCTCTGGCGGGCGTGGACACCTCCAAGCTGACCAAGGACGTGCTCGAGCACCCCGAGAACTACGACGGCAAGACCAAGGCCGCGGCCATGCTGGAGATCACCGACGCGCGTGCGCGCCTGCAGGCCAGCGACAAGGTCGACGGCGACCTGTATGCCGGCATCACCGCCGACAGCCAGTACCACCTCAACCCGACCAAGTCCAAGGTCATGAAGCAACTGGACGATGCCATCTCCAAGCTGGGCAACGACGCGGACGTCAAGGCCTACATGACCGCAAACCAGGGCCCGGGCATGCGCGACATCATCAACGCCGACCCGGCGATGAAGAAAGCGCTACAACACAGCCAGGACAGCCAGATCAACAGCGGCAACATCATCAACACCGCCCTGGCCACCAAGGACGCCAATGGCAACCCCTTGTCGCTGCCCGACGCCCTGGCCCTGGCCGGCACCGATGCCACCCTGACCGACCTGGCCCTGGGCGGCGACGGCAACGTCGACCTGGCATCGATCGCCGAGAAGTCGGGCAAGTCCGGCGATATCGAGCAGTACTTCCGCGAGCACATCCTCAACGGCAAGGACCTGGAGGACGGCCTGTCCAAGGGCGGCGACCCGATGACCGTCATCGGCCAGTACGCCTCCAATGCCGCGCTGTTCAAAGCGTTCCTCGGCGACAAGGTGACGCCGCAGGAAGCCTCCGAAGTCGGCCAGCGCATCAACCAGGCGATGTCCGATTCGCTGATCGACGGTGCCGACAACACCACGCTCAAGGATATCTTTGGCGACGGCAACGGCAACTTCGATGAAAACAAGGCCAAGGCCATCATCGACAAGGCCATGGCCGACGATCCAGACATGTTCAAGGACTCCAGCGGTGCGCCGATCCGCCCGCAGGATGTGATCTCGATGCTGCGCTCGGTGTGGGACACCAACCGCCAGGGCGAGAAGATCAGCGACGTCCTGCCCAAGTCGATCGACGGTCTGAAGCTCAATGTCAGCGAATCCTACAAGCAAGGCCTGCTGCACATCGGCAGCGCCCTGCTCGCCGGTGGTGTGCTGGCTGCACGTTCCGCCACCGGTGGCAACAGCCCGACCGACAACGCCTCGCGGGTTTCGGCAGGCATGCAGTTCGCCGGCCTGATCATCGAGGGCGGTACCAAGTACGCCAAGGAAGCCGGTTATGGCATGGTCTGGAAACCCACCCCGGTCGATCCATCCAAACCCGCGCCGATCGGCGAGTTCCCGACCGGCAACATGGTGCAGAACACCGACGGTATCAACCGCCTGGGCAACCTGGGCAAGGTCATCGGCGGTGCGGGCAGCTTCATCGGCGGCGTGCTGGGCCTGATCAGCGGCGTCAACAGCGCCTTCGCCGGTGACAAGGTCGGGGCCGGCTTCTCACTGACCACCGGCGCGCTGGGGACAGGCGCGGCGATCACCTCGATCATCGAAGGCGGTGCGGGGCTGTTTGGCCTGGCCGATGTCGGCGCCATCGCCGGTGCCTTCTCCGGCGTGTTGGGCTGGGCCACGGCGGGGATCGGGCTGGTGGCAGGGATCGTGCTGCCGATCATCGAAGTGGCCAAGCGCGAGAAGATGCAGGACCAGTTCTTCGGCGAACTCAAGCCGGTGCTGGACAAGTACGACCTCACCGGCGGGCCGATCACTAAGGAGGATCGTGACGAGGAATACAACTTCGCCTACGGCTGAGGCAAGGCTGCCCGCGCCTGCAGCCCCGCGATACAGGGTTCTCAAAACCTGCGCGGACCTTGTGGGAGCGGGCTTGCCCGCGAAAAAGACACCGCGCTCCCTGGCACAGGCTACGCCCGTGTTCTCGGGACAAACCGGGCCGCCGAACCGCCGCTACCCTCCACTACACCCTCAGAAAATTCCGAATCTCTCCGCCAATACTTCAGCTCAACGCCACCTGGGAATTATCCTACGCAGCACGCAGCCGTTTCTCTGTTGTTGAAGATAAGCATCAGGGCTAATTTCCCCGGGTCGTCCCTATGGCGACCGGGGGTGAGAGCCCGGCTTTACTGAAGAGTTGGCGGCACTGCTATGGCAGCAGTGCGTGGGCAGGCTTCTGCCTGGCCGGTTTTTGCTAACTCTCGCCGGTCTCTCACCCCACGCACCGCTGCCACCCTTGTCCTGTGAGAGGGATGATGAAGGTGGCTACTTTGCTTAATGGGAGTTAGCCATGAAAAAGATCGTCCCCGATCCACCCCGCCTCAAACTCGTCAACAACCTCTACTTCTCCATCCATTCCGACCTCATTCCGCCCGACGCCTTGGCTCACGCCAGCGAACTGTTGCGCGGCGTCAGCGAAACCCTCGACGAACACTGCCGGGCCCTGGCCGGTACTCCTGGCCTGAACATGCTCGCCAACGCAGCGCACGCCGCAGAAACGGCTCGCGCCTCGATCGAACATGCACTGAGGCGGATGTGAAAGAGGTTTGCCGATGAATGAAGGCACCACAGCCGGCATCGCCACTGCGCTCGGGATATTTCGCGTGCAACCCGGCATTCCCGTCGGCCAGGCTTTCGACGAAGTCTCGCTACTGCTGGGATGCGTTCGCGACCTGAGCGAAATGGGTGATGAATCAATCGCGCCTGCCACCATGGTCGCCCTGAGGTATCTGAGCGCCATGGCCAAGGCGTTGATGAACGACCTGGAAGTCGCCAGAAATCAGTCGCGTTGAGTAACCGCCGCGGCCACAAAGCCTGCAATACACTGCCCGCCCCTGTAGGGGCGGCGGTTCGGCGCCCCGACTTGCCCGCGAAATAGGCACCTCGGCAAATCAAACTGGCGTAGTCAGTGACAGCAGGACTATAACCACCTGATCCTACGCGCGCTTACTTCGCCCCCGCAGACAATTGCTGGATCAATGCCACTGTCAGATAAAGCCTCGGCGCGATGCTCGACAGCTCGATGTACTCGTCATCGGCATGCAACCCCGCCCCCACCACACCCATGGTTTCAAGCACTGCAGGCTTCTCGCTGCCGGGCACATAGGCGTAGCCCGCATCGGTCCCGAAGCGCATGGCGATCGGCTCGATGTTGTGATCGATCTTCGCATAGAGCGCCTGGGCCGTTTTCGCCAGTTGCTCGGAGCCGGCGTTCTTCGCCAACGGCGGGCGGCCCTTGTCGAGGCGCACCGTCACTTCGGTGCCGTCGATGAGTTTTTTCTGCACCAGGCGTTGCGCGTCGGCCAGCACTCGGTCGCTTTCGCTCAGGTCCGAGTAGCGCATGTCCGCCTCGGCCGTGGCGCTGGCGGGAATGATGTTGCGCTTGTCGCCTGCCTTGACCATCGTCCAGTTGACCGTGGTGCCTTTGGCCGGGTCACCGAGGTCCTTCAACTGCAGCATCTGGTGGGCCAGCTCCATGGCCGCATTACGCCCAGCCTCAGGCGCGGAGCCTGCGTGGGAAGACTTGCCTTTCACTTCGAGAAATACGCCATTGATGCCATTGGTCGCGACCGTCACCGCATCCTTGTCCGGTGGCTCGTACGAGAACACGTAGTCATGCTTGCGCGCCAGTTCCGCGATGATCGCCTTCGAGCCGCTGGAGCCGGTTTCCTCATCCGGGTTGAACAGTACGGTCAAGGTGCCGAAGTCTTTGAACTTCTCGTCCTGCAGCAGCTTCAGCGAGTGCAGGATCATCGCCACACCACCTTTGGCATCGGCCACGCCAGGCCCATAGGCCCGCTCGCCCTCGACCTTGAACGGCCGCTTGGCAGCGGTGCCCGGCAGGAACACCGTGTCGTAGTGGACCATCAGCAGGAACGACTTGCTGCCGGTGCCCTTGAAGGTGCCGACGATATTGTCGCCCGCCGAGGGGCTGGCCGGGCTGGTCTTGACCTCGGCACCCAACGCCTTGAGCCGCTCCACCAGCAGGGCGCTGACGGTTTTCAAGCCCGGCGCCTGGCCGGTTCCGGTATCGACATTGACCAGTTGCTTGACGGTGGCGAGATAGGCCTTCTGCTCGGCTTCGGCCTTTTTCAGTAGCGCGTCGGGAGTCAGGTTGGCGGCGAGTGCGGAAAACGACAGGAATGACAAGGCGATGGCAGCGGCGATCGGTGAGCGTCGGATGGGCATGCGAAGTCCTTTATCAATGCAAGGGGAACCTGCAGCTTTGACCATCAATGGCGCTGGCGCCAGCTTTGTAGACCATTTGATGAAATGCAGGCCATTGGCCTTGATCCAGGAAACCCCGCGATTGCGGGGCTGCGGGGAGTTCAGCCGACGAGCTTGATTATCAGTGCGGTGATGCCCGCCACTGCGGTCATCAGACCGGTAGCGATTAGCGACCGGCTACAAGAAGACTTCACGGGTCAGCTTTCCTGAGTCGGCACTGAGCTTGCAATTCTCTGCCATCATCTTGGTAACTTCGACGTGAATCTTCTCTACTTCAACTGGGATTATGTCGCTAACTGGATCGTCGTGCCGCCGATAGAACAGCCCGTGCGTGCACGAGTAAATACAGGTCGCAATCATGCCAAGGCAAAACGTCGTCGCCGGTAGTCTGAGATGACAATCGGAGAGCCTTACAATGACTCGAAGCGCTTGCTTGGCCGCTGTTTTGACACTGACTGCAACGACTGCTTTTGGCGCACCCAACTACAATCATCTCTACGCTTTCGGTGACAGCTACTCTGACAACGGTGAGGGGCAAAACCTTACCAGAACGTTGGTTGCACAACAGGTCAAAGATGCACAAGAGCTACCAGGCTCGTTGTACTGGAGGGGACGCTGGAGCAATGGCCCCACTGCTGTCGAGGGTTTGGCCCATGCTTTGGAAACCCCCTTGACAGACTACGGAATTGGCGGGGCCAAAAGTGGCGACGGCAATTACTATGCCTGGATGGATCCATATCGCAATACTGGAGTTTTCGGCCAAATTAGCGATTATCTCAAAGCCGTCAAAACCCACAAAGCGGATCCCAATTCGCTCTATTTCATTTTTGTCTCAGCCAACGATTTTTTTGAGTGGGCCGACTTTTCACATCCAGAATCAATTGAAGTACTAAGTCAAAACAGCGTGGCGAACATTCAGAAGGCTGTCGAGAGGCTGATAACTGCGGGTGCGAAGCACTTGATGGTGGTGGGAACGACGGATTTAAGCCATGTGCCGGCTGTGGTACAGGGCAACCAAGTCAATAATGCCTCAGCCTACCAGCAGATACTCGGGCAAAGACTGCCTGCCGTGCTGACAGCCCTTGTCAACGCCCACCACATCAATATCACTTACTTCGACCATTTGGCCTTCAGCAGCACGCTTCGCTCAGCTCCCGATGCTGCGGGCTTAAAGTATCTCGATACACCGTGCCAAGCCACCTATCCTCAGATCAAGCCCGTGTGTGAAAATCCAGACGCCCATTATTACTGGGATGAATGGCACCCCACGCGCAAAGTCCACGCGCTGGCGGCGGAGCGGATGTTTGAAACATTAAAAGCCGGTTACTGAGACGACCGAATGAAAAGATCCTCAGGACAACTCCCACCTAAAACTTATTTCAACTTTAGATTTTACCATACGCTCCAATTTAATAAGTCCCTGATAAATCGCTGAGCTCACCACGCAAATAAATCAGTATACATTCCAGATCTGGCCGATCCGCGCCGTGTAAGGCTAGCTCAGCAAGTCTCGGCGCATCCCCCAATCGGGGGCACGGGACGCTTCCACACCTCCTTGATCTCGGTAATGCGCAGCATCCACAATCCGCGCAGGGACAGCCCCGGTCTAGGTCGTTGCCGATCATCTCCAAAGCTTTCTCAGACGGTGTCGGACTCACTAGTAGCCAGCTTCTGGTTGGCGTTCTCGAGGCCGCGACGGCGCGCTCGCCAGCCGCACACTCCAAATGACAGAAAACGATCGGAAACAGACAAATGCGAATCGTTATCATTAGCGTTAAATATCGCAGAACGTCTTGACGGGGAAAGACAAGAAGAAAAATATAGGAATGACTCTCATTATCGATGAGTCGCTCTTAAGACACTATGGATGGATTATTGAATGTCTATGAACTTCTCTTCACCTACTTCCCCCGCGTTTTCTAGGAGGCTCCCAGATACAACCTTCGCAGCCGTGCGACGGAAGGGCATCTTTACCCAAGTCCTTTCAAAACTCACCCGTGCTGGCGCAATCGGCCCTGGCCTGGACCCTAAGCGCCCAGGCTGGAAATGGTAAATTTTAGATAGTATCAAGGCAGGCCAGATCTCAGCTGGCCTGCTTCATCTGAATCGGGTTGGTGCCAAATGGAAATATGGTCTCTCGAGACATACGATCCCAACACAATGCCTGGATGGGTTAAAAGCCATTATGAAGGTATACGGCCTTATATAACAGAATTTTTGACTTCGAAGCATCCACATCGAAACGGTATCATGTGCCCATTTGTTCCTAAAGCCATTTCCGAAGGCACTATTTATTTTACTTTTCCGCCAAGCACAGAATATAAAGCGGTTAACATATTAGTAGGCGAATGCATTAGTTTTTTCAATAAAAAAATCGGAACTGACAACGGAGCAATAATCATCATATTCCCCGAAAATTTTAGCATTCCAGAACTCCTATCCATTACATACAAAACAAAGTCAAATGCATCAAAAGCTTTATTATGCTCGGAATACTTTATGAGAACAACTCCGCTCCAAGCCTTCACAGCGATGACTATTATCCATTAAGAACACCTACACCTACTTTAGTTCTTCGAAACATCACAAGCAGCGATTTGATTTTTCTTGAGCCAGACCATTACTCACCAATAACCAAAACAATATTCCTGACCGCCTACATAAGAAAATTCCGGAGCAAAGCAAAAAAATCCAAGTTCGCCAGCAACCAAGTAGAAATCGCTAGACTTGCTCGACGCAAACAGATAATACTAATCACCAAAAACCTGGCAATACTCACAGCAATACTCACACCATTACTAGCACTGGCAGCACACTGGCTTTAATATGCTAATAAAAAATAAATTATTTTTATTCGCCGCGCTGACTGCAATTATCCAGCAAATAATCCTGGCCGCTTCAACTTGGAATATTGCGATGGCTGGAGGATCTGTAGGAGAAGGTGATTTCCAGAGCGCCAAGACTCAAATACTCTTATTTTTCGGACTTGCCACCGTAGCTTACGTTACCAGTTCGATAGGCGAAATTTTTTTAGTGAAATCCCAGAATCAAATATGGCACAAATACACTCTTGATACTATACATAAATTCTGCTCCGATCTAAGACTAAGCTCAGAAAGCAACCGTAAATCTGTATCTCAATGGATAGCATCCGAAGCACTTTCAACGATTCACACTGCCGCGCCATTCTATTTGAGCTTAATCTCTACCGTGCTCAATATCGTACTTACCACAGCCGTTTTCTTTTTCAGCCTAGGTTTTCTAGTAGGCTGCGTGGTCGGCGCAGCATTGATTGCTTCCTTATTACTTGTCGGCCTCGCAAAACCGAAAATAGAGCGATTTGCAAATGAAGCGCAAAGCAATAAATTATCAACACTACTGCACATTGACACCTTGATAGTGAATGGCCATTTCGGAACTTCCGCAATGGCTAAATCCCAATCATCAAGTTTTTCTTCCAAAGCATCAGAACTCTACCAGTCAACTGAAAGATACAACAACCTCGAACAGATTATAGCCTGCACCCCCATAATCCTCTCTGTGCTCTCAGTCTCTTTCTTTGTTTATTTTCTAAAGGAGTCCTCTCTAATAGAGCTGGGCATACTTGTTGCACTTCTGCCTCGCACCTTACAACTCTTTGGAAATATACATTCCTTGAGCTCTTATCTGAGCAACTTATTCCTGATGAATCGCAAGATACAAAATCTCCACAACTTCATCCCAAATCTAGAAAGCCAAAATCTAGAACAGCAAGTGAATCGCAGCGCAATAACTATAACCAACAAAAGCAGTTTCGAAGAAATCACCATCGACGATCTCACCAAGCTAGTGACAAGCCGACAGCCTGCCAAAGGCCGTATTTTAATTGCCGGAGAAAACGGGTCGGGAAAATCATCTCTCCTTAAGATGTTAAAGATGCTTAACGAAAGCTCTGTACTCCTTACCCCCGGAGCAAAATTCAATGGAGATCTACTCAATCTATCTACAGGGCAATTGCAGATTAAAGAACTAAAATCATTGCTGGCTTCACCGGAAAAAATTATTCTCCTTGATGAATGGGACGCTAATTTAGACACGAAAAACAGGCAAGCCTGCAGCGCCATTATTGACCAAATATCAGCAGCGCATTTGGTGGTCGAGGTGAGGCACACCCCTCATTAACATAGCGATCAAACTGAGCGTTCAGTTTATCCGTCTGTGACCTTTTCTCATCCAGCCGACAACCATTCGGAGACTCAGATGTTTGTGGTCCAGAAACCAAACGTTTCACTGACCATTAACATGATGAGCATAAGCTTGGGAGACCTTCATAGCGGTGATTGCTCGGCCTCCTTCGTCAGTGATGGCGATAATTCGCTGAACATGCGCTCGGTCAAGGTAGGCGCATATGAGGTCATGAATCACGTTTGCGGGGCCGGTGGCTTCTGCTACCCCACAGCCCAGGTCTGGGCTAGGGTGACGTCGAGTGGGTTTCAGCCAATGCAGACAGAAGCGCCTCAAGCTCTTCACGCCTGTCCTACTACTTTCTTGAGCTAGCTGCTTGCGGGCGAACGTCTGGGCTTCTTGGTAGACTAAGGCATCTTTTTTCTTGAGGCGGACCTGGACGGTACAGCTGACCGTTCCATCGGCCTTTTTCCTTGCTCTGATCGTTACCATATTTTCCGGTGGTACAAGGGTGATTGGCGGTGGTATATCGCGCCACTGTCACACCAAAACACCTGAAAACCCCGGAAAATGGTACAAACCGTGTAGAACAGAATGTCCCTAGAAATAGCCTCAAACCCACAAACCACGCGCCCTGAACCCTCCCGCCGGTTCAGCGTTGCACCCATGATGGATTGGACCGACCGCCACTGCCGGTACTTCCTGCGCCTGCTCTCCCAACGCGCCCTGCTCTACACCGAAATGGTCACCACCGGCGCCCTGCTCCACGGGGATGCGGCGCGTTTCCTGCGTCATGACGAGTCCGAGCACCCGCTGGCCCTGCAGTTGGGCGGCAGCAATCCGGCTGAACTCGCCGCCTGCGCTCGTCTGGCGCAGGAGGCGGGCTACGACGAGGTCAACCTCAACGTCGGCTGCCCCAGCGACCGGGTGCAGAACAATATGATCGGCGCCTGCCTGATGGGCCACCCGGCGCTCGTGGCCGACTGCGTCAAGGCGATGCTCGACGCGGTCGAGATTCCGGTGACGGTCAAGCACCGCATCGGCATCAATGGCCGCGACAGCTATGCCGAGCTGTGCGACTTCGTCGGCCAGGTGCGCGACGCGGGCTGTCGCAGCTTCACCGTGCACGCACGGATCGCGATCCTCGAGGGCCTGTCGCCAAAGGAGAACCGCGAGGTGCCACCGCTGCGCTACGAAGTGGCGGCGCAGTTGAAACAGGACTTTCCGGACCTTGAGCTGGTGCTCAACGGCGGTATCAAGACCCTCGATGAATGCCGCACGCACCTGCAGACCTTCGACGGCGTGATGCTGGGGCGCGAGGCCTACCACAATCCGTACCTGCTGGCCGAGGTGGATCAACAACTGTTCGCCAGCGACGCGCCCGTCGTGACGCGCAGCGAGGCGATGGTGCGGCTGATGCCGTACCTCGTGGCGCATGTGGAGAGTGGCGGGGCCATTCATCACATCACCCGGCATATCCTCGGCCTGGGCCAGGGCTTCCCGGGGGCGCGGCGGTTCCGCCAGTTGCTGTCGGCAGACATTCACAAGGCGGTCGAGCCGCTGAAGGTGGTCGAGCAAGCGGCAGAGTTGCTGGCCGGACGCTAGGGGAACCCTGGGCGGGGGCTGGAATCGAAGGGGGAGTCGCTGCCCCATCCAGGGGCTGCCATGTGGCCATCGCGGGGCCAGCCCGCGCCCGCATGACGCAGGATAGCCTTAGCCGGTGTTTGGCCTTGAGTGGCCGCCAGGGCTCGGGTAATGTCAAGACACTCACAGGACAGAGCATCAGGACAGAGCACGCCCATGACCTCAAAGCTGGAACAACTCAAGCAGTTCACCACCGTGGTCGCCGACACTGGGGACCTGGATGCCATCACCCGCCTCAAGCCGGTCGATGCCACCACCAACCCGTCGCTGCTGCTCAAGGCCGCGGCCATCCCTGGTTACGCCGACCTGCTCAAACAGGTCAAGGCCGACGCCAAGGGTAACGTCGACCTGGCCTGCGACAAGTTCGCGGTGGCTGTGGGCGCGGGCATTCTCAAGGTCATCCCCGGGCGTATCTCCACCGAAGTGGATGCACGCCTGTCGTTCGATGAGCCGGCGTTGCTGAACAAGGCACGCCAGCTGATCGCCCTGTACGAAGCTGCCGGTATTTCCAAGGATCGCGTGCTGATCAAGCTGGCCTCCACCTGGGAAGGCATCCGCGCCGCCGAGAAGCTGGAAAAGGAAGGCATCCAGACCAACCTCACGCTGCTGTTCTCCTTCGCCCAGGCCCAGGCCTGTGCCGATGCCGGGGTGTTCCTGATCTCGCCGTTCGTGGGCCGCATCTACGACTGGTACAAGAAGAGCACTGGCAAAGAGTACGTCGGCGCCGAGGATCCAGGCGTGCAGTCGGTGACACGCATCTACGACTACTACAAGACCAACGGCTACGACACCGTGGTCATGGGCGCGAGCTTCCGCAACGTCGGGCAGATCGAGCAACTGGCCGGGTGCGATCGCCTGACCATCAGCCCGGAGCTGCTGCAACAGTTGAGCGACGACCAAGGCGAGCTGCCACGCATCCTCAAGCCGGGCAATACCGGCGAAGCCAAGCAAGTGCTGAACGAGAGCCAGTTCCGCTGGGCGATGAACGAGGATGCCATGGCCACCGAGAAGCTGGCCGAAGGCATTCGCCAGTTTGCACGCGACCAGGAGAAGCTCGAGGCGTTGATGGCCGACAAAGGCTGACACATATCCGAGTTGTGGAACGGGCGGGAAGTACTGAGTATTTCCCGCCCGTTTGCGTTTGTGTATTCGAAAAAGAAGCTGCCGGCCCATCGCGGTAAAAGCCCGCTCCCACAGAAGCATGTACCCTGCCACGGAATAGGTGCTGCTGTAGGAGCGGGCTTGTCCCGCGATGGGGCCGGCAGCCTCCCAACAGATGGAAGCAATGACCACCACCCTCCCCCTCGTCCTAGCCGGCCCCGTGCTGCGCCGCCTGGAACCGCAACGCCTGGCCATCTGGCTGGTCGCTTCACGACCACTGAACCCCAAGTTCGTGCTGGACTGCCCGCACGTCGGCAGCCAACTGGAGTGCCAGGTCGTCGCCATCGGCGAGCATGCTCATGTACACCTGCTGAGCCTGCACTTCGACCAGCCCTTGCCCGAAGATGTGCTGCTGGAGTACGACCTGCACCTGGACAATGATCAGAGCATCGCCGACTGGGCGCCGCACCTGCTGTACCCAGGTGCCAGTCGTCCGAGCTTCGTGTTGCGCAAGCGTATCGATCCATTACTGCACGGCTCGTGCCGCAAACCCCATCACCCCGCCGCCGACGGCCTGCTCTGCGCCGACCGCCTGCTGCTCGACAGTCCACCCCCTGAACAACGCCCGGCACTGCTGATGATGACCGGCGACCAGGTGTATGCCGACGATGTGGCCGGCCCCACCCTCAAGGCCATCCACGGCTTGATCGAACGCCTGAAGCTGTTCGACGAGCCACTCGACGGCGCGCTGGTCGACAGCGGCCAGGCGCTCTATCGTCATCCCGCCTGCTATTACCATCGCGCCGACCTGCTGCCAGCCCAGCAGGGCAATGAGCCGCTGCGCCGGCGTTTCTTCCGGGGCAAGCGCAAGCCGATCTTCTCGTCGAGCAATGCCGACAATCATCTGGTGACCTTCGCCGAGGTCATGGCCATGTACCTGCTGGTCTGGTCGCCCATACCCTGGACACTGGTGGGGCTGGAGGCGCCCGAGGGGCTCTCTGTCACGCGCCAGCAGCGCTACCAGGACGAACTGCCGCTGATCGAGGCGTTCCGCGACGGACTGAGCCAGGTGGCGCGCGTCATGGCGCACCTGCCCTGCCTGATGATCTTCGACGACCACGACATCACCGATGACTGGAACCTGTCGGCGCAATGGGAGCAGACCGCCTATGGCCACCCCTTCTCGCGCCGAATCATCGGCAACGCCCTGCTCGGCTACCTGCTGTGCCAAGGCTGGGGCAACGACCCCAAGGGCTGCACAACACTGGTCGAGGGATTGCAGGCACTGACTGCAAATGCACCGCAGGGCGCATTGGAAGGTGAGGCCCTGGATACACTGATCGGTGATCTGCTGCGTTTCCAAGGTTGGCAGTACGACCTGCCCAGCGACCCACCGCTACGCGTACTGGACACCCGCACCCGACGCTGGCGCAGCGAACGCAAGCTGGGCAAGCCGTCCGGGCTGCTTGACTGGGAAGCGCTGTGCGAACTGCAGCAGGCCCTGCTCGATCATCCGTCAGCGATCATCGTGTCACCGGCGCCGATTTTCGGGGTCAAGCTGATCGAGACGGTGCAGCGGGTGTTTACTGCACTGGGCTACCCGCTGCTGGTGGATGCCGAGAACTGGATGGCCCATCGCGGCGCCGCTCAGGTGATCCTGAATATCTTCCGCCATTCCCGCACGCCGGGACACTACGTGATCCTGTCCGGGGACGTGCATTATTCATTCGTCTACGAAGTGCTGATCCGCCACCGCCAACGCAGTCCACACCTGTGGCAGGTCACCAGCAGCGGGATCAAGAACACCTTTCCAGTGCGCCTGCTGGATGTGCTCGACCGTCTGAACCGCTGGCTGTACTCACCGCGCTCGCCGCTCAACTGGTTCACCCAGCGCCGATCGATGGAGGTGGTGCCGCGCGTGCCAAGCCGAAGCAAGGCCGGGGAGCGGCTGTGGAATGGTGCGGGCCTGGGGCAGGTATTCTTCGACGAGCAGGGGCGGCCGGCGCGGGTTGTCCAGCTGAGTGCCGAGGGCGATGAAGCGACGGAGTTCGTGCGGTGTGGTGAGAGGGACCGCTAGCAGATCCCGTGGCGCCATTGGCGCCGAATCAGGAGCGCTCCAGCGCACTCACCAGATCACGAAACGCTTCGCGGTTGGAGTCGTTCAGGCCCATGAGGATCTTGTGCGCCTCCAGCACCTTGGAGCGCACCACTTCTTCGTTCTGATCCTGCGATGGCAAGTCGCTCAGGCAATCCGGGCATGGCAGCGGACGGTCGACGATGTTGAATACCTGGTCGAATCCCATCGACTGCAATAGCCGGGAAATGTCCGGGTTGGTGGTGACCACGGTCGGCAGCAGGCCGACCTTCTGCCGCGACAGGATCGACAGCTTGGCCAGCAGGCCCAGGGTGGTGCTGTCGATGCTTTCGGTTTCGGTCAGGTCGATGACGATGGCCGAGAAATTCAGTGCGGTGAAGATCTTCTCGATCGTCGCATCCAGCGCCGAACACAGGGTCAGGCGCACTTCACCGACGAATTTCAGCACGAAGGTACCGCTCTGCTCGGCGAACTGGATTCTACCGGTACTCATTGAAGGTTCCTGCTCAACACCAATAGGGCGATATCATCCGGCATCTCCCCAAGCGTAGCCAATCCGAATCGTTGGCGCAGCCCGTCCAGGCTGCCCCCCGCGGTCTTGACGATTTCCGGCAAGGCCGCTTCCTTATCTTTGAGTGTATCCCCGGGCAAAAGGTCCAGGATGCCATCGGACATGAGCGTGAGACTGAAGCGCGGCGGCAGCTCGAGCACATGGTCCTGGTAGGTGGCTTCATCGAACAGCCCCACCGGCAGGCCACGGCCTTCCAGATAGCGGGCTTGCCCCGAGGTATAGAGCACAGGCAGCGGCAGGTGGCCGCCGACGCTGTAGGTCATCAGGCCGGTGTCTTCGTCGATCACCCCGCCGACCATGGTCACATGCTTGCCCAGCTTGCAGTTGATCAGGCCACGGTTGATGTGCGCCAACACCTGCGACGGCTTGAACTCGCGCATCTTGCCGTTGCGCTTGAATTCGAACAGCAGGCGGGTGGTCATGAACTTGAGCAGCACGGTGACGAAGGCCGAAGACGCGCCATGGCCGGACACGTCGGCCAGGTAGAAGGCGATGCGGCGCTCGTCGACGCGGAAATAATCGGTGAAATCGCCGGAGAGGTAGAGCGAGGGAATGATCTGGTGGTCGAACGACAGATCGCCCGCAGTCCACGGCTTTTCCGGCAGCATGTTCATCTGCACCTGGCGACCGGCGGTCTGGTCTTCCTGCAGCAGGTGCAGACTGGCTTCCAGCTCTCGGTTGGCAGCTTCGAGCTTGTCGCGATAGCGCTGGTTCTCGAGCACCAGGCGCGAACGGTCGAGCGCACGGCGCACCGAGTGCTCGAGCACGGCAAGGTCTTCCAACGGCTTGATCAGGTAGTCGGCCGCGCCCAGGCGCAGGGCCTCGACCGCATCGCTCATGACGCCGGCACCGGATACCACGATCACGGGCAACTGCGGAGCATGCTCGGTGATCCGGCGGATCAATTCGAGGCCGCCCATCTGCGGCATGCGCAGATCGCAGATCACGAGGTCGGGCTGGTGTTCTTCGAAGACCTGGAGCCCCTGCTGGCCATTACCGGCCTGGAGGACGCTGAAGCCACTGTCTTCCAGATAGGCGGCGAGGCTTGCACGGACCACGTCGTCGTCATCGATGATCAGCAGCGTTGCACTGGTTTTCTGCATGTGGGCGAACGGCGCCGATTGGTTGGCGTAGCGGACATCGGCAAGGACGACGGACGGCTACTGGAATACTCTGTGACCACTTCTCTTTGAGGTGTAGGACAAGAAAACCTGTCCGGCAAATCGCAGTGGTGCCCTGTAAGGCGCAGACGGTACTCCCATCCGCGGGGCGTTTCAAGCATACGAGGGTCGAGTTCGATGTGCTAATCACCAGCGGTTATTTGGCAGGGCCGTTTGGCATACGGTTGGGTATAGAAAAGCCCTTGAGCGGCCAGACAATTACAGGATGTAAATGCCTGGCTACTCGCGGGCAGGTCTGGAGAAGATCAGGTTTCAGCGACGACCGATGTGCGACGACACACTCCAGAGGTCGACACCACCGTCTGTGGCATGACGGTCGATGGCGGCCAACTCGTCAGGGGTGAACTGCAGATTGCCCACCGCATCGAGGGAGTCGTCGAGCTGCGCCAGCGTACGTGCGCCGATCAGCGTCGAGGACACCCGAAAATCACGCAGCACCCAGGCGATCGCCATCTGCGCCAGGGTCTGGCCGCGGGCCTGGGCGATGTCGTTGAGGCCGCGGATTCGCGCTAGGTTGTCATCGCCGAGCATGCGCGACGGCAGCGAACCACCCCGAGTGGCGCGCGATTCGCTTGGCACGCCCTGCAGATACTTGTCGGTGAGCATGCCCTGGGCCAACGGCGAGAAGGCAATGCAGCCGACTCCCAGATCGTCGAGCGTGCCGAGCAAGCCCTGCTCGATATCGCGGTTGAGCATCGAGTAGTTGGGCTGGTGGATCAGCAGCGGCACGCCTTCAGAAGCCAGGATTGCTGAAGCTTCGCGGGTCAACTCCGGCGAATAGGAGGAGATGCCCACGTACAGGGCCTTGCCCTGGCGGTGCAACTGCGCCAGCGCGCCCATGGTCTCTTCCAGCGGTGTGTCGGCATCGACCCGGTGCGAATAGAAAATGTCGACATAATCCAGGCCCATGCGTCGCAGGCTCTGCTCGCAACTGGCGATCAGGTGCTTGCGCGAGCCGGTCGGGCCGCCGTAAGGGCCCGGCCACATGTGCCAGCCAGCCTTGGTGGAGATCACCAGCTCATCGCGGTAGGCGGCAAAATCCTGGGCGATCCAGCGCCCGAAGTGTTCTTCGGCGGAGCCGGCAGGCGGGCCGTAGTTGTTGGCCAGGTCGAAGTGCGTGACACCGCGGTCGAAGGCACGGCGCAGCAGGCTGCGGCCGGTCTCGAACTGATCCACGCCGCCGAAGTTCTGCCACAGCCCCAGGGAAATGGCCGGCAGTACCAGGCCGCTGCGCCCAACACGACGATAGGGCATGGCGCCCTCATAGCGACCGGGATCGGCAAAATAAGTCATCAAGTCCACCTCTTGGTCTGGTTACATGCTAGGCAGTGCGCAGCCTGTCGGCGCGACCACCGCTGAATCCATTCAATCAGCAAACGCGCGAACTTCAGACAGAAAAGAACTCAGCGCCATGCTGAACCATTTTCATCATTTAGTCAGACTAGGCTCATGAAAGACCCTGATCGGCTCGAATCAGCTCGATCAGCTGACGCAGGGCGGGTGGTGTCTGGCGGCGACTGGGGTAGTACATCACCAGCGGCTCGTCGCTGGAGGCCCATTGCGGCATCACCACCTCCAGCGCACCACTGCGCAGCTCTTCGCGCACGCGCATTTCCAGGCAATACGCCAGGCCCAACCCCGCAACTGCGGTGCCAATGGCCATGTCGCTGGCGTTCAAGCGCAGCGGCCCTGGCCCTTCGATGCGCACCTGCCGTTCTCCGTCACCCAGCTCCCAGGGGTAGACCGAATCGTCGCCGATACGCATCTGGATGCAGCGATGCTGCATGAGCTCGGCGGGCGATGTCGGCCGGCCGTGCTTGTCCAGGTATGCCGGCGCGCCAACCACGACCCAACGCAACGCGCCGGTCAGCGGGATGGCGATCATGTCCTGGGGCACGGTTGCACCGAAGCGGATGCCGGCGTCGAAGCCTTCGGCAACGATGTCGAGCATGCGGTCGTCCATCACCAGGTCGAGGTGTACCTGGGGAAAGCGCGACAGGAACTGATCGAGCACCGGCAGGATCAGCAGGCGCCCCGCGTCATGGGGAATGTTCAGGCGCAGGCGACCGACGGGCGCCTTGCGGTGGTCTTCGAGGGCATTGAGGCCGTGACCGATGGCTTCGAAGCCCTGGGCCAGGGACTGCATGAGGTCGCTGCCGGCGGCGGTCAGTGCGACCGAGCGGTTGGTGCGATTGAGCAGGCGGACTTCGAGGCGATCTTCGAGCTTCTTCATCGTATGACTCAACGCCGAGGCGGTCAGCCCGAGCTCGTTGGCGGCATCGACGAAACTGCCGCGACGTGCAATGGTGAAAAATACGTTCAGGTCCGCCAGATCGGAGCGCTTGAATGCCGCCATGGGGCCAGCCACCCTTGAGAATGAGAACGACGGCCATTGTGCCGTCAATCAGGAAGAAGCTGAACGCACAGGTGCATCACTTTCACACTGCGCCAAAACGAAGAAGGCGACCCTTGCGGTCGCCTTCTTCTGCTTGCCTGACTCAGAAATCGTCTTCGACTTCCCCGTCCTTGACCTTGAACTCGCGGTTCTGCAGGTAGGCGTTGCGGATGAAGATGTACTTGTCGCCCTGCATCAGCTTCTCTGCCGACAGAAGGCTGGCGCGGGTGTCGATCACGTCCAGGGCGAAGATCGAGTTGCGGGTCGGTACATGATCGATATAGCGGTAGGGTTCGGTGAAGGAGTCCGGGTACTTGGACAGGCCGTCACGCACAGTGCTCGGCCCCAGCAGCGGAATGACCACGTATGGCCCGCTGGGCACGCCCCAGTAGCCGAGGGTCTGGCCGAAATCTTCGTCGTTGCGCTGCAGCCCCATGCGAGTGCCGACGTCGATGAAGCCACCCAGACCGAACGTGGTGTTGACGATCAGCCGCGCCGTGTCGATGCCTGCGGCGCGAGGCTTGAGCTGCAGGACATTGTTGGCCAGGTTGCCGACGTCGCCCAGATTCCGGAAGACATTGTGAATGCCGTCCTCGAGGAACTGCGGGGTGATCGCCTGATAGCCCTGGGCCAACGGCTTGAGGGCGTAGGTATCAATGGTGTCGTTGAACCTGAAGATCGGTCGATTGACCACTTCCCAGGGATCTTCCTCGGTCGCCGCCTGGGTGGCGGCCATAGGCGCCAGCAACAGACTGGCACAGACACAGGCCTGGGTGATTCGCTCGATCACACCGGCACCGATCCTCTGCATAGATGTTTCTCCATCGGATTTCACGGCGGCAGCCGCCTGACAGGCGCTGCTGGATAGTGCGCCAGTATAAAGGCAATCTGGCAGGCAGCCAGCATTACACACCTTTGTTCAACATTTTGTGAACAAAGATTTTCATCTTCCAACTGTCATCCGACCGTCATGAAGGGCGTTTAGCCTGCGGTGTATTTCAGGGATGTTGCCATGCACGAAGCGCCCGCCCTCACTGCTGTGCTGTTCGGCCTGCGCGGTTGCCTGGTCCAGGCCGCGAACGGCAGCCCCCTGCCCGCCCCCGGTGCTCTGGATACCCTCGAACAACTGCGGCGCCAGCAAATACCTTGCATCTGGCTGGACGACCTGAGCGACCATCAGGGCGAGCATCTGGCCAGCGTGCTCCCCGACTGGCTGCCCGGCCAGGTTGCCAACGGTTCGCCATGGCCCTCACCGAATGCTTGCTGGCATGCCTTGATGTCATTGAACAGCGATCGCCTCGATGGCTGCGTGCTGGTCAGTGGCGAGCCGCGCCTGTTGCAGTCGGGCCTGAACGCCGGATTGTGGACGGTCGGCCTTGCCGCCTGCAGCCCATCCTGCGACCTGGCATCGAGTCGGTGGCAAGCCATGAGCACGCAGGAGCAGGAGTTGGCCCGCGGCAAGGCTACCCTCGAACTGTTCGGCCTGGGCGTGCATTCGGTGATTGACCACCTGGAGTCACTGGAAACCTGCCTCGCGGACATCGCTCAGCGTCGACGCAAGGGTGAAAAACCCTGACACAGCGTCGTTGATGCCGGTCATGCAAAGCGCCAGCAAGTGGATTACGCTTGAAGTCAGGCCAGAACCTTTGCCGCTTCGCCGAGGTCCATGGCTTGCCAAGTCATTGATGGAGAACAGCCAATGCCCGCCCGCGAATTGCAAGAGCGCCTCAACAGCCTGCGCGAGCAACTGGATCGAAACGTACCGCTGACCGACGAGGAACTGGCCAGCCTGCGCGAGGAAGCCCGACAGATTGAAGCGCAGATGAAGCTTGAAGAGGCTTCCCCGGACAACAACCTGGTAGATGGCGTCAACCTTGCGGTCGAGCGTTTCGAGGTCGACCACCCGGAGCTGACTGCAACCTTGCGAGACATCATCACCCGGTTGCACAGCATGGGTATCTGATTCGACGATAAAGGGTCGCCCTGCGGCCCCATCTCGGCACGAGACCGCTCCCGCACGCATGCGGGAGCGGTCTCGTGCCGTTTTGACCGTCAGTTACTGGCGAACCAGGCGCCCGTTGCGCGGGCTGATCGCGCCTTTGCTGCGGTACGGGTTGATGTCCAGCCCACCCCGGCGCACATAACGCGCATACACCGTCAGATGCTCCGGCTGCAGCAGGCGCAGCAGGTCCAGGTAGATCCGCTCGACGCACTGCTCGTGGAAGTCGGCATGCTGGCGGAAGCTCACCAGATAGGTCAGCAGGCTGGCATGATCCAGCGCGCAGCCCTTGTACTCGACCACCACACTCCCCCAGTCAGGCTGGCCGGTAACCGGGCAATTGGACTTGAGCAGGTGGCTGTGCAGGGTCTCCTCGACGATACGTTGCGAGTCGCAGCGCAGCAGTTCGGGCTGCGGTTGCTCGTAGTTGCTGATGCTCACGTCCAGCCCATCGATGCACTGGCCCGGCAAGGCCACCACACCCTGCTGCTCGACCTCACCCAGCGTTCGAACCTGAACCTTCACAGGCTTGCCTGCAGCAGCGGACAAGTCCTTCTCCAGGCACGCCTGCAGCTCGCCGGTCGATGCGAACACCGTCTGGTTCAACGAGTTGAGGTAGAGCTTGAACGACTTGGACTCGATGATGTTAGGCGAGTCGGCCGGAATGGCGAACTCGCCGATGGCCACCACCGGCTTGCCGGAGGGCAGTAACCACGACAGCTCGAAGCAGTTCCAGTAGTCCACGCCCTGCCACGGCAGGGTCTGCGCGGTCACACCCAGCTCGGCCCATTTGGCCGTGCGTGGGATCGGAAACAGCAGCGACGGGGTGTAAGTGGCGATGTATTCGCTGGACTTGCCCAGCGGGGAGTGTTCGGCGGCGGGATGCATGTATCTGACCTGAAAGCGCGGGAATGGCGCCATTCTACCGGTTTTGCACCCCGCCTTGGGGATGATGTCACTCGATGGTCAACTGACCGACCATGCCCGCCTGATAGTGGCCCGGTACATTGCAGGCGAATTCGATGGGCGCCGACTTGCGGAAGGTCCAGGTCAGCTCGGCGCGCTGCCCGGGCTGGACCAGCACAGTGTTGCCCTGATCATGCCCGTTGCCGCCATGACCCATCTGGCTGTGGTCCATCCCGGCCATGTTGCCATGGTCCATGCCCGCCATGGCCGCCATCTCCTTCTGGTGCTCGGCGTGCATGGCCTTGTCACCCAGGTTGAACTCATGAGCCAGCTTGCCTTCGTTGATCACCACGAAGCGCACCGTCTCGCCGGCCTTGACCTGCAGGCTCTTGGGCTCGAAGGCGATATCCTTGAGCACCACATCGACGGTCCGGGTGGCCTTGGAGGCCGGCGCCGGTTCGCCGAAGCCGAAGGTCTTGGCGCCATCGGCGAAGACCGGCAGGCTGGCCACGGCAAGGGTGGCGGCGAGGATCAGGTGTTTCATGGCAACTCCGGTTTGTGCGCTAGAGATGGTGCCACTCTAGGGTCATGGGACTGGCGGCTAGCTGACAGGCAGATTACAAGTTTGTCAGCTTGGGCGCGCTTGCCGATCGTCACGTATCATTTGAGCCAATGCTGCGGCACGACACTCCGGGCTGTTCTATGAAAACTGGAGTGCTTGTGCGCTTACCTTTTTGACAATGGACAGTACATGAAACTGCTGATCGTCGAGGACCAGGCCAGGACCGGCCAATACCTGCGCCAGGGCTTGAGCGAGGCCGGTTTTGCCACGGAACTGGCCGATGACGGTGAAACGGGGCAATTCCTCGCGCTCACCGGCGACCACGACCTGCTGATCCTGGATGTCATGCTGCCGGGCCGGGATGGCTGGCAGATCCTTCAGGCGGTGCGCCAGGCGGGGCTGGACACGCCGGTATTGTTCCTTACCGCGCGTGACGCTGTCGAAGACCGCGTTCATGGCCTGGAGCTGGGGGCCGACGATTATCTGGTCAAACCCTTTGCCTTCTCCGAGCTGCTGGCCCGGGTACGTAGCCTGCTGCGCCGCGGTGCCAGCCCCTCCCAGGACACCATCCTGGCCCTGGCCGACCTGCGCCTGGACCTGATCCGTCGCCGCGCCGAGCGCGCCGGCAGCCGCATCGACCTGACCGCCAAGGAATTCGCCCTGCTCGAGCTGCTGCTGCGGCGCCAGGGCGAGGTGCTGCCCAAATCGCTGATCGCTTCGCAGGTGTGGGACATGAATTTCGACAGCGATACCAATGTGATCGAGGTCGCGATCCGTCGCCTGCGCCTGAAGATCGACGACAACCACCCCAACAAGCTGATCCATACCGTGCGCGGCATGGGCTACGTGCTCGAGGAGCGCCACGACTGATGCCCCGACTCTCCCTCAGCGGGCGCCTGGCCCTGCTGTTCGCGGCCTGCACCGCCGCTGTGTCGCTGAGCGCCGGGTTGTTGTTCAGCCATGCCAGTGAACGTCACTTCGTCGAGCTCGACCAGCAGTTGCTCAGCGCCCGCCTCTCGCAATTGCGCACGCACCTGGCCGATGTCGACTCCCGCGCCGCGTTGGACGACCACCTGCCGACGCTGCGCAGCGAGCTCAGCCACCAGTCGGACCTGGCCCTGCGTATCCGCGGCAACGACGGTACGCTGTGGTTCGACAGCCGCGCAGGCTTGCCGCAGGAGCCCCGTCAGCCGGGCCTGGCCACCCTGCACAGTGACGGCATGGACTACCGCAGCCTGTGCCAAGCGTTGCCAAACGCTCAGGTCACCTTGTTTCTCGACATCACCCACCACCAGCACTTTCTGCAACGCATGCAGCAGTTGATCTGGCTGACCGTCGGGCTCTGCGCGTTGGCTACAGCCCTCCTCGGCGCCTGGGCTGCGCGCCGCGGATTGCAACCGTTGCGCCAGATGGGCGCGGTAGCCGCCAGCGTCAATGCGCGCTCGCTGACCACGCGCCTGCCAGTGGCGCAACTGCCTGAAGAACTCGCCGAGCTCGGCCACACCGTCAACGCCATGCTGCAACGCCTGGACGATGCTTTTCAGCGCCTCTCGGCCTTTTCCGCCGACATCGCCCATGAACTGCGCACGCCGCTGTCAAATCTGCTCACCCACACCCAGGTCACCCTCACCCGCCCCCGTAGCCTGGAGGAGTACCGCGAAGCCCTTCACGGCAACCTCGAGGAACTGCAGCACATGGCGCAGATGGTCAACGACATGCTGTTCCTGGCCAAGGCCGACCATGGTCTGCTGATGCCCAGCCGACAGGCTTTGGACCTGGCGACCGAGACCGACGCACTGCTGGAGTACTACGCGCCACTGGCCGAGGATGCTGGCATCACCCTGCTGCGCCGCGGCGAAGCGCAGACAGAGGGCGACCGGCACATGCTGCGCCGGGCCATGTCCAACCTGCTGGACAACTCGCTGCGCTTCACCCCGTCTGGTGGGACCATCGAGGTGACGCTGTCACCGGGACTGCACATAGAGATCGCCAATACCGGCCCCGCGATTGCAGCGCAGGCACTGCCACGCCTGTTCGACCGGTTCTATCGAGAGGATCCGACACGCCATGAAGGCAGCAGCGAACATGCGGGGCTGGGGCTTGCGATCACCCGGTCCATCGTGCAGGCCCATGGCGGAGGGATTCACGCTCACTGTGAAGAGGGATGGACGCGCTTTGTGATCGACCTGCCCCAGACACGCTGAGGCAGTGCAACGGCTGGCGCGGGCTTCATCCAGCTCGTGCCCGCGCAGCAAACGCGCCTATCTTCAGGCGCAGACCACGACGTCACTCGTAACGCAATGCCATCGCAGGCTCGATCTGCGATGCGCGATACGCCGGGTACAACGTGGCCAGGAAACTCATCACCAGGCCGGCGATACAGATGATCGCGACATCACCCCACTGCAACTGCGATGGCAGGCTGCTGATGAAGTACATGTCGGAGGTGAAGATATGCTGGCCGCTGGTGCGTTCCAGCCAACCGACGATGGCGCTGACGTTGAGCGCACCGATCACGCCCAACACCCCGCCAATCAGGGTGCCGACGATACCGATCAGGCTGCCCTGGACCATGAAGGTCCCCATGATCTGCGCCGGCGTCGCACCGATGGTGCGTAGAATCGCGATGTCGGCACCCTTGTCGTTCACCACCATCACCAGGGTGGCGATGATGTTGAACGCCGCCACGGCAATGATCATCAGCAACAGCAGACCGATCATGGTCTTTTCCATCTTCATCGCGCTGAACAAGCTGCCCTGGGTGTGCGACCAGTCATCGGCGCGGAAGGCATCGCCCAGGCTCGAAGCGATCGCCTTGGACACCTGCGGCGCAGCGTACAGGTCGTGCAGCTTCAGGCGTACGCCCTGCACCTGGCCCGGTGCCCAGCGTTGCATCTCGCCGGCATCGGCCATGTGGATGTAGGCCTGCGAACCGTCCAGCTCGGCGCCGACCTTGAAGATGCCGACCACGGTCAGGCGCTGCATGCGTGGGGTAATACCACCGGGCGCACTGCTCACTTCCGGCACGATCAGGGTGACCTTGTCGCCGGTGTTCAGGCGAAAACGGCGCGCCGTCAGCTCCCCGAGCACCACGCCATACTCACCGGGCTGCAGCGCTTGCAGGGCACCCTGAACGATATGCTGGCCGACAATGGAGACCTTGCCCTCCTGCGCCGGATCGATACCGCTGACCTGGATCGGCTGCATCGCCCCCTTGTAGGAGAGCATGCCTTCCATTTCCGTCAGGGGCGCCGCGGCGATCACCGCCGGGTTCTTCAGCGCGGCCTCGGCAACACGCTGCCAGTTATCCAGCGGCTGTACGCCAAGGATGCTGGCATGCGGCACCAACCCCAGCACGCGCGAGCTCATTTCACGCTGGAAACCGTTCATCACCGACAACACCACGATCATCGCCAGCACGCCCAAAGAGAGGCCGATCATCGAGGTCATGGAGATGAACGAGATGAAGTGATTGCGGCGCTTGGCACGGGTGTAACGGGCACCGATGAACAAGGGCAAGGGTCTGAACATGTACGCGAACACCCAGTTGAACAGTAGATTGGGGCCGCGCAGGCGGCCCCATGCAATCAGATCGAGATCAGACGACCGTCTTCCAGGCTCAGCACACGGTCCATCTTGCGTGCCAGGCTCAGGTCGTGGGTCACCACCAGGAAGGCCGTGCGCGACGCCGTCGACAGTTCCTGCATCAGCTCCTGGATACCCAGGGCGGTATGGTGGTCAAGGTTGCCGGTGGGCTCGTCGAGCATCACCAGGCCCGGCTGGTTGACCAGCGCACGGGCAATCGCCACGCGCTGGCGCTCGCCGCCAGACAGTTCGGCAGGCTTGTGATTCAGGCGATGGCTGAGGCCTACACGCTTGAGCAGCGCCTCTGCGCGCTGGCGCGCCTCCGGGATGGGTGTACGACCGATCAGCAGCGGCATGCAGACGTTTTCCAGGGCCGTGAATTCTGCCAGCAGGTGGTGGAACTGGTAGACGAAGCCCAGGGCGCGGTTGCGCAGCAAGCCGCGATCACGTTCGCCGAGCGCCGAAAGCTCCTCCCCGGCCAGCCAGACGCTGCCCTGGGTTGGCGTGTCGAGGCCGCCAAGCAGGTTGAGCAGCGTGCTCTTGCCCGAGCCGGAGCTACCGACGATGGCCACCCGCTCCCCCGGGTGCAGCTCCAGGCTCAGGCCCGACAGCACCTGCACCGACTCCGGCCCCTCGTCATAGGACTTGCCCAGGTTGCGGCAACTCAGTACGGCTTTATCACTCATGCGCGACTCACTCATAACGTAGCGCCTCTGCAGGCTGGGTGCGCGCTGCACGCCAGGCCGGATACAGGGTGGCGAGGAAACTCAGGACCAGTGCCGCACCGCAGACCATCCACACGTCCTGGGCGATGATCTGCGACGGCAGGTAATCGATGAAGTACACATCGGCATTGAGGAACTTGTGCCCGATCAAGGTCTCGACACCCGCGATCGCCGCACTGACGTTGAGCGCGGCGATGATCCCGACCACTGCGCCGATCAGCGTGCCGACCACGCCGATCACCGTGCCCTGGACCATGAAGATCGCCATGATCTGCCGGGGCGTGGCGCCAAGCGTACGCAGGATGGCGATGTCGCCGCGCTTGTCGTTGACCACCATCACCAGGGTGGAAATGATGTTGAACGCGGCCACCGCGACGATCAGCAGCAGGAGCAGGCCGATGATCGACTTCTCCATGCGAATCGCCTGGTACAGGTTGCCCTGGGTGCGGGTCCAGTCGCGGGCGTAGTACTGGTGCTCGCCCAACTGCTGGACGATGCTCCAGGCCTCGCGCGGAGCCTTGAACAGGTCGTCGAACTTCAGGCGCAGGCCTTGCACCTGGTCGGCCTTCCAGCGGTGCAGGCGCGAAAGGTCGGAGAGGTTGGTCAGGCCCAGGAAGCCATCGATCTCGCCAGCGCCGACGTGAAAGGTGCCGACCACGGTAAAGCGCTTCATGCGCGGGAACATCCCGGCCGGGGTGATGCTCACCTCGGGGGCGACGAAGGTGACCTTGTCACCGACCTTGACGCCCAGCTTGGTGGCGGCCTTGTCACCGATGAGGATGCCCCACTCGCCGGGCGCCAGTTGGTCGAGGCTGCCCTGCTGCAGGAAGTTGTCGATGATCGACACCTCGCGCTCGCGGTCCGGCTGGATGCCGTTGAGCAGCATCTTCTGCACCTTGCCGTCATGGGTAAGCAGCCCCTGCATCTGTGTGAAGGGCGCGACCGCCTGCACGTGCGGATTCTGCTTTACTTGTTGAGCAAGGGCCTGCCAGTCGCCGATGGGCTGGTCGCCCTCGATGGTGGCGTGGGGGACCATGCCAAGGACGCGGGTGCGCATCTCGTGATCGAAGCCATTCATCACCGACAGCACCACGATCATCACCACCACGCCCAGGGCG
>Ga0209371_1000516_pt1 | contig 36907 bp, 30 predicted proteins | sample AgamicAtAmrz_FD_187165 | JGI IMG/M metagenome (GOLD analysis project Ga0209371, IMG submission 187165) | Agave microbial communities from Guanajuato, Mexico - At.Am.rz (SPAdes) (version 2) | ecosystem: Host-associated > Plants > Roots > Rhizosphere | place: Guanajato, Mexico | collected 2012-06-07
CGAAGAACTCGACGTTTTCGCGCTTGGCCATGCGCGACTTGCAGCCTGGCTGGCAATAAATGCCCGTGGTGCGCACGGCATAGACGAAGTGACCGGCCGCTTCTGGATCGCGGGCCTGGACGGCCTGCCAGCGGGCTGCATCGGTGTTGTACGGGGTGGCTGGCATGGGCGGGGCCTCTGGGGTGATTGGTTGTCAGCGTGGCAGGTTCTGTTGGGCTGGGCTCTCCGGTTCTTGCGGGGTTATTTTGTGCCGGCCTTTTCGCGGGCAAGCCCGCTCCTACAAGAGCCAGCACACCCTTGCCCGCGAAAAGGCCCCCACCTCAAGCCCGCCACAGATACCAGGCCGCCACCGTCCGATAAGGGCTCCAGACCCCGCCCAGCGAGCGCATCTGCGCAGGCGTCGGTGCCTTCTCCAAACCCTTCAGGCGACGGTATCCCTCGCGCACCCCGAAGTCATCCACCGGCAGGATGTCCGACCGCTCGAGGCTATAGATCAGCAACATCTCCACCGTCCAGCGCCCCACGCCACGCAAGGCCACCAGGCGCTCGATCAGCGCCTCGTCCTTCATCGCCAGCGCCTCTTCGCGCCCAGGCACTGCCCCTTCGAGGCGGGCCTGGGCGATGTGCAGGATGCTCGCCAGCTTGCTCGCCGAAAAGCCACAGCCACGCAACACCTCGGGGTCAGTGGCGAGCAACTGCTCGGGCGCAGGAAACGCCACCTGCGGATACAACGCCAGCAAGCGTCCGAGTATCGCCTCGGCCGCCCGCGCATGCAGTTGCTGGTACGCCACCGCCCGCACCAGCGCCTCGAACGGCTCGCGCCCAGGCGTAGCGCGGTGCAGGCACGGCCCAACCGCGGCGATATGCCGGGCCCAGTCCGGGTCCAGCCCGCTGAGGAAGTCGATCGCCTGCTGATAGGCGTGCGGCGAGAGATCGGCATGGATCATGGCACGTTACCCGTGGAATGAGCTGAAAGCCCCATGTTAGACCAACCGTTCATCGCAAGATCGCCGAATCTTGCGCGACAAATTCCTGGTATGCCATTGCTCCGACAGCATTGCCCCGCATAGAATTGAGAACTATTCACAGTCACCTCCTCACTCCTTCTTCGCAACCAGGGCCGCAGCCACGATGCAGATGAACGACATGCTCAAGCCTGCCGAAGTCGATCTGCTCTACCAGGCTCACCACGCCTGGCTGCGCAGCTGGTTGCGGGCACGGGTCGGCTGCCGGGAACATGCCGCGGACCTCGCCCAGGACACCTTCGTACGCCTGCTGCGCGCGCGTCAGGTTTCACCGCTGAAGGAGCCGCGCGCCTATCTCAGCAGCGTCGCCCGCGGGCTGATGATCGATCAGTTCCGGCGCCGTGCACTGGAACGCGCCTATCAGGAAAGCCTGGCCTGCCTGCCCGAAGGCGAAGCGCCCAGCGAGGAGCATCGCCTGGTGATCCTCGACACCCTCGAACGCCTCGACCGCGCCCTGCAACTGCTCAAGCCGCGGGTGCGCCAGGCATTCCTGCTGGCCCAGCTCGATGGCCTGAGCATCCCGCAGATCGCCGCGCACCTGGAAGTGTCCCGGGCCACGGTCGAGCGCGACCTGGCCCGGGCGCTGGGCACCTGCTATCGGTTGCGCTATGCCGACGCCTGAGCGCATCCCTGCCCAGGCCCAGGTCGATGAGGCGATCGACTGGCTGGTGAAACTGCGCTTCGACGATCCATCGGCACACCATCAGCAGCAATTCCAGCACTGGCTGCACAGCCATCCGCACAACGCCCTGGCCTGGCAGCGGGTCAACAGCCTGGGCAACGAACTGGCCGGCCTGCCTCCTGACCTGAGCCGGCGCACCCTCGAGGGCAGCCAGCGCCAACGCATGAGCCGGCGCAACAACCTCAAGCTGTTGGTCGCATTCGCCGTTGTCGGCGGGGCTCTCTGGACCGCGCGCGAGCCCCTGGGCCTGCCAGCGCTGATGGCCGACAGCCGAACCGCGACCGGCGAGCGCCGCGACTTGCAAGGCAGCGACGGCAGCCGCATCCAGCTCAACACTGCCAGCGCCATCGACCTGCGCTACAGCGCCGACCAGCGCCTGCTGACACTGATTCGCGGCGAAGTCAGCCTGGACAGCAACGCCAGCGACAACCGCACCTTTCACATCGACACCGCCATCGCCGACATGGACACCCGTAACGGCCAGTTGCTGCTGCGCGAGAACGACGACGGCCTGCTGCTGGCGGTTCGCCGTGGCGAGGTACTGCTGTTCCCCTCCTCCGCTCGCCCACGGTGGGTGAAGACCGGCGAGGTGCTGCAGGTGAGTGCCTCGGGGCAAACCGAGGTGGCGGCCCTGCATGGCGATCCGTGGGGCTGGACCGATGGCGTGCTCAGCGTGCAGCAGATGCCGTTGGGCGAGTTCGTGGCCGAACTTTCGCGGTATCGGCCGGGGCTGCTCAGATGCGCGCCGGAAGTCGCCGGGCTAAGGGTTTCGGGGACTTATCAACTGGCCGACACCGAGCAAATCCTGTTGCTGATCGCGCGGTCGCTGCCGGTTCGGCTTGATTATCGGACGCGGTATTGGGTGAGTATCGACGCCGCCTGACCCTATCGAAGCTAGTGCGGTGCTCCAGCATCAGCCTCATAGTTGCTATCGCACGGGGAATTTCTCAAACAATAAACAATCGGGGCCACTACCTCGAATTTGCCATTATTCAAAAGAAACTCCGGAGGTGGTGGCAGAGGCCTCTCAGATAGCTTGTCGAACATTGATAACGCCGCCTGACGGAACACCTCGTCTCCCGATACAAGCGTGGCCTCCTTTTTGCCGATCTCCCCTTTCGCATTCACCATGAACCTGACCGTTACAACCCCTTCGAGCCCCTTGAGCTTAGCTTCCTCCGGGTAGGCTTTTTCCTCGGTAATCCGGTCAATCACTTTATCCATCCACCGGCGAGGCGGTTGAGGCTCCGTCAATGAGGCGTCGGCAGCGAACTTGAATGCCAAATACCCCAAAAGCAGAAAAACGGCACATGCGACAGGGGCGATTATTCTAGTGTTCACGCTGCAGTCCTTTAGCTATTACGTATAACTTCCGATTTCATTGCTGCCAGTTGAACGAGGTCGGCTCCAGACCACCCCAGCACAAGCGCGGCAGTTTAATTCATTCTGCCCATCGACTCGACGAAAACAGGCGAGCGCACCTGATCCGCTTTCAAGCCGTCCTGCGCCATCAAAAGGCAAACTGTCGACAGGCAAAAATAAATGAGGTGGAATCTCATTCTCGTTCGGCCTGAAGGAACAAAGCCCGAAAAGTGGTCTCCCCAACCTTCAGGAGCGTTTCATGATTCGCCCGTGTTCCCCCCGCAACGACAGCCTGCGCAGCGCCATCCACGCCGCTGCCTTCGGTCTGGGCTTGGTCACTGCTGCACTCTCCGCCCAAGCCCTCGCCGCCCCGGCCAGCCAGAACCAGCAGATCGCCTGGAACATCCCGGCAGGCCCGTTGGCTCCAGCGCTGGACCAGATGGCCCGCCAGGGCGGCCTGAACCTGTCGTTCGACGCGAACAGCCTCCAGGGCGAGACTACCCGCGGCGTGCAGGGCAGCTACGACAGCGCCCAGGCCCTGTCGATCCTGCTGCAGGGCAGCAACGTGCAAGTCCAGCAACAGAGCGACAAGAGCTTCATGCTGATCCCCGCGCTGGACGTCGGTGATGCACTCGAGCTTGGCGCCACCAGCATCTCCAGCGATCGCCTGGGCGAGACCACCGAGAACACCGGTTCCTACACCACCGGCGCGGTGACCATCGGCAAGACTCCGCAAAGCATCCGTCGCACCCCGCAGTCGGTGACCGTGGTCACCCGCCAGCGCATCGACGACCAGAACATCACCAACCTCACCAATCTGCTCGAGCAGACCCCTGGCGTGGTGGTCAACCTCACCGACAGCGAGCGCGTGCAGTACTTCTCGCGCGGCTATTCCATCGACGCCATCCAGTACGATGGCGCCACCGTCGCCCAGGGCAGCGGAAATGGCTCGTTCGTGCAAAGTGACGCGGCGATCATCGACCGCGCCGAGATCCTGCGCGGCGCCACCGGCATGCTACGCGGCGCTGGCAACCCGTCGGGCACGGTCAACCTGGTGCGCAAGCGCCCGACCGCGCAATTCCAGGGTGAAGGCAGCGTCACCCTCGGTTCCTGGGATGCACAGCGCTACGTTGCCGACATCTCCGGGCCGCTGACCGAAACCGGCAACGTGCGCGGGCGGATCATCGCCGTGCACGATGAAAAAGATCATTTCCAGGAGTCGCGCCAGGAGCGCAAGGAAGTGCTGTACGGCGTGGTGGCCTTCGACCTGAGCGAAAGCACCACTCTGACCACCGGCCTCGAATGGACCAAGCTCGACACTACCGGTTCATGGGGTGGCCTGCCCGCCGACTACGACGGCTCGCCGCTGCCGTTTGGCCGCAGCACCTACCTGGGCGCCGACTGGAACCGCTGGAACCGCAGCAACCTGCAGACCTTCGCCGAGCTCGAGCATCGCTTCGACAACGACTGGAAGCTCAAGCTGATGGCCCAGCGCACCGAGTTCAAGCTGGCCGACGATGGTTTCAAGCAGACCTTCATCAGCCGCGCCACCGGCGCGGCCAACCCGACCAACAACCCTTATTTGATGAACTACCAGGTCACCGAGGGCGATGACGGCGAGAGCCTGCAGAACAACCTGAGCGCCACCCTCAACGGCCCGTTCGACCTGCTCGGACGTACCCACGACCTGATGCTCGGCGTCGAGCGCATCCGTAACGACTCCTCGCCTTCGGCGACCAACTTCGTCACCAACGGCGTGTTCGATATCCGCGAGTGGGACCCGAAGACCAGCCTGGGCAACCCGAACATCAACATCACCGCCCACCCGGTACGCACCCGCACCACCCAGGAAGGCGCCTACGCCACCTGGCGCATTTCCCTGGCCGACCCGCTCACCGCGATCATCGGCGCACGCACCAACTGGTACGACTATGAGCAGGAAAACAACACCCGCTCCAACGGCAAGTTCAGCGTCGACAACGAAGTGGTGCCCTACGCGGCGTTGATCTATGACCTCAACGAGAACTTCAGTACCTACGCCAGCTATACCGAGATCTTCAACCCGCAGACCGCCACCGACGTCAGCGGCTCGGTACTGGCCCCGGTTACCGGCGAAGCCTACGAGACCGGGATCAAGGGCGAGTTCTACGAAGGAAGGCTGAACACCTCGCTGGCGTTCTTCCGCATCTACCAGGTCGGCAACCCGCTGGACGACGTCAGCGGCCCCAACCCGTGCCCGCCGAACTACACCAGCGGCTACTGCAAGGTGGCCGCCGGCAAGAACCGCAGCCAGGGCTTCGAGCTGGAGATTTCCGGCGAGGTGCTGCCGGGCTGGAATGTCAGCGGTGGCTACACCTACAACACCACCGAGTACCTGAAGGACACCACCAGCAATACCGGCAACGCCATCCGCACCACCGACCCCAAGCGCATGCTGCGGCTGTTCACCAGCTACCGCCTGCCGGGTGAGCTGGACGCCTGGACCATTGGCGGTGGTGTGCAGGCCCAGAGCGCCATCTACAACCGCAGCGGCAATATCGAGGCCTCGCAGTCCGGCTATGCGGTGTACAACGCCATGGTCAACTACCGCTTCAACGACAATTATTCGCTGCAGCTCAACGCCAACAACATCTTCGACAAGCAGTACTACCGCCAGGTGGCACCGACACCGACCGGCTACTACTGGGGCGATCCGCGCAATGTGTCGGTGACCTTGCGCGGGAGCTTCTGACCTTCCCGGACTGAATGGGTCTGTTCGCGAGCCAGTCGCAGCGGCGGTTCGGCGCCCCACAGGCCCTCTCCCACGGAGATACCGCTGCTGTCCACAGCGGTAGCTTGCCTCTGTGGGAACGGCGGTTCGGCGTCCCGACTTGCCCGCGAAGAACCCTCACTGTCCCGGGCTGACTTCCACGCTAACCCGCCCGGCCCGCCGCCACGCCTGCCGTGCAAAGCACACGAACAACCCTGCCATCACCGCCAGCGCCATGGGCAACCCATGCGGCGCGACGTCCATTGCCGCACCGCTGACCAGCGGCCCGACCAGACTACCTACACCCCACAACAAGCCGACACTCGCATTGGCCGTCACCAGGTCCTTGCCCTTGAAGCGCTGCCCGATCAGCACCAGTGCCAAGGTATAGATCCCCCCGGCCACCGCCCCCAGCACCACCAGCAACGGCCACAGCAGCCAGGTCATCTGCAGCAGCCACGGCAGGGCGATACCGATCGCCATCGCCACCAGCCCACACACCAGGTGCAGCCCGGTGCGCTCCACCCGGTCCGCCAGCCAACCCAGCGGCAGCTGGAACAGCATGTCGCCAGCGAACACCACCGTCACCATCAGCGCGGCCACGCCTATTGCAAAGCCATGGCTGGTGGCATACACCGGCAACAACGACAGCACCACGGCGTCGAAGAACGAGAAGAACAGCACCGCCACGCACAGGGCCGGGGCAACACGGAAGAAGCCGCCCAGGGTGAAGCTCTTGTCGTCTTCCTCGCCATGCTCGACATGATCGTTCGGCACCGTGAGCAGGATGCACAGCAACGCCAGGCCATAGCAGGCGGTGACCACCCCCGTCACCCAGGGGCTGTTGGCACCGACCAGCGCCAGCATCGCCGGGCCCAGCACCTGGAAGCCTGTGAAACTGGTGGCGTACAGGGCCATGATCTTGCCGCGGTTGTGCTCCGGGCACAGCTCGTTGACCCACGACTCGCCCAGGATGATCGCGATGCCCATGCCGACCCCTAGCGCCAGGCGCAGCAGCGCCAGCAGCCAGATCGATGCGAACGACCACTCCAGCAGGCCGATGCTCAGGGCACAGAGACTGAAGCACAACAGGTAGATGGTGCGCCGGCTGAGGAGCCGGCAGCAGGCGTCGACCATGAACGCCGAAAGCATCATGCCCGCAGCGGGAATGGCCGAGACGATGCCGATTTCCAGGGTGCCAGCCCCCGCCTCGTGCAGACGCAACGACACCAGCGGCAGGCTGGCCCCCAGGCTGAAGCCCACCACCGACACGGCGAACAGAAGGCCCGCCAGCAAACGCATGTTCATGTACCACTCCAGACAACTGAAAAAGACGTGCAAACGCAGGCGCCCACGGCCACGCCGAGACGGCGCAGCAAACAGGGGCGCAGATCAGTTCAGTGCGCGGTGTGTGGCGAGAAGGTGAAGGCGAACAGGACGCTGCGCCGGCGCTTGAGCACCGTGTCGCTCGGCCACGCGCGACGCGCTGTCGGGGCGACAGGCAGGCATGTGTGGCTGAGGGAGGGTGAGCGGCGCATTGCTTGAATCGCAGGGAAAAATGAAGGAGGCGGCACTCTAGGCCAGGGCTGATCGTTCAGTCAACTGGGCGGCCCCTTTCGCGGACGAACCCGCGAAAGGGGCGCAACACGCGCTTTGGTGTATCAACGCTTGCCGGTGGAAGGCAGGAACACCGCCAGCAAGCCGAACAACGGCAGGAACGAGCATAGCCCATATACGTACTCGATCCCGCGCAGGTCCGCGAGATAGCCCAGCAGCGCCGCGCCGATCCCGCCGAAGCCGAACATCAGCCCGAAGAAAATGCCCGCGATCATGCCGACGTTCCCCGGCACCAGCTCCTGGGCATACACGACGATCGCCGAGAACGCCGAGGCGAGGATGAAGCCGATCACCAGGCTCAGCACCGTGGTCCAGAACAGATCGGCGTAGGGCAGCGCCAGGGTGAACGGTGCCACGCCCAGGATCGAGAACCAGATGACTGCCTTGCGCCCGATGCGGTCACCGATAGGCCCACCGAAGAAGGTCCCCGCCGCCACCGCGCCCAGGAACAGGAACAGGTGCAGTTGCGAGCTCGCCACCGACAGGTCGAACTTCTCGATCAGGTAGAACGTGAAGTAGCTGGTGAAGCTGGCCATGTAGAAGTATTTGGAGAACACCAGCAGCCCCAGCACGATCAGCGCGGCGAGCACACGCTGGCGCGACAGGCCATGGGTGGCGGCACCGGCCTTGCGTGCCTTGAACTGGTTCAGGTGATCCTTGTACCAGCGGCGCAGCAGCAAGGTCACACCGAAAAAGAACAACGCCGCCAGGCCGAACCAGGCGACATGGGTCTGACCGAACGGGATGACGATCGCCGCCGCCAGCAGCGGGCCGAAGGCCGAGCCGGCGTTGCCCCCCACCTGGAAGGTCGACTGCGCCAGGCCGAAGCGCCCGCCGGAGGCCAGGCGGGCGATGCGCGAGGTTTCCGGGTGGAAGGTCGAAGAGCCGATCCCCACCAGCGCCGAGGCCAGCAGGATCATCGGGAAGCTGCCGACGAACGCCAGCATGACGATACCCACCAAGGTACACAGCGTGCCCAGCGGCAGCAGGTTCGGCGTGGGCCGCTTGTCGGTATAGAAGCCGACCCATGGCTGCAGCAGTGAGGCGGTGACCTGGAAAGTCAGGGTGATCAGGCCGATCTGGGCGAAGCTCAGGTCGTAGTTGGCCTTGAGCATCGGATAGATCGCCGGCAACACCGACTGGATCAGGTCGTTGATCAGGTGTGCAAGTGCGCAGAAGGTGATGATCCGCATCACCAGCGGGCTGCTGCCGGAAGTCGGCGTTGCGCTGCTGGTCGCGGGGCTGGACGAGGTACTGCTGATGGCCATGGGCTCGACATCCGTGCTCAGTCAGGTTGGGATCCGATTATTAGAAACATCTCGATACGAAGCCACCCTTAATTTGTTTTTTCTGTGCTGGATGTTGGCTTTGGTCCAGGGTGCTCGCCGAGAGTTTTTTAGTGCCTGTGAGATCGAGCGCCGCCCGCGCGGCGCTGGATCTCACAGGCACTAAAAAACGTTCGGCAAACACCTCTCAGCCCTCACGCAATCACATGCGAACACCTTAAAAGACATGCCTGTAAAAACTTGAAAAAAACGCCTGCAAAAGCGCAAAGCCGCTTGAACCACAACACCACCCATCGCCCACACACTTGCAAATGGTTCTCACTATATTTAGCATCCTCAACCAATCCCCCCCCCGTAGATACAGGGCCAAACCGCCCTTCTCGCGAGCAGACCGATCCCATGAACCCGATGCCCGCCGTGCAGTTCGATCACGATCCCCAACGCGAAGCACTGGAATGGTTCGCCCGCCTGCGTCAGCCGGGCGGTGATGAGCGGCAGCGCAAGGCCTTCGCCCTGTGGTGCCAGGATCCGGACAATGCCCGCGCTTTTGCGGCGCTGGAAAGCCGCTGGCAACAATTGCAGAGCCCGCCTGCGCGGCTGCGGCCACGGGAGGTGGCGGTACGTCGCAGTCACTGGGGCAAAGCGCTGGGGGCGTTGTTCCTGTTGCTGCTGGCCGCGTTGGCCTACCTCTACTGGCCGTTGATGCAGCGCCTGGGCAGCGAGCTGCACACCGCTGCGGGCGAGCGCCGCAGCCTGCGCCTGGCGGACGGTTCGACCCTGCATCTGGACAGCGCCAGCGCCATGAACGTCGACCTGCGCAGCCGCACCCGCCAACTGCAGTTGGTGCAGGGCCAGGTGTACCTTGAAGTGATGCTCGATGGGCGCGCGCTGGAAGTGCTGGTGGACGATGCGCGGATCCAGGTGTTCGGCACCCGCCTGATGATCGCTCGCAACAGCGACTACGACGAACTGGTGGTGCTCAGCGGCAAGGCCATGGTCAGCCAGGGCGGCGACCAGCGCATGGTGTCGGCGGGCGAGCGGGTCAGGTTCAACCCGGTGCGTATCGACGCGGTGGAAAAGGCCGATATCAAGACTGCCGATGCCTGGCGCAACGGGCAACTGGCCGCCCGGGACATGCCCTTGCAGCAGGTGCTGGAGCGGCTTGCCAGCTACCAAGGGCAGCGGGTGTGGATGATGGACGAGCAAACCGCTTACCGGCGCATCAGCGGTGATTTCAACCTCGACCGCGCAGGCGAAACCCTCGACAGCCTCGCCGCCGCCCAACAACTGCGGGTCAACAACCTGCTCGGGCAGTGGCTGATCGTCCGCTGAAGCGGGCCTTCCGGCTAAGTTTTTGAAAGCGTGCAGATTTTTTTTGAAATGAGTGTTGACAGAGGGTCATCACAAGAGAATAATGCGCGCCATTGGCTACATAGCTCAGTTGGTTAGAGCATAGCATTCATAATGCTGGGGTCCGGGGTTCAAGTCCCTGTGTAGCCACCAAATACGAAAAGGGCTTACCGCAAGGTAAGCCCTTTTTCTTTGCCCTAGAGAATCCCCTTCAGCGTATTCCCGCCATGGCGACGGCCACCCCCAGGCCAATCAATGCCACTCCGATCACCCGATCCACCACGATCTGTCGTTCGATCATCGCCTTGCGCAGCCCGGCGCTGGAGAAAAACACCGCCACCAGGCTGAACCACGCCCAATGGGCCAACGACATGAAGGCACCATAGCCCAGGTTTATCGCCAGTTCGCTGCCCGGCTTTACCACCTGCGTGTAGGCGCTGATCACGAACAGCATGGTCTTGGGGTTCAGTGCGTTGGTGAGAAACCCCGTGCGCAGGGCCGCGAATGTGCCCGCCGCACTGACCGGCTCCTGGCTGTCGAGACGGATGCGTTGGGTATTGGTCAGCGACCGGTATCCCAGATAGACCAGATACCCCGCCCCCAGCGTTTTCATCAACACGAACAGCGTCGGGCTGCGGCTGATGAGCACAGCGATGCCGAACAATGTGTACAGCACGTGCACCTGAACCCCCAGGGCGATCCCCAAAGCTGCCGCCAGCCCAGCTCGACGCCCTTGTGCATAACTGCTGCGGGTGACCATGGCGAAGTCCGCGCCGGGGCTGATGACAGCCAGGAGGGTGAACAGGGCAACGGCGATCAGTTCGGTCATGCGAGAAGCCTCGATAGGTGACGTCAGTACACAGGAAGCGCGATTATCGAGGGCGCTGGTGCGGGAAAAAATCGATTTTGCCGCTACTCTATCTGCTAGTTTTCATCACCTATCTTTTGTCGCGCATGGCGTCTTTGCGCCACTGCTGCCCAGAACAGACAGCGGACGCCCCATGAAACTCCCCCACCTCACCGCCCTGCGCTACTTCGACAGCGCTGCGCGCAGCGAAAGCTTCGTGCGCGCCGCCGAGCAACTGCACGTCACCCATGGCGCGGTCAGCCGCCAGGTCCGGCTGCTCGAAGAGGGCCTGGGGATCGAGCTGTTCGAGCGCCGCAACCGCGCGGTCTTCCTCACCGCCGCCGGGCGAACCCTGTTCGACACCACCCAGACGATTTTCGAACAGCTCGCCAGCACGGTGCAGCGCCTGCAGGAACACGCACAGGACAACGTCCTGGTGCTGTCGTGCGAGCCCACCCTCGCCATGCGCTGGCTGATCCCGCGCCTGCCGGACTTCCATGCCCACCACCCGGACCTGCAACTGCACCTGGTGGCCGCGGGCGGCCCGGTCGACTTCACCCGCGGCGGTATCGACCTGGCGTTGCGCAGAGACGACTTCCACTGGGATCGCCAACTGCACAGCCTGAAGATCTGCGAGGAATGGATCGGCCCTGTCGCCCGCGCGGGCGCGCCCGCCACGCTCGACGGCCAGCGCCTGCTGCACAGCCACACCCGCACCACAGCCTGGAACACCTGGCTGAGCCTGAGCGGCCACAGCGCCACCGGCACAGAACGCAGCGACTACGAGCATTTCTATCTGTCGATCCAGGCCGCCAGTGCCGGGCTGGGCATGGCCATCGCCTCGGCGCTGATGGTTGGCGATGAACTACGCAGCGGCCAGTTGCAGGCGCCCTACGGGTTTCTGCGCGACGGCTCGGCCTATCATCTACTCAGCCCCCAGCCCCTGGACGATGACAGCAAGCGCCAGCGCTTCGCCGAATGGGTCTTGCGCCAGTGCCAGGGCAGCCTCGATCACCTGGGCCTGGCACAGAACGACGACCCCGCACTGCCGTCGCCACCCCAGGTGCGATAGCCCGCGGTATCGAGATGGATCCGGCCTGACGGATAGCGCCCCAGCCCCATGTTCCAGGCCTGTCCCTGCTGCTGCCAGAAGGTGCACAGCGGATTGGGATCGGCCCAGTCGGGCAGCAACAGGTCGACAGCGAAGGCGCGGGTATGGGCGCTGCCCACCGCGCCCCCGGCACAAGCGTTGAGCTTGGGCTCGCGGTAGGCGGACACCACCTCGAACTGGCGCAGGATGCCCTGCTGCTCGAGGGTGCGGATCAGTGCCAGGGTCGAGCGCACGGCCGGCCATTGCGCGCTCGGCGCCACGGCGAACGGCGAGGCGCGGCACAGACGCCAGTCCGATGCCGAACGCAGCAACTGATGGATCGGCACCACCCCGTACAACCGCGCATCCACCAGCATCTGGCGAAACGCGCGGGTCTCGTGGTCGCCCGCCCAATGCGCGAACATCCGCACATCACGCTCATCGGCGCAGACCCCTGTCATCGCCAGAAGCGACGTCGCCAACAGCCATGTTCCGACGCTTTTCATCCCCCACCTCTTCATCCAGTATGAGCAGCCCGCCGACCCTGGCGGCCACTGACAAGGAGTTAAGCATGCAAAAGATGGCTGTATCGGGCCTGGCCGCCCTCGCCTTCAGCGGCCTGGCACTGGCGGATGCACAGATCGACCTGGGCGATGCGCAACGGGTCACCCGCTTGTTCGCCTTCCCCAACAACTGCCACGTGATCTGCTTTCGCGACTGGACGCTGGAGCAGACCGTCGAGCACTACCTGACCCAGAGCGTACGCCGCGACGGCTATGCCGACGCCCAGGTGCAGGTGCGTCGCGACAACGACAGGCTGCATGCCCATATCAGCGACGTTCCAGCCAGCTATGCCGAGCCGTTGCGCAAGCTACTCGACAGCGGCGAACTGGCCTACCAGGGCGCTACCCGCCTGAACAACGATGGCAAGTGGGCCTACGACTGGTACCTGTTCCTGCCACTGGGCATGGCCCTGGAAAATCGCCGCAGCATCGAGCTGCTGCACTTCCCGCCGGATTATTCGCTGACCCAGGCCCAGGACTACCTGCGCTCCAACACCACCGATCGCTGGGCGCAGCTGCTGACCTTCAACGGTGTCGAGGCCAGCCAGACCCCGGCCTACCAGACCATCGTCGACATCGCCCCGATCGCTGCGCCCGCCAGCGCCGGCAAGGACCTGGAAGGCACCTACGGCTACTTCGCCGACTATCAGACGCGCATGGTCAAGGAGATGACCCTGCGCCACGACGCCAAGCCCCTGCCGATGGTGGCTTTCGGCGCACCGGTGCGCAGCTGGATCCAGCAGCAGTACGGGCCGAGGGTCAATGTGCTGGGGCTGGTCAGCATCAGCCCGGAAGCGGGTACCCAGGTGCCGGTGCTGGGCGCAAACCACCCGAGTGCGATCTGGTATGCGGCCGACAAGAACAACACCGGCGGGGATCAGGACAAGGCGGACGCCGCAGGCCTGAAGATGATGGGCCAGGACCTGACCGCCGCCTGCTGGCAGGCCGGCATGGGCCGCAACCCGCAGGCGGACGCCAAGCTGACACTGGAGGCCTGCTCGGCCAAGTGGCAGGTGACCCAGAAAAAACAGACCTGCGAACTGTTCTACCGCACCATCCGCGAGATGACCCCGGAGCAGGCGGCGGCCAAGTGCAACACCGGCACCGTGACCCGCAGCCTGAGGGATCTGCGCAAACCCGTGGAGATCACAGCGCCGCAGGGCTGACAGGGGCCATCTAGACTCTGAAGGCCCCGATCAGCCGCTTCAGCTCCACTACCTGGCTGGACAGCGCGCGGCTGGCGTCCTCCGTCTGGCAGGCGCCCTGCGTGGTGTCCTGCGCCGCGCGGTTGATCGCCACGATGTTCTGGTCGATGTCATGGGCCACGGCCGTCTGCTGCTCGACGGCCGCGGCGATCTGCTGGTTCTGCTCGACGATACCGCCCACCGCGCCCAGGATATTGGCCAGCGCCTGCTGCACCTGCCGCGCTTCATCCACGGTACCCGCCGCCATCTGGTGGCTGCTGCCCATGGCTCGCACGGCAGCACCAACCCCCTCCTGGAGTCGCTGGATCATCTGCGCGATCTCCTCGGTGGAGTCCTGGGTGCGGCGTGCAAGGGTACGTACTTCATCGGCAACCACGGCAAAGCCCCTGCCCTGCTCGCCCGCACGCGCCGCCTCGATGGCTGCGTTCAGTGCCAGCAGGTTGGTCTGCTCGGCAATGCTGCGGATCACTTCCAGCACCCGGCCGATGGCCTGGCTGTCGCCGACCAGCTGGTTGACCGCGACCACCGTCTGGTCGATCTCGCCGGCCAGGCGAGCAATGCTGTCCTGCTGGTGCGCCACCAGGCTGCGCCCGTTGGCACTCTCGCGGTTGACCTGCTGCGCGCCATCGGCGGCCAGCGCCGCGCTGCGGGCCACCTCTTGGGCGGTGGCGCTCATCTGGTTCATCGCCGTGGCCACCTGCTCGATCTGTTCGCGCTGGCCACTCACGGCCTGGTTGCTGCGTGTCGACACCGAAAGCACCTGCCCGGCCTGCTCCTCGACGGTCGCCACGGTACGCCCCACCTGCTCGATCAGCACGCGGATGCGTCGCACGGTCTCGTTGAAACCCTGGCCCAACTCGCCCAGCTCATCCTGGCTGCGCACCTCGAAGCTGACCGTCATGTCGCCACCGGCGACCTTGTCCATGGCCGCACCGAGGTTGCCGAGGGTACGCCGGGTCGACACATAGAAACCGCTGTAGAGGTAGAGGATCGACAGAAACACGATGGCCAGCGCCGCGACCAGCGCCAGCATGTGCAGGCGGTGCTCGCCCAGGCGTGCCTGCAACTGCTGCTGCAGGTGGGCGATCACTGCATCGTTGAGGCGGTAGGTTTCGCCCATCAGGGCACTGACCTGCTCGTAGAAGGCAGGCCAGGGCGCATCGAGGGTCTCGGCCACCACGACCTGGTCCTCGAACAGCGCCGCAGCCCGGCGCACCGTCGCCTGGCTGGCCTGGGCCTGCGCACCGAGGCTGGCCTTGGCCTGGGCATCGGCAGCCAACGCATCCTCCACACGCAGGGCGTAGTCGGCCGACAGACGCTCCAGGCGTTGCAGCAAGTCTTCGAACCGCGCACTCCCCGCCGAATCGATGAAACCGCGCCCCAGGGCAACAGCGCCGATGGCCCGTCCTTCGCCGAGTATCTGGGTGACCTGGGCGGTGCTGGCACCGATCAGGTCGCTCAACTGGCGTATCGACGCCTGATTGTCCTGGCTCAAGCCCGCCTGGCTGGCCACCAGCTTGCCCAGCACCTGAGCCTGGGCCAGCAGCTTGTCGAACAGCGCGGTCTTGTTTTGCAGGGAGGTTTCGGCGCGAGCCTTGGCGAAGGCGTCGGCCAGCTCGACGCGCTTGGCTTCGAGCTGCGGATCCTGGCTCGCCAGGGCCTGGAGCTGGGCCTGGACCTTGTCCTCGAGGGCATCGATACGCGCTTCGACATCCCCGGCCTGGCCCGACTGGCCGAGCACGGCGTTGATCTGCAGGAGATTGCCCAGGCTTTCGAGGTCGCCACGCAGGGCCAGGCTGCCAGCCACAGGGCCAAGGCCGCTCAGCTCGACGCCTGTGACATGGAACTGGCGATAGGCATCGCGAACCAGATAGAAGCTGGTGACCAGCATGGGCAGGAAGAACAGGACGCTGATCAGGCTGAACTTCATGCCGAAGCTCAGCCGGTTCATCAACGCGATGGCCGGATGGAGCAGGCGCTTCATGGGTCACCTCCTTGGATTTTTATTGTTCTGCGGGGTAGCACAAGGCCATAACTGGCCGAGGCTCTGTATAGCGCAGAATCAATCCAAGGTTTGTAACTTAAGGTTAAGCGGCTTCGGCGTTCAGTTCAGAGCAGCACCGTCCACAGCGCAAACACCGCGTACCACAGCACCGCGCTGCGCAGCAGCAGTTCCCACAGGCTGTCCAGGCGCGCCAGCGCACTCTGCGCCTCTTCTTCCTCGGGAATGTCATCGGCCACCCGCCCGACACGGGCGATCAACTGCCCCGCGCTGATGTGCCAGTTGAGCACTTCGTGCAGCATCACCCGGGCCACCGAAACGAAGTTGCCGACCAGCGCGAAGCTCAATGCCAACACCCGCACCGGCAACCAGTCCATGGCATGGCGCAGCTGCGCCGCGCGCTCCTTGAGCGCTGGTTGATGGCTGTTTGCTGCACTCAGCGCCAGCAAGCGATACCCCAGTGCTGCGGCCGGGCCGAGCAGGAAATACCAGAAGATCACGGCAAAGAAGCTCTGGTACGCCTGCCATACCAGGTTGCCCTGCACCCGCGCCAGCAGGTCACGCGGATCGTCTGCAGCCAGGCCCAGGTCGCGCTCGGCCACATGCAGCGCCGCCTGTTCATCACCCCGACGCCAGGCGTCGCGGAACGGGCCGAGCGCCGCCTTGGCATCTCCGCGCCCAAGGCTGTAGATCAGCACCAGCAGGTGCACTGGCAGCGCCAGCAAGCCGTAGGCCACCGGCTGCAACACATGCAGCAGCAACGCCAGCACCAGCACCGGTGCCAGCACCAGGATCGTCAGGCTCCACCAGGGGTGTACCTTGCCGCTGCGCTCCAGACGCACCAGCTCACCGAGGAAGAACCCGTCACGCTGCAAGCGATGGCGCAGGGACGAGAACTGCTCGACCCACAACACCAGTACCAACACCAGGAAACTCATGCCTTGTCCTCGTTCAGCGCGGCGCGGTAGCGGGGCCAGTCGAAAGCTGGCCCGGGATCGGTCTTGCGTCCCGGCGCGATATCGTCGTGACCCTTGATGCGTTCGGGGCCGATCGCAGGCCAGAGGCTGCGGATCTGCCGCGTCAGCTGTTGCAGGGCGGTGTACTGGGCATCGGTGTAGGGCATATCGTCGGTGCCTTCGAGCTCGATGCCGATAGAAAAATCGTTGCATCCCTCACGCCCGTCGAAGCACGACACCCCGGCATGCCAGGCGCGGTCGAGCAACGACACGAACTGGGTGACCGCACCATCGCGCTCGACGAACAGGTGCGCCGACACGGTCAGGTGCTGGATGCTTTCGAAGTAGGGATGCTCTGCCGGGTCAAGCCGGTTCTGGAAGAACTGCTGAACCTTGCCCGTACCGAAACAGGCTGGCGGCAGGCTGATGTTGTGGATCACCAGCAGGGAAATCGCCTCGCCTTCGGGGCGGGCGTTGAAGTTCGGCGAGGGGCAGTGGGTGACACCGGAGAACCAGCCAGTGGCGCGGTCCAATTGCATGGGCAGATCCTGAAAAACGCCGGATACGAGGCTTCAGTATGCCCCGCTGACAGCGCGCTTGCATGTAAATGATTGTGGGTACCTCAACGTGCCTGGGCAATGCGCAGGCTGTCGAGCACCGCATCGAGGGCCCGCTCGAACAGCAGCCCGTCGTCCAGCACCCGTGCCTCGCCACGATGCAGGGCAAGGGCCAGGCCAATGCTGTTCCACTCGCGCACCTTCATGCCGGTGCGGTTGGCGAAGACCAGCCGATCACTGCTGTCGATACGCGCCACCAGCTTGCAGCGCAGCGGCTCGTCATCGTCGCTGAGCTCGATCCAGGTGCCCAGGCGCAGGCGCTGGACCTGGCGCAATTGCGGGCTGTGCTCGTCCAGGACCGGCGCCCGGCCACCTGCCGACTCCTCGGCGACGGCAAGGACGATATCCGTCTCCACCCGCACATCATCAGCCTCGTCCTGCCATTGGCCGGGCTCGGCACAGGCGCGCAGGTGCAGACGCTCCAGTTGCAGGAAGAACTCGCGCAGCGCAGCCGAATCCAGTGCCACCCCCGCCAGCCCATCGCGCAACGCCTTGAGCAGCCCCGGCACCTGTTCGAGCAGGGCCTGGCGCGCTTGCGGCCCCGGGTGCGGTGCGATGCTGGCCAGCAGCGCGTCCATGGTCGCCAGGCCATCGATCCAGGCCGCGGACGCCTCGCCCTGCTTGAGCCAGGCGAGCAGCAGCACCTGGCTCCAAGAGTCCACCAGCATCTGCACCACCACCCGCGGCAATACGCGCCCGCGCAGGCGTTGGTTGAGCGCCTGCTGGACCTGCTGACGTGCCTGCAACGTCCGCGCCCGTCCCTCCTCGGCATCGCGGGTGCGCTGCTCCAGCAGCTCGTTGCGCCGACGCTCTTCGGTGCTGAAGAGCAGGAACTCCTCGAGCACCTCGGCGAACAGCCGAGCATCGTCGGTGAAATCGCTGAGCAGCCGCAGGACGATACGCTCCACCCGCGCCTGCAACCCTTCACCCGCTCCTTCCCAACCGATGGCCATGGCAGCGATCTCGTTGAGCAGGCGGCGCGCTGGATGACTGGCACGGCTGAACAGGCTCTTGTCGAGCAAGGCGACCTTGAGCAGCGGGATGTGCAAGCGTCCAAGCAGGGCGCGCAGGGGCGGGGGCAGGTTATCGTCGCGCTGGATGTGGTCGAACAGCAGGTCGACCAGGTTGATCATGTCTTCGTCGGCAGTGGCCAGGCGGCGGCGCGTGCCACTGCGAACGCTGACCCGCAGCAACAGTTGTTCGAGCTGCTGGCCGAGGTCGAAATCGTCGGCCTCGAACGGCCCGGGCACGTAATGCTGCAGGTGAGTGAGCAAGCGCAGCAGGTCGGCGCTACCGATCGGCTGCGCCGCCGAGACACTCTGCAAGCGTGGCGCCAGCCTGCCGCGTACCGGTGCCAGCAAGCCTTCCAGCGAGGCGAAATACGCCTGGCCGGCGCTGTCCGCACCAATGTCTTCACCCGCGATCAACGAGGCCGGGCTGCGTCGTGCGGCCAGGCCGCGGTCCTCGGCACGCCGACGCGGAGCGGGGGCAAGTTCGCCCAGCACGCCCGCCGCGGCCAGCAACTGGTTGGCCTCGCCATAGAGCAGGTCGACGTCGCGCAGCACATAGCGCTCGAACAGCTTGAGCAGGACCAGCTTGACCTTGAGGTCTACCCCCAGGCTGCGTCCGGCGTCCAGAAAGTAGCCACACAGGCATGCAGGCCCCAGCGGATTGCACCGCACATCGAGGGGGATTTCGAGCAGGGCGGCAAAGCGCTGGCCGAGTTGCTCGAGGGCAAAGACGTCGCGCGCCAGCACGCGCTCGACCATGGCCCCGACCGCCAGTGTTCGCTCGCGCTGGGCCTTGCCGACGGGCAGGTCGATAGTGCCCAGCGCGCCCAACGGGTCGGCCTGGCCGATGCGGCTGAAGGTTTCATGGAAGATGTCGAGAAAGGCACGTTCGATGCTCTTGCGCTTGAGACGCAAGTCGCGCATGGCTTCGAAATAGAGATGTTGCTGATCGCCCGCGCAAGCCTTGTCGGCCATTTCGAAGAGCGTGTCGTCAGCGTTGTCGAACAGGGCACGCAGCCCTTGGCGCAAGTGCAGTGCCGCTTTGTCACGTACTTGCAGGAGCACGACGGGAAGGCAAGGCAAGGGCGTGCGCACCCCTCTGTCGATGGCGGCCACCAAGGGCCCCATCTTGCCTTCTTCATGCATCCCGAACTCCTTGCAGGGTATTGGTCGACTGGCGAGGAAACATCGTCAAAGCTATGACGCCAAATACAAGGCGCCATTATCAGTGAAAAAGATGACAGCTGCCAACACGCCATTTACAAGACGCGACCGGACGCACACTTCCCGACTGCAGGGTCGACGGCTGTAAACCGCGCCCCCCTGCCCTATAATCGCCGGCACCTAGCTTGTGGAGCCGACCATGCCGAACCTACGTCTCGCCGATCTCACCGCCGAAATCGAATCCAACGTGCGCCGCGCACTGCTGGAAGACGTCGGCAGCGGCGACATCACCGCCCAGCTGATTCCGGCCGAGCGCCTGGCCAAGGCCACCATCATCACCCGCGAAGACTGCGTGATCGCCGGCACCGCCTGGGTCGATGCCGTGTTCCGCCAGCTCGACCCGCGGGTGGCCGTGCACTGGCAGGTGGTCGATGGCGAACGCGCCACCGCCAACCAGGCGCTGTTCCACCTCGAAGGCCCGGCCCGTTCGCTGCTCACCGGCGAGCGCTCGGCATTGAACTTCCTGCAGATGCTGTCGGGCGTGGCCACCCGCGCACGCTTTCTCGCCGACCTGGTCGAGGGCACCCAGGTGCGCTTGCTCGATACCCGCAAGACCCTGCCGGGCCTGCGTCTTGCGCAGAAGTACGCGGTCACCTGCGGGGGTTGCCACAATCACCGCATCGGCCTGTATGACGCCTTCCTGATCAAAGAGAACCACATTGCTGCCAGCGGCGGCGTGGCCGAAGCCGTCGCCGCCGCGCACCGCATCGCGCCGGGCAAGCCGGTGGAAATCGAAGTGGAAAGCCTGGACGAACTGCGCCAGGCCCTGGCGGCTGGTGCAGATATCGTCATGCTCGACGAACTGACCCTCGACGAGATGCGCGAAGCGGTGCGCATCACCGCAGGCAAGGCCAAGCTCGAAGCCAGCGGCGGGGTCAACGAAACCACCCTGCGGGTCATCGCCGAAACCGGTGTGGACTACATCTCCATCGGCGCAATGACCAAGGATGTGAAGGCCGTCGACCTGTCGATGCGCCTGAGCCTCTGATCCCGCTGCGCGTCAGCCGACCAATGCTTGCGCTTTCAGCAATGCCTAGGCGGCTGAGCGGGCCGTCGCTCGCGGCGTTTCGCAGTGCAGCGCTGGCACGCTGAAACGAAAGAACCGGCCAAAGGGCCGGTTCTTTCGTGATCAGGCAGCGGCTCAGAACGAGGCGTTGGCCAGGCCGTCCAGGTAGCGCTCGACGTCCAGTGCTGCCATGCAGCCGGCACCGGCCGAGGTGATGGCCTGGCGGTAGACGTGGTCGGCCACGTCACCGGCAGCGAACACACCTTCGACATTGGTGGCGGTGGCATTGCCTTCACGGCCGCCGTTGACCACCAGGTAGCCGTCTTTCAAGGTCAGCTGGCCTTCGAACAGCGAGGTGTTCGGGGTGTGGCCGATGGCGATGAACACGCCGTCGACCTTGATCTCGTCGCTGCTGCCATCGTTGTTCTTCAGGCGCGCACCGGTCACGCCCATGTTGTCACCCAGCACTTCGTCCAGGGTGGCGTTGAGCTTGAGCTCGATCTTGCCTTCGGCGACACGGGCATTGAGCTTGTCGATCAGGATCTTCTCGGCGCGGAAGGTATCGCGACGGTGCACCAGGGTCACCTTGCTGGCGATGTTGGCCAGGTACAGCGCCTCTTCCACGGCGGTGTTGCCACCACCGACCACGGCAACCGGCTTGTTGCGGTAGAAGAAACCGTCGCAGGTGGCGCAGGCCGAAACGCCCTTGCCCATGAACGCTTCTTCCGACGGCAGGCCCAGGTAACGGGCGCTGGCACCGGTGGCGACGATCAGCGCATCGCAGGTGTAGGTGCCGCTGTCGCCGGTCAGAGTGAACGGCTTGCTGGCCAGGTCGACGGCATTGATATGGTCGAAGACGATCTCGGTCTCGAAGCGCTCGGCGTGTTCCTGCATGCGCTGCATCAGTGCCGGGCCGGTCAGGCCATGGGGGTCGCCCGGCCAGTTGTCGACTTCGGTCGTGGTGGTCAGCTGGCCGCCAGCCTGCAGGCCGGTGATCAGCAACGGCTTGAGGTTGGCACGGGCAGCGTAGACCGCAGCGCTGTAACCGGCAGGGCCGGAACCGAGGATGATGACCCGGGAATGACGAACTTCGGACATGTCGTGCTCCTGTCGAGCCGGCCACATGAGGCCGACACCGGTGTGCCGGCGACGCCGGCTGGAAAATAAAAAGGACCTGCGCAGCACTTGGGGAAGGCTACAACGCACAGGTCCGAAAACCTGGGGGCCACCTTCCACTGAGGGCTCGCGGCGTTTCACGGCGTTCAGAAATTGAACGCACTGTAGCGAGGTGGCAAAGATTAAGGAAATATCCTTCGACAATCCACCTTATAGACAGGCTCTATCCAGGGACGAATCCGATCTGCGATTGTCCCTATGCTTTGTTACAGCCGGTGTCGCGCCTTTCGTCGGCGCCGCAAACTCGGTAAGGTCAGCCCGTTTTCCTTCTGTGGAGCATCCCGATGCAAGCCCCCGTCCTGTCCGGCCCCCAGTACCTGCGCGAGGGCCTGAAGCTGGTCCTGAGCCCGAACCTGCGGTTGTTCGTGCTGTTGCCGCTGGCAGTCAACGTGCTGCTGTTTGGCGGTCTGATCTATTTCGCCGGCCACCAGTTCAGCCTGTGGGTCGATGCGCTGATGCCGACCCTGCCCAGCTGGCTGAGCTTTCTCACCTACATTCTGTGGCCACTGTTCGTCGCCCTGGTGGTGCTGATGGTGTTCTTCACCTTCACCCTGTTCGCCAACATCATCGCCGCGCCATTCAATGGTTTTCTCGCGGAGAAGGTCGAGGTGGTGGTGCGCGGTGAAGACACCTTCCCGGCGTTCAGCTGGGGCGAACTGGCGGCGATGGTGCCGCGCACCTTCAGCCGCGAGATGCGCAAGCTCGGCTACTTCCTGCCGCGCGCCATCGGCCTGTTCATCCTGTCGTTCATTCCGGTAGTGAACGTGGTGGCTGCGCCGCTGTGGCTGGTGTTCGGCATCTGGATGATGGCTATCCAGTACATCGACTACCCGGCCGACAACAACAAGATGAGCTGGCAGGACATGCTCGCCTGGCTGCGCAGCAAGCGCTGGCAGTCGATGGGCTTTGGCGGGATCACTTACCTGGCGCTGCTGATACCGGGGGTGAACGTGCTGATGATGCCGGCGGCGGTGGCGGGGGCTACGTTGTTCTGGGTGCGGGAGCGCAACTGAGGCATCCGGGCTCTTGTGCCGAAACTGAGACCCCGTTGGATGGCACCGGCCATGCCGGTGATCGCGGGACCAGCCCGCTCCCACAGGAATTGGGCTGGCCTTGGATTTTGAACAAGACAGTTGCTTGTAGGGTAAGACCTGAAGGGAAAGGGCAGCGCAAGGCACCGCCCGTCAGTCAGTGACTCAACTGGCTGGAGAACTGCCCCACCGCATTGACCACCTTCTTCGCCCCATCCTGGATCTCGACGATCACGCTGCCGGTTTCCCCGGCCAGCGTCAGGCCCTGCTCGGCCTGGCGCTTGCTGGTGTCGATGATGTCCACCGCCGCCTGGGCCAGTTGCTCGTTCTGCTGCACCACCCGGGCAATCTCCTCGGTGGCACTGCTGGTACGCGAGGCGAGCTGGCGCACTTCGTCGGCAACCACTGCGAAGCCCCTGCCCTGTTCGCCGGCACGGGCGGCTTCGATCGCGGCATTGAGCGCCAGCAGGTTGGTCTGCCCGGCAATGTCGCTGATGGTCTTGATGATCGAGCCGATCACCTTGGACTGCTTGTCCAGCGCCTGGATGCCCTCGGCGGCCTCCTGCATCGAACTTTCCAGGCCACGCATCACCTCGACCGTCTGGGTGACCACGTCGGTGGCCTTGCGGGCGCTGGCGTCGGTGTCCTGCGAGGTGCTGTAGGCGATATCGGCGGCCTGGGCCACGGCGATTTCCTGATTGACCTGGTCGGTGATCACCGTGGCGAACTTCACCACCTTGTAGAGCACGTCATGGGCATCGATGATCGGGTTGTACGAAGCCTCCAGCCAGACGACTCGGCCATGGGAATCAATGCGCTTGAAGCGCTCGGCCACGTATTCTCCGCGGCGCAACTTCTCCCAGAACTGCTGGTAACCTGCCGAGCTGGTTTCCTCAGGGTCGCAGAACATGCGGTGATGCTTGCCGCGCACCTGCTCCAGGCTGTAACCCATGGTGTGCAGGAAGCGGTCGTTGGCGGTCAGCACCTGGCCATCGAGGTTGAACTCGATCACGGCCGTGGAGCGCATCAGCGCCTTGATCAGGCTTTCATGCTCGCGGGAGGTCTCGATGGTGCGGGTCAGGTCGCTCGAGTGCAGGGTGAAGTACTTGATCCGCCCGTCGACACCTTTGACCGGTTGCAGGATCGAGCGCAGCCAGGCTTCTTCGCCATTGCCCCGCAGCAGGCGGAACGCGCCGTTGAGGTGCTCGCCACGGGCGATCGCAGCCTTCATGCGCAGGCAGAAATCCAGCTTCTTCACGTGCTCCGGGACGATCTCTTCGATGTTGCGGCCGACCAGACGATCGCTGCTGTAGAGCATTTCTTTTTCGAAATTGGCATTGGCGGACTCGATGCGCCCCTGGGGATCGAGTTGCAGCACGAGCATTTCGCTATCGAGGCTGTTTTTCACCTGCTCGATGGATTGCAGTTCCTCGCGCAATTGCTGGATTTCTTTTTTCAGTTTGCTGTTGAACATCACCGCTCTCCCGGAGCGCAATCCACCCGTCGAATGCTTCTGCATCGGCTGAGGACAGCTGGTTCTTGAGGACCCGACAAGGAAATATTCGAGTGACAGACAAACCTGGAAAACACACGTCACCAGGGGATCATTTTCATGTCACATAACGGCAACCAAGCAGGCGGAAACTTTTTGACATGAATACGCCGCCTCTACGCATCACCCTCGTCAGCGAAACCTTCCCGCCGGAGATCAATGGTGTGGCCAATACCCTTGGCCGCCTCAGTGAAGGCTTGCGCGTGCGCGGGCATCAAGTGGAAGTGGTGCGCCCACGCCAGGCCAGCGATGCACCGGGCAATAGCGACGACACGCTGCTGCTCTGTCGTGGTTGGCCACTGCCCGGATATCCCGGCCTGCAGTGGGGTGAGGTATCGATGCACAAACTGTGGCGACGCTGGCGTCGGTTGCGCCCGGATGTCCTGTACATCGCCACCGAAGGCCCGCTCGGGCTCAGTGCCCTGCGCGCGGCACGACGCCTCGGAATTGCCGTGGTCAGCGGTTTCCACACCAATTTCCCGCAGTATTCCGGCCAGTACGGCCTGGGCCTGCTGGCACGCCTGCTCACCCACTACCTGCGCTGGTTCCATCGCCGCACCGCGACCACCCTGGTACCCAGCGCCAGCCAGCGTCTGGAGCTGGAGCGACGTGGTTTCGAACGCCTGGCATTGATGGCGCGTGGCGTGGATGCGCAACTCTTCAACCCGGCACGGCGCAACCAGGCGCTGCGTGAGGAGTGGGGCCTTGGCCCGGATGACATCGCGGTGCTGCACGTCGGACGCCTGGCGGCGGAGAAGAACCTCGCCCTGCTGTTGCCTTGCATGCAGGCGCTGCACAAGAGCTATCCACAGCGACGCCTGCGCCTGGTCGTGGTCGGGGATGGGCCACTGCGCAACCAGATGCAGCAGCAGTTCCCCGATGCGGTGTTCTGTGGCGTGCAACGCGGCGAAGCCCTGGCCGAACATTACGCCTGCGGCGACCTGTTCCTGTTCCCCAGCCTCACCGAAACCTTCGGCAACGTGGTGCTCGAAGCACTGGCCTCGGGCCTTGCGGTAGTGGCGTACGACGAGGCCGCCGCCGCCCAGCATATTCGCCACGGACACAGCGGCGCGCTGGCCATGCCGGGGGATCAACCCGCGTTCATCGACGCCGCGTGCTGGCTGCTCGAAGACGCCGAGACCCTGCGCAGGGTGCGCCTCAATGCCCGCCAGCACGCCAGCCGCCAGGGCTGGCAAGCGATCGTCGAAGAATTCGAGGCGCATTTGTACAGCGCCTGTCGGCAGACCGCCGCCCAGGGTAAGCGCGCGGCCACGCCGTTGACGATCAAGTCAGGCTCGACAGCGCCTCGCGGCTGAACGGCAGAATCTCTTCCTCACGCCCCTCGCGGACTTTCTGCGCCCACTGGGCATCCACCAGCAACGCACGACCGACCGCCACCAGGTCGAACTCCTCATCGCCCAGGCGCTGCAGCAGGCCCTCCAGGCTGGCCGGCTTGGCCACCTTGTCGGTGTCGACCATGAACTGCAGGAACTCGCCATCCAGGCCAACGCTGCCAACGGTGATGGTCGGCTTGCCGGTGAGCTTGCGGGTCCAACCGGCCAGGTTCAGCGGCGAGCCGTCGAACTCCGGCTCCCAGAAACGGCGGGTGGAGCAGTGGAAGATATCCACACCGGCGTCGGCCAGCGGCTGCAGGAAGGCTGCCAATGCCTCGGGCGTTTCGACCAGGCGCGCGCTGTAGTCCTGCTGCTTCCATTGGGAGAAGCGGAAGATGATCGGGAAATCCGGCCCCACCGCAGCACGCACGGCCTGGACCAGCTCGATGGCGAAGCGCGAGCGTTGCGCCAGATCGCCGCCGTATTCGTCATTGCGCTGGTTTCTGGTGGCCCAGAAGAACTGGTCGATCAGGTAGCCATGCGCGCCGTGGATCTCGACGCCATCCATACCGATGGCCTTGGCATCGCGGGCAGCTTGTGCAAAGGCGGCGATGACCTCGCGGATGTCATCGTGGGTCATTTCATGGACCACCACCTGGCCATCCTTGCTTTTACCGCTCGGACCGTAGCCCGGCACGCTGGCGTCCGGCTCGGTACCCAGGCGGCGAACGCTGCCCACATGCCACAGCTGCGGAACGATGCGCCCGCCTTCGGCGTGTACGGCCTCGACCACCTTTTTCCAGCCAGCCAAGGCATCTTCGCCATGGAAGCGCGGCACATTCGGATAACCGTTGGCAGCCTTGTGATCGACCGTGGTGCCCTCGGTGATGACCAGGCCCACGCCAGCCGCAGCGCGGCGGCGGTAGTACTCGATGACGCCCTTGTGCGGTACGCCGCCAGGGCAGAAGGTGCGGGTCATCGGCGCCATCACCACACGGGTCGGCAACTCGAGGGAGCCCAGGGTGAAGGGCTGAAACAGTGGGTTGCTGGACATGCGGCGCTCCCGATGAGGTAAGGAAATGCGCCTGAGCTTAGAGCCAGCCGAATGGCGGGCACAGCATTATTGATTTGAGTGATTGAACAGGATATGGCGCAGCTTGCTCCTGCGCCTTTGAGAAAACCGAGCGGCGGATCGCCGCTCCAGCATGCATCAGGCCAGCGCCTTCTCGACCGCCTGAACCACCGCCGGATCGTCCGGCGCAGTGCGTGGCGCGAACCTCGCCAGGACGCGGCCATCCTTGCCCACCAGGAACTTCTCGAAATTCCAGGTGATATCGCCAGGGAACTCCGCACCCTCGCCTGCCAGCAGGCGGTACAGCGAATGACGCTCAGGCCCGTTGACCTCGAGCTTGGCGCTCAAGGGGAAGCTGACGCCATAGTTCAGGCTGCAGAACTTCTGGATCTCGTCTTCGGTGCCCGGTTCCTGGCCGGCGAACTGGTTGCACGGCAGGCCGAGCACGCTGAAGCCCTGGCCCTTGAACTGCTGGTGCAGCTTTTCGAGCGACGCGTACTGAGGCGTCAGGCCGCACTTGGATGCGACATTGACCACCAGCACCACCTGGCCCTTGAACGGTGCCAGCGGCAGGTCCTGGCCGTTCAGCGCCTTGAGCGTCAGATCGTGAAATGCACTCATCTTGATTCCCCTCTCAGGTTGCCGGTTGCCGCTGGGGCGAATTGCGCCCACTAAAAAGGCGCGCGACCAAGCCGTACACCCGCCCGTGGGGGTGGGTCGGCTTGCTCGAGCGCCTGACGACTCTCAGAGCTTAGCTGAGAAATCAGTGGTGATGGCCACCTTCACCGTGGATGTGGCGGTGAGCGATTTCTTCTTCGCTGGCGTCACGCACGTTGACCACCTTGACCTGGAAGTTCAGGCGCTGGCCTGCCAGCGGGTGGTTGCCGTCGACGGTCACGTCGTCGCCGTCGATGTCGCGGATGGTGACGATCTGCATCTGGCCGTCCGGCGCCGAAGCATGGAACTGCATGCCGACTTCCAGTTGGTCGACACCTTCGAACATGCTGCGGTTCAGGGTGCTGACAAGCTCGGCCAGGTACTCGCCATAGGCGTCTTCCGGCTCGATGGCAACGGTCAGTTCGTCACCGGCCTGCTTGCCTTCCAGGGCTTTTTCCAGGCCCGGGATGATGTTGGCGGCACCGTGCAGGTAGACCAGTGGCGCGCCACCGGCGGAGCTGTCGATGGTCTCCCCGGCGTCGTTGGTCAGGGTATAGTCGATGGAGACTGCCTTGTTGGCGGCGATCAGCATGGGGCAAGACCTTTTGCAAAAGAATGTAGAGCGCACAAGTGTAACCAAGGCCTCGCCCGATTGCGAACGCGCGGCGGCTGGCGAACGACCCATCAGTCGGATCATCGGCTTTCACCAGGACGAGGAAGGCCATTGGGTGGTCGAGCTGTCCTGCGGTCATACCCAGCACCTGCGCCACCAGCCGCCGTGGCAGGCGCGCCCCTGGGTGCTGGATGCGCACGAGCGCACCCGGCGCATCGGCCAGGCTTTTGTCTGCGGCTGGTGCGCGAACGGGGCCGATAGCGCTACCCTTGGCCGTTGATTCCTTGCACCGCTTATTCCGAGAAGCACGCATGCAGACATTTTTCATCGCGCCGACCGACTTTGGTGTCGGCCTGACCTCCATCAGCCTCGGCCTGGTACGCGCCCTCGAGCGCGGCGGCCTGAAGGTGGGTTTCTTCAAGCCAATCGCCCAGCCGCATCCCGGCGATACCGGCCCCGAGCGCTCCAGCGAGCTGGTCGCGCGCACCCACGGCATCAAGCCACCCACGCCGCTGAGCCTGGCCCAGGTCGAGCGCATGCTGGGCGATGGCCAACTCGACGAACTGCTCGAAGAAATCATCCGCCTGTACCAGCAAGCCTGCATCGGCAACGACGTGGTGGTGGTCGAGGGCATGGTGCCGACCCGTCATGCCAGCTACGCGGCGCGGGTCAACCTGCACCTGGCCAAGAGCCTGGATGCCGAGGTGATCCTGGTCTCGGCACCGGAGAACGAGGTGCTCAGCGAGCTGTCCGGGCGCGTCGAGCTGCAGGCCCAGCTGTTCGGTGGCCCGCGCGACCCGAAAGTGCTCGGGGTCATTCTCAACAAGGTCCGTACCGACGAAAGCATGGCCGATTTCGCCACGCGCCTGCGCGAGCATTCGCCACTGCTGCGCGGCAACGACTTCCGCCTGCTCGGCTGCATCCCCTACCAGGCCGACCTCAACGCCCCGCGCACCCGCGATGTGGCCGAGTTGCTCGGCGCCCAGGTACTCAATGCCGGCGACTACGAACAGCGGCGGATGAACAAGATCATCATCTGCGCACGCACCGTGGCCAACACCGTGCCGTTGCTCAAGCCGGGCACCCTGGTAGTGACGCCCGGGGATCGCGACGACATCATCCTCGCCGTGAGCCTGGCAGCGATCAACGGCGTTCCACTGGCCGGGCTGCTGCTGACCAGCGACAGCAAGCCTGACCCGCGCATCCTCGAACTGTGCCGCGGCGCCCTGCAGGCCGGCCTGCCGATCCTTTCGGTGAGCACCGGCTCGTACGACACCGCCAACCAGCTCAACTCGCTGAACCGCGAGATCCCGGTGGACGACCGCGAGCGTGCCGAGTTCATCACCGACTTCGTCGCCAGCCACCTCGACGCCCACTGGTTGCACCAGCGTTGTGGCACGCCGCGAGAGATGCGCCTGTCGCCAGCGGTGTTCCGCTACCAGCTGATCCAGCGCGCGCAGCAGGCCAACAAGCGCATCGTCCTGCCCGAGGGCGCCGAACCGTTGCTGGTGCAGGCCGCCGCCATCTGCCAGGCGCGCGGCATCGCGCGCTGCGTGTTGCTGGCCAAGCCCGAGGAAGTCGAGGCGGTGGCCCGTGCCCAGGGCATTACCCTGCCAGCCGACCTGGAAATCCTCGACCCCGAGCTGATTCGCGCACGCTACGTCGAGCCGATGGTCGAGCTGCGCAAGAGCCGCAACCTCAACGCCCCGATGGCCGAGCAGCAGCTGGAGGATCCGGTGGTGATCGGCACCATGATGCTGGCGCTGGATGAAGTCGACGGCCTGGTTTCAGGGTTGGTGCACTCCACCGCCAATACCATCCGCCCGGCCCTGCAACTGATCAAGACCGCACCAGACTGCAGCCTGGTGTCGTCGGTGTTCTTCATGCTGTTCCCCGAGCAGGTGCTGGTGTACGGCGACTGCATCATGAACCCGCACCCCAGCGCCGTGGAGCTGGCGGAGATCGCACGGCAAAGCGCCGAATCGGCGCAGGCCTTCGGGATTGCACCGCGCGTGGCGATGCTCAGTTATTCGAGCGACTCGGCGGCCAGTGACGAGGAAGTGGAGAAGGTGCGCGAAGCCACGCGCCTGGCGCAGCAGGCGGAACATGACCTGCTGATCGACGGGCCGTTGCAGTACGACGCCGCAGCCAACCCGGAGATTGCCCGGCAGTTGGCACCGCACAGCCAGGTTGCGGGCCGCGCCACGGTGTTCGTGTTCCCGGACCTGAACACTGGCAACACCACGCACAAGGCGGTGCAACGCAGTGCCGACTGCGTAAGCCTTGGGCCGATGCTGCAGGGGCTGCGCAAGCCAGTGAACGACTTGCCGCGCGGTGCGCAGGTGGACGATATCGTGCACACCATCGCGTTGACGGCGATCCAGGCCAGTCACGTGCGCTGAAACGCATCGCGGGACAAGTCGGTGCGCCGACTTGTCCCGCGACAGGGCCGCAAAGCGGCTGCGTTAAAGGTCAGGGGTACTGCTGGACGGTGCCCTGCTGGTCATACTGCTGGCCAGGGATCGGCTTCAGGTTGACTTCGACGCGACGGTTCTGCGCCCGCCCATTGGCATCGGCGTTACTGGCGATCGGCTGGTCCGGGCCCATGCCACGTACCGACACCCGCGAAGCATCGACACCCTGCGAGGTCAGGTAGGTGCTGACGGCCTGCGCGCGACGCTGCGACAGGTCCATGTTGTGCTGGCGGCTGCCGGTGCTGTCGGTGAAGCCAACCACTTCGATGGTGTTCTGGTTGAACTGCTTGAACGAGCTGGCGAGGTTGTTCAGCGGCGAGTAGAAGCTTGGGGCGATGTTCGCCGAATCGGTCGCGAAGGTGATGTTACCTGGCATGATCAGCTTGATCTGGTCACCCTGGCGCTGCACTTCGACACCGGTGTTGGCCATCTGTGCACGCAGCTCGGCTTCCTGCTTGTCGGCATAGTAGCCATAACCGGCGGCGGCGGCGCCTACCGCAGCAGCGCCGATCAGCGCACCCTTGCCACGGTGGTTGTGATCGATGGCCGCACCCGCGATGGCACCGGCCAGTGCACCCAGGCCACCGTACTTGGCAGTCTTGCTCATCCCTGTGGAGCCGCCCTGCGCCTGGCCCTGGTTGTCGTAGGGGTTCTGGCCGGCACAGCCGGTCATCAGGGCAGCAGCGGTAGCGACGATAATCAGACGACGCATGGTGAACATGGACAAGCTCCTGGTGAAATTCGAAAGTGCAGCGGATCGTATGCGGATCAGTGCCAGCCTTGGATTGCAGCGACGCGGAAAAATTCCATGAAACTTCATGCCCGCACGAACGGGTTTTCACGCATCTCTTCGCCGAGGCGAGTATCCGGACCATGACCGGTCACCACGATTGCCTCTTCATCCAGGCGGTACAGCCGCTCCTTGATTGAACGAACGATAGCCCGTTGATCGCCGCCCCACAAATCGGTGCGCCCCACGCCACGCCGGAACAGGGTGTCGCCGGCAATCAGCAGCTTGTGTTCGGCGAACCAGAAACTCATCGAGCCCGGCGTATGCCCGGGCGTGTGCAGCGCCACGCCACAGCCGCAGGCCAGCGCTTCGTCATCGGCGAGCCAGCGGTCCGGGGCAGGTACCGGCGTGTAAGGCACACCGAACATCTGGCACTGCATTTCCAGATTGTCCCACAGCGGCTGGTCGTCCTTGTGCAGGTGCAGGGTCGCACCGGTCAGCTCCTTGAGCCTGCCGGAAGCCAGGAAATGATCAAAGTGGGCGTGGGTATGGATGATGCTAACCAGCGTCAGGCCATGCTGTTGCAAGCGAGCGAGAATCTTCTGCTCGTCGCCCCCCGGATCGACGACGATGGCCTTCTTGCTGACCGGGTCGCCGATCAGCGTGCAGTTGCACTGCAGGGGGCCTACGGGAAAGGTTTCGCGGATCAGCGATACAGGGATAGGGGTCATGGGAGTCCAGCTCCAAGCGACTTCACGCTCATTCAAATAAGGTTTGTACGCGCGCCAGCGCATCATCAATGACAACGTCGGGAACAGACTCGATACGTCGGGCACCACGTGCCTCGAGATCCAGCGTACGCAACTGGTTGCACAACACCACGCCCTGGGTTCGCGTACCTGCCCCGCTGAGCGTGACTGCAAACCCGGCATGTCGGGCGAAATCCCCACCTTGAGTGATCGGGACTACCACCGCCAGGCCCGCGGCATTGTAGGCAGCCGGTGTGAGCACCAGAACCGGACGCATCGCACCTTGCTGCTCGCGTCCGACCACAGGCTCAAGATCGACTCGCACAATATCGCCCCTGGCGAATCCCACCCGCCTCATACCTCACGACCAACAGGACGAATGGCGTTCCACGCCGCGAGCTCATCCGGCTCGGGGGCATCGAGATCGCACTGGGCCATCAGCTCCTCAAGCTTGTACTTGGGTTTTGATCGGACGGGCTTGAGAACCAGCGACCCGGTGGCGGTATCCAGGCTGAGGACGGAGCCCACGCTCAGGCGCATCTGCTTGAGAATGGTCGACGGCAGGCGAATGGCAGCACTGTTGCCCCATTGTTGAATCTTGACTTCCATAAGTATCTCCAAAGGTAGATACATAGTAGAAACCCTCCAGATGATTGCAAGTAACTTGTAGAAACAACGTGTCTACATTGTCATCTGAAGCGCTGCTTTTGAAGTCATGAACTCGAGGTCAGGAGCTATCCCACAACGCAGTGGGAAGTGACACTCAAATAGCCAGAGTCAAGGCAAATACAACCTGAACAACCCGCCACCCAGCGCACCACCGTTGGCGATTTCGATCCGCCCGCGCACGCCGTTGCGCTCGTGCAGGGCGGCGATCCTGGCGGCGAAGTACAGGCCAAGGCCGGTGCTGCCGCTCTGCTGGTCGATGCCCTGCACGTAGTCCTGCTGACGCTCGATCATGCGCTGTGGATAACCGGCGCCATCATCGTTGACGCTGATCACCAACTGCTCGCCCTCCTCTTCGACGCTGATCAGCAGCGTGTGCCCCGCGTAGCGAATGGCGTTGGTCAGCACGTTGGCGACCACCGAGGCGACCAGTTCACGGTCGAAGAAGCCCAGCGGGCTTTCGGTGTCGATGCGCCAGGTCGCCAGGACGTCGCGGTGGCGGATGACTTCCTGTTGCGCCGCCAACTGGGCTTCGACGAAATCCTCGAGCTCGTGGTAGTCAGGGCAGATCGGCAACTGGTTGATGCCCAGCTTGTACAACCCCAGCAACTGCACCAGCATGCCGTTGAGGTGGCGGAACTCGTGCTCCATCACCCCTTGTTCGCTGCCACTGCGGGACTGTTCGGGCAAACGCGCCAGCCACTGGTCGTGGGCCTGGATCAGGGCCGAAAGCGAGTTCTTCATGTCGTGCACGGTGGAGGCGATCACCGTAGAAAAATCCAGCCCCTGCTCATCGCGGCTCATGCGCCGAACACCCGCACGTGCAGCTTGCGGTAGCGGTCGAAGCGGTTGTCGCTGGCGGGGATGCCGGCCACGCGGTTAAGACAGTTGCGACATTCCTGCATAAGCGACTCCGACGGACTTTCGCCGCCGATACGCAGCAGCGCCTGGGCGGTATTGAGGGCGATACTGATGTTCTTCGGTTGCAACGACAGGGCCTTGCGGAACATCTCCAGAGCCTCGTTCAACTGGCCGCCCTGGTAACTGCGTACACCCTGGCGGTTGAGATCCACGGCTTCGGTGACGGCGCCGAGCACGCTCGGGTCGTCAGTCACCTTGGCCACACTCTGCATCACTTTCGGGTCATCGCCATAGGTTTCCACGCAGCCCTTGAGGATCGAAGTCCCGGCCGACTCCTGGCCCAGCTCCTTGAGCTGCCTGGCCACGGTCAGCGCGGCATCGACCGAGAAGAACTGGTCCATCTTGTCCAGGCGCTGCATGGCCTGCTCGGTGAGCTTCGCTGCGGTTTCCGCATCGCCGGCCTGCTGCAGGCTGGCAGCCTTCATCAGCCGGGCGCGCACCTGCAGGCCCTGGTCCTCGGTGTTTTCCTTGGCGACTTCGCTGAGCACGGTATTGATCTCGACCCGTGTGCGCGCATCAAGGCCATTGCCAGCGTTCTTGTTCATCAGCGCCTGGACCAGGCCCAGGTTGCTCTCGGCGCTCTTGTAACGCGAGCTCTGCCCCTGGCTGACGGCATGCCGGTATGCCTTGGATGCGCCTTCGTAGTCTTCGTTGTCCAGCGCCAGCTTGCCCAGCGCGGCTTGGCGACGCACCGCCAGCGGCGACAGGCGCACCGCCTCTTCGAGCATGTGCTGGGCGCGCTTGTTGTCGCCTTTGGCCACCAGCACTTCGGCCAGCCCGTCGTACAGCCCAGGCATGATCGGGAAGGCTTTGAGCGCTTGCTCATAGACGCCCTGGGCCTGTTCGTACTGGCCACGCTTGTGCATCAGGCTGCCCAGCGCCGCATACACCCAAGGCTGCGGGCGGCTGGCGAGAATGTTGGTGAGAAACTTTTCCAGGTCGTCGAAGCGATTGAGGTCGCGCAACGCATCGGCCCGGTAGCGCAGGCACAACGGCGCGAAACGCGGATCCTGCTTGCACAGCTCGGCGCAGGCCGCCAGCACCTCGGCCGGGCGCCCGCGATCCAGCGCCTGGAGGATCGGCTTGAGCAGGGTCTTGCGCTGCACCAGCTTTTCCAGCCGCTGGGCCAGGCCCAGGCGGTTGAACGGTTTGGTCAGATAGGCGTCCGGCTCATGCTCGATGGCGCTGAGGACAATCGACTGGCTGCTTTCGGCCGTGACCATGATGAACACACATTCATGGCTGATGAGCTTGTCCAGCAGCAGGTCCTCGAGCACCTGCTGGCCGTTCTTCTTGCCATCGCCCAGGTGGAAGTCCTGGAGAATGAAGTCATAGCGCTTCTGCGCGCACATCCGCAGGGCCTGCTCGCCACTGTCGGCGGTGTCCACGTCGCGCACACCCAGCTCGCGCAGCATGGAGCGCGTCGAGGTGCGAAAGTCGGTGAAGTCGTCGACGATCAGAAAGCTTTTTTGCCCATACTGCAGCATCAACACGACCTGTATTGAGAAGAGGTGGAAAAAGACCTGCGGCGACTGTGCCCGGCGAATGCTGTATCGGCCGGGCGGCGGGAAAGATGAGACTGGGAAGTCAGCGCATGACAAGACAATGGCAACTAGCCATCATTTTAACTGCAAGGCGCTTTCTAGACCAGCAGGCCAAGCGATTTGGCCCGTGCCACGGCTTGCGTGCGGCGCTCGACGCCCAGCTTGCTGTTGATATGGCTGGCGTGGGTCTTGACGGTGTGCAGGGAGATGAACAGGCGCTCACTGATCTGCTGGTTGGAGCAGCCTTGGGCGATCAGTTCCAGTACCGCCAGCTCACGGCCACTGAGCGCCTCATTGCTGGCCACGGTGACAGGCGGAGTCTGCGGCAGGCGTGCCAGCAGTTCGGCCTGGACCGGGCACACGGGGCTGGCGGCGAGCTGCTCGCGCAACCATATCGGGCGTTCTTCCAGCAACCGCTGGAAAGCATGCAAGGCACCGCCACGCGCGGCCTCAAGCGCTTTGCCCAGCAACTTGCCCGCTTCCTGTTCGCGCCCCTGCGCCAGCAACAGCTCAACCAACTGGCAGAGCGCGCTGACCGCCAGCATCATTCCACCACTGGCCTGCCCCTGTGCGACCAGCGCCCGCAAGCGCTGCTCGGCAGGCTCCGGTCGTGCCAGGGTACGTTCCAGCAACGCTTGTTGAAGCTCGATGTGCAGTGGCAGCAATGGATGAAATTCCGGTGCCGCGGCCGGTTGCTCGCCGCCGTAGGTCTGCCCCAGGCGCAGCAGCCAGGACTCGGCAAGGTCGGTGCGGCCCTGGGCCAGCCAGAGCTCGCATTTCACCAGCGTGATCATGGCCAGATAGAAGATCGGCGGCACGTCCCAGATATGCATCAACCGCTCGGCCTCGGCGAGCTCCGCAAAGGCCTCGGCGAAGCGCCCGTCGCGCCCCTCCAGCGAGGCGATCACGCAATGGCCGATCAGCACGCTGATATCACGGCAGGCCCGTGCTTCGCTCAGCCCGGCGCGCAACCGCGCCCGCCCCTGGCCTGGTTGCAGGCGCGAGGCATACAGGTAGCCTTCGTAGAGAATCAACCGGGCGCGCACGGCGTACAGGCGCTGCCCCGACAACCCCTGCAGACGCTGCAACCCCTGACGCACCTCGTCCAGGGCGCGCAACACTTCGCCCCGGGCGTGCAACACCCTGGCGCGGTCGTAATGGGCCAAGGCCTCGAACAACGGATTACCAACACGCTGGGCCAACTCCAGCGCCTCACGGTTCCAACCCCGCGCCCGCCAGAAGTCACCGTCGGCAATGGCCAGGTTGGACAGCGTCGACAGGCACACCAGACGCTGGCCATAGCGCTTGCAGGGCAGGCTCTGCAGGGCTTCCTCGCAGTAGGCCAGGGTCCGCTCGCGATCGCCGCGGCCGCGTGCGATCACGCCGCTGAGCGCCAGCCACTGGGCGAGCATGGACTTCTGTGCGGTCGCCGAGGGCGCTGGCAGGAAACGGCTGAGATAGGCCGCCAGTTCTTCGGCAGCATCCAACTGGCAGGCCAGGCCCAGTGCCCAGCTGTACAGCACGATCAGGCGTGGCGTGCTGATCAGCAGGCTGTCTGGCAGGTCCATCTTCCAGCGCAGCAGCATGCCGACGTTCTGTTCGGCCAACAGTTGCTCTTCGGAAAGGCTCTGCACCAGATCGGCGGCGACATCCAGAGAACCCGCACGCAAGGCCTGCTCCACCGCTTCGTCGAGCAGCCCCTGGCGCTCGAACCAGCGGCAGGCACGCAGATGCAGCGCCGCCGAAGGCTCGCTGGCCTGGCGACTGCGCAGCAGGTCGGAGAACAGATGGTGATAA